>JAAUXT010128445.1_pt1 | contig 10551 bp, 16 predicted proteins | sample 7278171 | NCBI WGS metagenome assembly JAAUXT01 (sample SAMN14350112, study PRJNA611818) | marine sediment metagenome | isolation source: surface marine sediment (1.8m) | place: French Polynesia: Moorea | collected 2018-08 | reverse complement strand
TGACAAGACAACAACCAATCACAGAACAGGACCCTGGTGCACCGTGCAGAGCAATTGAGTGCTCCGACCCTGGATGAGTAATAACCCCGTGCGAATATCAATGAGACGAGAAAGGGTCCAAAGAAAAAAGAACAAATGCTCGCACCAATACACACACAGTCCAATGTCACGCAAACATTTCCAACCTGTTACAACTCTCCCCCTTAAATCACAGCTTGTCCTCAAGCAAATCGAGGATTAGAACGTAAATGTCAGTTTGGAATTTATTCAAACAACCCTTAACACTCAAACAGTGGGAAACATCACACAAAACAAGAAAGTTCGCAAAAGTAGAAAAATGTAGCGTAAAGTTGCACATAAAAGTTACCCTACAAACATGAAGAGTCCCGAATACAAACATACAACCACACAACATAGAACCACTCATAACCATTCCACACACGGTTCAGTATTGAAAAATAAGTCCACATGTTCATTTCAAACACGAATAACCTTAAATAGTGAAACTTCTAAAGTCACAGATCGCAAAGAAAAGTCACAGTCCGCCAAATGTGATTTCAACCCCTTACTTTGAAATGCTTCCGATACTATGAAATCGCAGTGCACAAGTGCGATCCTCAACTACGAGTTTAGTTATTTATTATTCCGAAAACACGCAAATCACAGTAATTTTCCAGATAAATAGGAAAAAACATTCAAACAGGAGCAAGATGCATTCCCTGTTAAAAAACGACCATACATTTTCTAAAACACTACATAGCCATGAGACTGATGAAAAACGTGCAAAAACACTCGATCGTAACACAGCCAATGCCCAAAATGCATACTCCACAGTGTTACATCGCAACACGTTCAAAAGTCCCCATGACACAAGGATACGAAAGAAAATCCAAGTCGCAATTCCAGTGCTTCAGACACAAACTCACAACACAATGAGTAGTGAAAAACACCGAAACATGACACACAATAATAACCGGGAAAAATGAAAGTCTCAGCTCAGCATAGAGCATAGTCGTTACGCAAGGGCAAAATCCTTCGGCATAATGGTTACACGTTTAGCATGAATCGCGCACAGATTGCTATCTTCGAACACTCAAACTAGGTGGGCCTCCGCTGCCTCCTGGAGTGACTCAGCGTCTGATGTCACTCGCAACTCCGTGCTAATGTCTTGAATGATTTCGCGCACCAAGCATCCAAACGGCAGCTTCCGAATTAGCAACACTGTTGACTTCTGATAGTGTCTGATTTCAGTAAGTGCGTGCATGCCCGGCCTCCAACAATGTACCAGCTTCCTAACGGCGTTCGGATCCGCTGATGCCCCACATCCGGACCCACGTCGTGGTGCCCCCATCGCTTTTCGCGCCGCTGCCCGCGCTTGCGCTTGCTTGTCCTTGGTGCTGTGGTACAGCCCCATGCCACGCCGCTTGGGCCTACTCTTGCGCAGTGACGTCGACGGCGTCTGCACCAGTGCTGCTGGCGTGGTGGGCGTGGCCGGGGTGGCCGGTGACGACGGAGGTGATGGCACCGCTGTCGGCATTTGGGCTGCCCCGCAGTGCTTGCGCGGCGATCGGCGTGGCGCACGTGCACCCAGCTGCTGCCCCTCCTCCTCAGCCGTCTCGTCCACTTGGAAGGACACCGTCTTGGCCGCTTTGCCCTTCTCCCATCTCTGGCTCGCAGCTCGCTTCCTCCTGGCCTTGTGGTGTGCCGCCTGATGGGCCTTGTAGGCCGATGCCTCCCCCACAGTCACAGTCACACGCGGCGGGACTGTCAGTCCCCGTTCCTTAGCATCTTTCAGGAACCCCTGCGCCAGCTTGATGTATTTTCTGCGCAGCATCTCAGGGGTTACGTCTGGCCTGCGACGTGTCACCCGCAGGTCCTTGGCCTGGCTCAGCCGCAATGGATACAGGCCATTGTACGCACCGATCATGCCCAGCAGTACAGGGAAATCCTCTGACAAGCACTCCGGCCCCACCCTGAACCAGTCTTCCCAGGTGCCCGAGCAGTGCTCATACAGCATGTCATCTCCTGGGACCCTCGGGTTGTAAAAACAGAGCCCCTCCTCAATTGGCGTTGTGTCGATCGGGACAATCTGCGTGAAGTCTATGTCCAGCCTATTGTTCCGCTGGCGCACATCATCCGTGGCCAGCACCAGCAATCGCACTGGGATCAACTGCTGCTTCTGTTCCACCTCATGCACGAAGGTCAGGTCATGCATGGCTGCAAATGTGATGCATACCATCTCCTTCTTCTTCGTGTCAGGGTCCACCGCATAGGTCCGTTTGACCATGCGAAACACTGCTCCCACTGCATCCAGCAACTGGACGTACCAAAAGACCTGTTGATGCCGGGGGAGGCAAATCATTGACATGCGACTTGCCCATCCCCCACTGTTGTGTCACCACTGCTGCATAGCCTTCTTCAGGAACCCAGTTGGACATATAGTCCGGAAAGTTGAAGCAGACTTCCTCCTGAGTCTTTTTCACCAAGCCCATCGCCTTGCAGATGGACTCCATGTCCTCTGCCAGTGCCTCCTTGTACGGCCTCCAATCCACGGAGACGTTTTCATCCGATGCCACCATGAAAGTCTGGTGATTCTGCTGCACCATTGCCTGGTGGAGGGTTGCCAATCTCCAGATTTCGTGCAGCTGCTCCAACCTCTCCTTCTCCTGCTGTGCCACATCTTCTGCCTGCTGCATCGGCACCTCTTCTCATGGCGTCCCCAGGGTCAGCCAGCTCTTCTCCCGAGCTGCGGTCGCCTCCTGCTCAGTCTCGAGATCCGGCATCTCCAGGAGCATCTTCCAACCCCTCATCATGGAACGGAAGTGGTGACTTCGGCCTTGATGGATCCTCCTCCGCTGCTGTCTGCTCTGACGCTGCCTCGCTCCCCGACGCCACTGGATCTGGTGATGGCGTTGTCCCACCATCCTCCAACGAGCTCAGCTTCCGCGCCCTCTTTGCAGTCTTCACGGCCTTCTTCTTCTTGGAGGATTCCTTCTTCCGTTTCCACGTTTTCTTGACTGGCTCTTCTTCGGGTTTCTTGACTGGCTCTTCTTCAGGTTCCTTGACTGGCTCTTCTTCGGGTGACACCTGCTCATCCTGCTTCTGTGCCATCCCGGGTCTCCTCTCCCCCTTGAAGGGTGGGAGTCGCTCTGTGACTCCTCGGGAATCGCCTGGACCGTCACTGTTGGAGCCCCGTCCGCCGCAGTAGTCACCACTATCGTGACTGGAGGTTCCAACAGCAGTACACCCGTGCTGAGCGCCACGCCCTCATCCCCCATCTGGATCATGCTGGTGTGGGGCAGCAGCCCCAATGCCCTCAGGATCAGCTGCACCACCCCGTCCGCCATGAACGACCACGTGCCGTCTGGCTGCTCTGTCCTAGTGACTTCAGGATGATCATCACTAACATCCTCGTCGCACCAGCTCTGAATCCTGTACAGGATGTGCAGGTGAGCGTGATACTGCACAAACTCACCGCGGCAGCCCTCAGGTAAGTCCACCGCACTCACTGTCTCCACCTGTAACATGATTGGAGTGACCTTCCCATGAAAGAGGTCTCGCGCCTTGTGGGCATCACTTTCTGCCCTGACAAGTCAAAGTACTGGGGCGTACTGCCCCCGCTGCTGGTCGGCGCAGATCTCCCCAGCGTGGAAATGTTGGATGGCGGTCCATCCAAACCCTCTGCCACCAGAAGATCCGCCACAGCTTGCACACTCTCTTCCATGACAGTCGATGTCTCCCCCACAGTGGCTGCAGGCTCCTGCACTGGGGGAGGAGGAGGTGGAGGCACTGCAGTCGACTCCACTCCTTCACTCGCTGTCCCCTCCGGCTCATTCGCATCACGCTCATCTGTACCGGCCCGTACAGAAGGGTCCCCGGGGTGATCAGTCCCTGGCACTCCTTGCTGACTGGCACTGTCCGTCTCCTCTGGCTTCGCTCAGCGTGCGCGCTTGAGCTTCCAATTCTTGGACTTCTTAGACTCAGCACCCTTAACTGGCACCGTCTCCATCTCTGCTGCAGTCGTTGCGGGCGCTGCAGTGGTCGTGGTCAATGGTGTAGTGGCCACGGACGGCGTTGCTGTGGTAGCGGGCGCCGCCACTGTGGTGCTCGGCATTGCTGCCAAGGTAACTGGAGGCGCCACTGCTTCATCAGACCGGTCTGCCCCTGCAGGAGGGTCCTGCACTGGTGCCGCTTTCTCAGACATGACTTAGCACTGAAACAAATCGCAGATCACATGTGCAATTTCAGGTGCCTGTTTTGAAACGGTTATAGCATATGCAAATTGCAGTGCGATCTGGGAATCGCAGTAGATTGCAGTTCACTGAAACCACAATCTACGCGGGACAGAAATTTTCGCGGTGCTGCCACCTTCGCTTCAACTTTTCAAATGCATCACGTGATATACAACTGCGAGTCCCTTTAAATACACGTGCGAGCTCCGCAACATTTAAATTTGTTTACCATTCATCACAGATCGCATCTCAAACACTTTTCTTTGTTTGAAAATTTCAAAAATTCTTTCAACAATGGAGTTCATGCTGAATCTTTTGGAAGACGAAGAAGTGGCCTGCGCAGTTCAAGGCCATGCAGAGATTTTGGCAGAGGAGACTGAGAAGCTCCAGTTTGCCAAACAACACGTAAGTCGAACGTTTCATTTCAAAACTCGATCCACCATTACAGTATTTTGCTCGAATCCAAATATCGGAAAACATCACATCAACAGGGAAGTGCTGATGCTTCCAACAGTCACTCGGACTCATCAGAAAAAGCGTACCACAGTAATAGATTTTGCTGTAAGAATCCCACTTTGCTAATGCATCGACCCCAAAGATCGCAAATAACCAATCTTTCAAACTAGATCTAGTCGTATCGCAGCAAATTCGAGTTCAATTACTTGTCGCAAACCAAAATTCTCCAGCTCAGACTGCATGAAATTACTTTTTACAGGGCGTCACTCAGGACCCCAGCCTCGAGACGTTGTTGCTGGCCAACCGTGCTGCAGCAAACGAGGAGGAATCCGTGAGTACTAACCTTGTATCTTCCGTGAAACGCATTTTCAACCCATGTCTCCTCAACCTCTTCGATCACGCGATCGCCTTCGCTCGGCACATCAACTTCTTTTTCAAACTTCACATTGCACAGAAATACGTGGCTCTTCTGTCCCAAACTCACGTTGCACACAAATACGTGGCTCTTCACTCATCGAAAATCACAGTAAAACTGAGGAATCAGTCGCAGTTCGAAGGGTTTATGTATCCAAAGTAGCAGTCGCAGGTCGCTCATCGCAGATGACAGATCGCAAAGCGCAGCTCTCAGATCGCAAAACTCAGTTCTCAGATCGCAGCTCGCACATGGAAATGCGATTTGGGGTAGCTACTTCGAGATCATTGTAAGGCCTACAAATCGCAGTTGCCTCACAAGTGCGATTGTGCGATCCCTTCACCAAAAGTGCAGAAAACGTGAAATGTGAATGGAAAAAGCAAAAATAACCGACGATAATGGGTTAACTTGCAGGCTCAGCTTGCCAAGGAGGGACAATGCTCCTTCGGGAGGGGTCCCACCCTTAAGCACAGCATGCCCCCTGTGACCAGCTCACGGCGGGTCTCCACCACATGCGTTGGAGACGTACAGGGGGATCGGATGATCGCCTCCATTCCACTGCCAATGCACAGGATGCCCCAAGAGTGCATCCGCAGCACTCAACAGTACTGCCACCTGGGGCAAGTGGTGCGTTGGGCGATCTTGTTGCCCAACCAGGGGAGGAGGCAGTGGGCCCCGCCAGTAGCAGCTTCATGGCTCACATGCACAAGGCCAAGCTGCTGGAGCGGGAGGATGCGGAGCTGCGTGCTGCAGCAGCGTGGAAGGATGCGGAGGCCGCATCTAAGCGGCTGGCGGCGCTGGACAGTTTTCATGCCGCACTGTCTCGCACACCTGCGCACCAGCTGCGGGAGCTGATCTGCATCTGGAAAGATGCATGGTGGGTGGGGCCGTGTCCGTCAGTCACCTCTGGAGTGGCTAGCACCTCCACGATGCCCGCACACACTGCCCCCATGCCTTCCGTTGTCCCAGCCCCCATCATCGCAATGACGGCGCCCAACATTTTGGGAACGATTGTGTCCATCCCGGACACGAGGCTGAGTGACAGCTTGGGCGACCTGAGTGATGTCAACTGGGCTGGGATCAGGGAGACCATTGCCCAGTCCCGCATCACTGACAGTCCTGCTGCTACCTCCACCATCTCGGTGCTCACGGCACCCATGGATGTCGACAACACCATCGCACAGTCCGCCAGCATGACCACCACCAGCACGGAGGACGAGGATGATGCCGCTGACGCCGACGTCAGTTGCCCATCCACCCCCAGTGGGGATGTCACCGCAGACCCCAGCCTGGATGCCGACGCTGACTTGCTCGACCAAATCCTGGGGTTCTGCATGACTCCTCCCCGAGACGTCACCGGGACCGCCATGACGGATGCCAGCACTGCCGCAACGGATGACACTGTCGTGCTCGTGCCCGTGGTGACCCAGCCCAGCGATGTCACCCCAACTGTGGACACCAGTGTGCTTTCTGGTGGCATCGCAGACCAACTAGTCCAGGCCCTGGTATCCTCTGGTGATGTTGTGCCTCCCTTCCCCATGGCCATGGTGCCTGCTGCTGTCACCACCCAGGTGACGGCTCGCCGCACGGCACCCATGTCGGTCAGTGAAATGAAACACGCAGGGAAATATGCGGCGTTCCTCCAGCCCAAAGGCCCAGCCCCACACCCAGAAGCGGACTACTTGCTCATCAGCCTGGCGGGCAAAGGCTGCCATTATGCCTGCAGCGTAGGAGGGTGTGGGATGCGTGCGAGCAGTCGCAACACCATCTTGCGACATCTCCACACCCTTCACTGGAACACCCGCTTCCAGTGTGTGGCCGGCAAAAAACTGAAGGGGGATACGCTGGATGCCATGGGGAAGCGCATCAAAACATGTAAGTACTGCCAACGAAACATCAAAACGCCATGCAAGCTGTTATTCATGCAGCACCAACTTGAACTAAATAACCATAATGTTGTACTGGCCTGCGTACCCTAGTTGAATGTCTCAATGAGTTGTTTTCACTCGCAGCTTCCCCTGGAAGATGTAAACCCAATTCCAACATATCATTCTCTGTCAAATCATCACCTTCACCATCTCTATTCCGTTCTACAGGTAAAGAGTGCCAGGGCATCGTCAAGGTCTCCTCATCCTCAGACTGAATGGTGGTGGGCACCACAGGTGCCACCACAGGTGTCATGTCCAAGCTCTTCGCGGAATGCTCCTCGATGCGCCAACCTGTTATGATTTCGTTTTCCTTTCCTTTTGGCAAATTAAATAAATTAGTTGTTAATTTCAAAAGGTGGTTTCTGTGCAATGTGCAATGCGATGCAGTGCAGTCCGCTGCCAAACGAATGCGAAAGACAGGCAATCCATCCAACTGCGATACTACGACGTAAGGCTCTGACTCCCAACGGTTTGCCAACTTGTGTCTACCATCAAACTTTAGGACACGGACCAAAATGTGGTCTCCAACTGCCAATCTAGAAGCAGTAGCTCATTGAGACATGTAGGGTTTCATGTGTTCAATCTCGCGATTCTGATGCTGGCGTGCTTGTTCAAACACCCAGTTCATGCATTCCTGAAAACGCCATACGTAGGAACAATGCACTTCAACGGGACATGCTAAGGACGGCAAAAATGCATCCAGCAGCACCCGCGGCTCTCGTCCAAACATCAAGTAGAATGGGGAGAACCCAGTTGCTGTACATCGCAGTGAATTGTGCGCATGAGTCATAGCGTGGATATAATTCTTCCAATCACATTTGCGGTTCTGGGGCATCGTGCCCAACAGCTTTAACAGCGAACGGTTGAATCACTCTGCCGCACCATTGCATTGAGGATGATAAATAGATGTTCAGAGCTTTTCAGTGCCTGCCAGCTGGCAAAACTCAGTCATCAACTGGCTGAGGAAATTGGCACCCTGATCAGACAGAATGCTTTTGGGCCATCCAAAGAGTGAAAACACGTTGCGCCACAGCACCTTGGCAGTTACAGCTGCCGTCTTGTTTTGAGTCGGCATGGCCCAAGCAAAACGTGTGAAATGGTCCACCACCACCAAGACATTCTCAATCCCTCCTTTACATGGATCCAACTTAAGGAAATCCATGTGCAACAGTTCGAAGGGCGCAGAAGCTGTGTAGCGCTCCACATCGGCAGCCTCTGCCTTAGCGGAGAACAGCTTACAAGCCTCACACATGCAAACGTAATGCTGCGCATGCAGCTGCATATCTGGGAAAAACACTCGCGCATGGAGCAGCAACATCATACGCTCCACTCCGGGGTGTCCCATTGCATCATGTGCGGCCCACAGCACCACTGGCTGCTGACTTAAAGGAACCACCAACTGCAACAATTCTCAATTCTGATGAACCACACGCCTATACAGGACTCTGTGGTGGATCACGAGACGGGAACGCTGGCGCATCAGCTTCCAAAATTTACGAGACGCCCCCTGCCACACCTTGTGCGACAGCAGCTGTCCTTGTTCCAGGAGGGCCATCACCAGGCTCAAAACGTCATCCTGGCGCTGTATCGCGACCCAATCTTTGTCATCCAACCAGGCCTGCTGCTGGTCTTCTTCCCGTGTCAAGTCAGCGACCATCGCTGCAGAGGTAACCACAGTCTCTAAGACTGGCACCTCTTGAACAGAAGGATCCAGCATGCCACAAACCCCTTCAGGAGGGATGACCATGAGCTCTTCCTGTACACCAGGCCCTGCCCAGCCTATCCGGCTTAGGGCATCGGCATCAATATACTTCTTTCCAGCGCGATACTAGATGGTAAAGTCGTGACACGACAATGCTGCTAGCCAGCGCTGCCCCATGGCATCCACCTTAGCAGATGTTAACACATAAGTCAGTGGGTTATTATCCGTGTGGACAGTAAAGTATGCTCCCAATAAATAGTCCTGAAATTTCTCACAAACTGCCCATTTCAACGCAAGAAATTCTAACTTATGTGCAGGGTAATTAGCTTCACTCTTAGACAAACCTCGCGATGCATAAGCAATCACTCTCTCCCTTCCATCTTCATCAGCCTGATACAGGATAGCTCCAAGCCCTACCCCTGAAGCATCGGTATGAATGATGAAAGGCTTATCAAAATTTGGGTAAGCTAGAATGGGAGCCTCTACACACCTCGTCTTAAGAGCGTCACTTCTTGACAGGCTTCGGACCATTCATACTCTGTACGTCGAGCCTCGACATCAGCCACCAATTCGTGCAGAGGTTTTGCGATGCGCGAGTAATTTTTGATGAACCTCTGATAATAGCTGGTGAAACCCAGGAAACTTCTCAAATCCAGTGCCTTAGTTGGCATGGGCCATTTCGCCACTGCTGCTACTTTATCTGGGTCTGTTGAGATGCCCTCAGCACTCACAATATGCCCCAAATACTTAACTTCGCACAAAACCACTGATATTTGGAAGGCTTCAGTTTAAGCCCTGTGTCTCGGAGTTTCTGGAAAACCAAACACAATCTTGCAATCTGCTCATCCACTGTAGAGCTCAGAATGATTATATCATCCAAGTAAATTAGTATCCAGGAAAGGTGGACCTCATTAAAAGCAGTTTCCATTAACCGCTGGAATGTGCTAGGAGCATTAGTCAAGCCAAATGGCATGCACAAGAACTCGTAGAACCCCAAAGGTCCCACAGTAAATGCAGTCATTTCTCATGCAGCTTGAGCAAGAGGCACCTGCCAGTACCCCCACTTCAAATCTAAGGCACTGAAATACCTACTACCATGAAGCTTATTAAGTATCTCATCCATTCGTGGTAACGTATAACTATCCCACACAGTGCGAGTGTTAAGCTTACGATAATCTATACAGATTCGCAAACCTTTGTCCTTCTTCCGTACTAGGACAACTGGGCTTGCCCACGGAGAGTACGACTTAGTGATCACGCCTACATCCAACATCTCCTGTATGTGCTTCCATACCTCCTCATACAAATGAGGTGGAATCATACGATAACGCTGCTTGAAAGGATGCTCATCCGTGACCTTGATGTCATGCTCCACATGATCGGCCTTACCCAAATCATAGATATCGCTTCTGCTAAACACGTCTCCAAACTCCACCAGCAGAGCTTCTACCCACTTCCGCTGTTTGGTAGTCAAGATGTCAGCCTTTTCAAGCAAAATTTCCAATAAAGGCCACTCTCGCTCCTTCCTTGGAGCCTCCTGAGTCACTACTCCTACAGCCTGAGCATACAACTTAGCCCATTGCTCCTCATGCACAGTGTCCGGAATCAGGTTCGCAGCTTCAATTGCTGCCAAAGGAAAGCATTTCTTCAATATCACAGAATGCTTGGCATGGTTATACACCATCACACGAACTCTCGTGGATCCAGGTGTAACCATAGTATACGTGGAAACAACTTGAATGCCAACAGGCAACACTGACAGCTCATCTCTGTCAACTACAACATTAACTTTGTGCATCAATTGGTTAGTACGTGCAGAGC
>JAAUXT010013983.1_pt1 | contig 10551 bp, 10 predicted proteins | sample 7278171 | NCBI WGS metagenome assembly JAAUXT01 (sample SAMN14350112, study PRJNA611818) | marine sediment metagenome | isolation source: surface marine sediment (1.8m) | place: French Polynesia: Moorea | collected 2018-08 | reverse complement strand
CGTGAGGTTTGACGTGAAGTTTTGTTTGACGTGAGGTTTTGTTTGACGTGAGTTTTTGTTTGACGTGAGGTTTGACGTGAAGTTTTGTTTGACGTGAGGTTTTGTTTGACGCAACCTCGCGACCTCTTGAGAAAATAGTTTCTGGTGGTATCAACGGCGTGTGCGTGTGTGTTGAAGTGTGCGTGCGACGTGCATGGCGTTGATGTGAATGAAACTCAGAATTCCATTCTTGTTCCTTCAGGCGTCGGGTTCGTCGCCCGGGGTTGGACGGCATTTGATTCTGGCATCATTATTCTTCGTGACATCATAAACCATGGCAACGCCTACAACAACATCCCTGGGTACTTCACAGCTCCACTAGGGGGCGTCTATGTCTTCCGCCTCCGCATTCTTCATGAAGTCCACACGAACTGGGGCAACAGAACCACCCCCGAGATAAAAGTGGAGATTCTTGTGAATGGCAAGATGGTGTGTTCTCAACAGCCAACGATCACCGGCTGGAATAGAGTTTTCTACACAGAGGATGTCTGCAGCGCCATCGTGCGGTTGGAACCAGGAGATCTGGTCCGCATCAACGACCTCGCCGCCTTTAAAAGTGACCTGGTATCTCCTGAGGAGATCGAATTCTCGGGCTTCCTATACATGTCTCCTTGAAACCATGACAACCAGTGAACCAGAGGAGTTTCCGCGGGACTGCTGGAGCCCGTGTCGTCATGGTAACCACCTGCGTCCTCTGGACTATCTTCAGTGTGCTGGGCTCTCGACGGACATTGTTGGAACTTTTCTCTGACCTTGACCCGAACTCACGGACGCTGCGTCTGCCCTCCCCCCGAGAACTTGACGCCGCTAACGCTGTCACCACGTCACCACAGACCCGAGCCTGACGTCATCGGAGACGACCGAGTGTCGCGCCGGGTTCACCCGAAGAGTTCCGAAGGGTTCCGATTCTGAGACCAGGGCCAAGTCAACGGTTGCAACTCACAGAGGGGAGAACGACTATTTTACACGCAAAATATACACAGCGGTGCCAAATGAACTTGTGGAAATGAACACAAAATTGCGCGGGTGGCTAAAAACGGGTGGCGAAAAACTGGAGGCGAAATGGGGAGGGGTGGCTGGGTCGTTCTTTCTCTCATGTACAGTGCGGTTGTGTCACCGTTTTTGATCACACTCCCGTGTGCGTAGTTACGTCTTTTTCTGCATCTGTTTCCCTGGCAACGCGACCCGCTGCTCCAAACGACGCTCGCGTCTCAGCGCTTTTACGTCAGCGTAAAAACGTCAACGTGATGTACTAGTTCGACGTGTCAAAATGCCATTCAGCGTCAGTTCGTCACAGTGTGGAACTCAGCAGAAACAGAACGACGCCAGTGTCAATCCCGTCAGTGCAAAAAGTCCTCAAAACGTCAAAGCGTCACCGTCACTACGCCAGCGTCAAATCTGCAGCGAGCGTCAGAATGTAATACGTCAGTGTCAGTAAATGTGGGTCAACGTTCAAATTGCTAAGCGTCACCATGATTCTATCAGCGTGAATGCAGTCAACTGGAACTTCAACGTGTCTGCGTGAAAACTTGCGTACTTGTGTACACGGGTGTGTTTGTGTGTGTGTGTGTGTGTGTGCGTGTGTGTGCGTGTGTGTCTGTGTGTGTGGGTGTGCGTGTGTGTGCGTGTACACACGCGAGACTCTTGTACATTGTATTGTTGCAGCCTGTATCAATCCACAGCTCGAGTTGTTCGTGTTTTGTGCAAAAACGTTCTTTCAGTGCAAACAGGAAGAAGGTAATAAAGTTGGTCAGACTTGTTACAGCATTGATCATGTACCGCGTGTGGAGAGTCCGGTTGGAGATTCGGGAGAAGGTTGGGGGTCCAGACAGGGGGTCCAACCCTGGATGTAGTTCCAGTGATCCCGGGGTAGGTTGGGTCCTGGTGAGGTCCAGAAGTAGGGAAGAGAGGGGGGCTTGCGGGTCCAGATGGGGTTCAACCCTCAGGGGGGAGGAGGGGGGACATACAGACCCGGATCGGGGGTGGAACCCTCAGGGGGGAGGGTCCTGGGGATCCAGGGGCGAGGTTTGAGTCGACCGCTGCCTGGGGCTCTGGTCCTGTCTGGAACACGGGAGGGACGATCCAGAGTATTTACAGGAGAACCCAGAGAAGCGCACTGCGCATGTGCAGAATGCAGTGGCGGGAAACTTTGCGCACGTGACCCACAAGACGAGGCAACAAACAACTTTCGCCCTTTCCTTTTTCTGCGACGGGTTGCACGCAAAATAATGTGTTCCTGGTGCGTGAATTCAAACTTGCAGCTGACCCCCTCCTTTGCAGGAGCGAAGCCTTCCCCAAACAAATGGCGCCGAAATAACGCTGACGCATGCGCGGTGTTGACATGACAGACGAGATCTCTGTCTGGCGAGATGAACGTTTTGCAGGAGTGCAACATTTTTTTCCACCAAACAGCCAATAAATCAGCGTTTGAGGCCAAAAACTGGAAATACCCGCTCAGCTGGATCGCTTGGGTTCATCAGCGGATCCAGGGGAGTGAGAACACTTGCGCACACGCACACACACGCACACACACCCGCACACCACACACACGCACACACACCCGCACACCACGCACACGCACACACACGCACACGCACACGCAAACACACACATACACAATGTCCAGGCCAACCCGAAGAGGCAGGGCTTTGTTTTCCAAAAGCACAAATTCGTCAGACAAAAGTTCGCGGTTCACAAGTGTTGTTTTTTTTGTGAATCCGCGAAAATCTCCCAGATGTTTGGTGTGAGGCTGTCACGATCACACACTGCATGAATGTAGACTGCAGATCCGGAGCAGCTCTCCCGACTCCCGCGTCCCGCACCAAAGTCGCTCGGTTTCGCTTGGTCAGCATCCGCAGTGCGCGTGCACTCGCCAATCACTGTTGCAGAACGGGCGACACCAAGTGTTTTTTGCTGACGAAGCAGAAATTTCACCCAGCCGACGTTTGACGTTTCCATGAAACAGCAACAATAGGGACTTTATGCAACGGCGTTTGTTTCAAACGTCGCGCCACTCGTTACATCGGGTGGAGAGTGGTGATTGGCCAGTGCCAGGAAACTGTGCACAACGTCATCAATTTGTGCGCTCTTTTCAACGTTGGCGTTGACGCGACGTGCGCCTCAAACGCCGTGCATAAAGTCCCTATTGTTTCAGTTTCCCGCCAAATTTCTTCGAAGATGGGCCGCGGGAAGTTGCGGATCCTGTGATGAGGCAGAGGCACAATTCCAGCTGCACGCATACCTCCCTCTCACACACGCACGCACACACACACACACACACACACAAATTGCTTCTCGTGCTGGACTCATCGAAACGCATTGATGAACAAGACAGCAAGAATCTTTCTGAACCAAACCGAACTAAAAAAATTTGGCGCGCCGCCCGCACACCTGGATCCGCCTGGTTGAATTCCCGCGCGCGCGCGCGCATCACGCACTGCGCATGCGTACAGATGAGCTGACGCGCCATCATCCACACGTGAACTCCTCAGCAACTCTCCAGCTTTCTTCACAGAGGACAACAGATCTCACGGCACCCACACGTCACGTCACGTCACGTCACGTCACGTCATGCTCACGTGTTGCATCTGACGTTCAACATGGAGCCTTTTACCACAACCACGAGTGCTGGTGACCCTGAGGCGCAGGCTCGCAGCAGGTAAGGCGCCACGTCAAATGTCTCACGTCACGCTCACGTTCACGTCTTGCATCTGACGTTCACGCATGGAGCCTTTTGTCATTTATAACTACGAACGTTGCTCCCGAGGCTCAGGGCCACGTCAAACGTCTCACGTTCACGTCTTGCTCACGCACGCAGCAGGACCCGCGGTTTCCCGGTCTTGACCGTCGCTCTCACCCTCCTCCTCATCATCGTCACGGAGAAGCGGGACACGGCGCTGGGGAGGCTGGGTCGGCGTCTCGAGCAGAGGCAGAGCGAGCTGGAGAGGATGGTCAACCTCACCGGACCTCAGGGTGCGTGTGTGTGAGGGAGGTGTGCGTGCGAACCTCACCGGACCTCAGGGTACGAGAAGCACGAGAACTGGTTTTATGAGGCAGAGGGTAGGGTTGGGTTGATGTGAGATAAGTTGGGTTCTCTGCGAGATTTTAAAATGTGCTCCCCCTCAGTTTGGACCAGACCTGAAAGAAGTTAGCCTGAACTGACAGGATCCTGGTTTGGGGAAACCGGTGTTGAGTTGACTTGAGATTGGTCGGTTCTGTGTCACGTTTTGAGGTTCACCTTTGACCCGACTCTCCCGCCAAATTTGTGGTGCTCGCACACGGGAACAGGAGGAAAGATTTTTGAACAACGATGAAGCAAAACTCTTGGCCTGATGGCCTCTGAAAAAGTGAACTTGAAGTGGCAACACACGTTTCCTCAAAATGAGGTCTCCTCACCAGGGAGTTTTCGCAAATTGCAAACGTAGACGTGAGCGTGAACGTAGACGTAGAATCTCACCCTGTGGGCTCTTTTGCACAACAGATTTTTTTAATTCCAAGGCAAAAAATAACTTGAAATTTATTGGTTTCTGTTTCTATCCTTTTCCTTCATTCTTCTACTAATTTTCCAACAACAAAGTGTAAAATTCAGTTCAGAAAGACAGACAAAACAGAGAAGTATCTGAGGAGTATTGCACCCACATTGTGAGATTGTACGTCTACGTTCATGCTCACGTCTACGTTTTCAATTTGCACTCCCTACCGTGCCCAACTCGCTCTGGTCCTGAACGTGAAACTCGCGGACCTGCCTCACCCGGGGAAACTCTCTTGTTGGTCTCTTGCGGTGTTGTTGTTGGTTTTACCGCGCATGTATCTGTCTATGGGCTAGACAAGTCACCCCCCCCTCCTCCCACCAGCTCCACCAACTTTTGGATTTGTTGTGAGTGTTTGCAGACTTTTTGACTGTCTGGGTTGTCCCCTCCACCCCTGACTTGGAGTTTTGACTAATGCATGTTGACACGAACTCGATCTACGTACACGGCTCGACCGGCTGACTGGTCTGGAATTTACTATTCCTTCCTTTCCCAGGGAAAGTCGCCTTCTTCGCTCGCAACGCTGAGGTCAGGAATGACAACGACGTCATCTTCCGTGACGTCATCATCAACCATGGCAACGCCTACAAGAACACTTCCGGCCGCTTCACGGCTCCACAAGAGGGCGTCTACGTCTTCCACGTGTTGTACACAGCGCAACGTGACGTGGAGCTCACCCTTCAGCTCGACGGGGAGATCGTGTGCGCTGCACGTGTTGACAACTACAACTACGCTGACGTCAATTCTGGGCAGGGCGTCTGCAGCGCCATCGTGCGGCTGCAGAAGCGAGACGTGGTGCGCGTGAGGAAGAACTTCCTGGCGTCACGTGGGGACCTGAGGGACGCAGCGACCGGAAGTGGCTTCTCTGGCTTTCTGTACGTCGCTGTGTGATTGGGTTGGGACGCTGTCAAGACTGTCGTCATGGAAACGCTTTGCGTCGCTTTGTGAAACCCTGAGCGAGGCTGGTTTTGGTTTGGGTTGGGTTGCCCTGGACAACGAAAGGAGGACGCCATCAGGACTCTGTCGTCATGGAAACGAACGGCGTTCATCTGCGTCTGCGCGACTGTGACGTCACAGCCCCGCTCTGTATGAACTGCGGAACTTTTCTTGCATTCTGATTTTCAACGTTTCACCGCTGTTGATGACCTGAAATGTTGTCGTGTCTCGAGCAAACCCAGGATGGTGGGGGGGAGAAACCTCAGTTTTCTGCAAACTTGTCAGACCTTGTCCGGGAGGGGGGCTGGAAACTTTGTTGCTCAATTGGTCCCAACTTGACCTTCAAAAGGGAAACGAGAACAGTGGGGTGAGGGTAGATTTTTGGAACGGGTCGTCGCCTGGATTTGCTGAGGGCGTTTTCACCAAGTGTGTACACGTGCGTTATTCTCGATTTGTTTTGTCCCCCAATACGACAAGCGACAAGAGTTACTCGAGAGGAGGGGCGAGGCGCCACGCACACAGTGTGGTCGTCAAAATTGTGCGCAGTTTGTGTTCGAGTGACGAAGTAAATGCCCGTTCTGTTGAACTGTGTGGATCTTATTCACCCTGCAAGTCTGCGCAAGTCTTACGAGTCCATGTTTGTGTGGCACAAACGTCATAAACTCCAGCGTCAAGATGTCAGCGTCAAGACGTCAGCGTCAAGACGTCAGCGTCAAAACATTCGAAAACCAAAACGTGAACGCGCACGAATTCGTGCACTCGCACATATCACTCGAGATTCTGTGTTGTGCAACATGCACAGACCCCAGGCATTGTCGACAGCCGGGGTAATTTGGGTGATAAAGTTTGATACAATGTTGCAGTGTTGTTGTCAAGCGCGCTGTACGTTGTGCAGACTGCGTGAAGGCGAGTTGGATCCTGGAGAGATCCGGGACGGCGGAGCGGGTGGGGTCTGCCCGGTGTAACGTGCCCTGTTGACAGGCGTGCCCCGTTGACACGTGTCAATGGGGAACAGTTTCTGCCCATGCCCCATTGACTTGTGTTGATGGGGCATGACCTTGAAGGTGTGTCCGATTGCCATGTGTCAACAGGGCACGTTACACCGGGGTCCATCCTGAAGGTCGACACACCGCGAAGTAACGGACGTCAGCCAATCGCAGAGCTCGACACAACTGTGTCGCGCCGTGGTTGGCTGACGTCCGTGTCTTTGTGATGGTGACGCTCAGTGTGTCTTCGGCCTGATGTTCCAGCTGGTCCAGGTGTGGGGGGGGGCCTGGAGAACCGAGGTTCCAGTGGGTCAAGGGGTGCAGAACAGACCTCGGGCCTGGTTCGGGGCCCGACCCTGGGAGGGGGGACCTTGTTGGAGGGGGCGACACAAAGAGAGGGGGCGATCGGACGAAAGCCTTTGCATCTCGTGTTTTGCGGGTGTGTGTGTGTGTGTGTGTGTGTGTTGGGGGGGGGACACGGCCCCCGTCTCATCGGATCCGCAGCTGACTCATCATCACCAACGCGCAGTGTGACCGTCACAGTTCATCACAAACATCAGCGCTGTAGTGGAAATGCTTAGTGAAAACCATTGTCACGACAAATCACTCAACCACAACGTATTGTTTTTGGAAAGACATTGTTCTTGGGCTACACGGATTTTCGACGACTACAGAGTCGGGGGTGGGGGGCGTCAGGGCGCCCTCCCAAATCTGAGGCTAAAAATGTGGGGGTGTGGTTTACAGTCGCGGAGAGGGGCCCAACACACGTGCGATGAAGGTGAGGACCGTGATCGTGAGCGACGGAACCGGAAACGGAGGTCACGAGGGTCACATGACGATAACGTCGGGATCACGTGTCGTTCCGCAGGGCTCACACCAAGTATCAATCAGTTCGAATCGGAACCGAAATCGGACCAAGAATCGGAATCCGATCGAGAATCGGAAATAATCGGAGTCGAAACGGAAATCGGATAAAGAATCGGAATGGGAATCCGAGTCACCATGAGAATCGGTATCAGAATCGAGCGCTGAATCGTTAGCGTTCCTGACGCGCAGTTTGCGCTGCGCACGAGACACAACAGAATTCCGTCCAGGGCTGCGCTCCTCCCTCCCGCTTATCTCGTCGGGTCAGGTAGTTGTGATGGGGAGAGGAGGCGTCTTTGTGATGACCAAATGGGTGACTTGTTTTCCCCGTCCAGGGGTGGGTCCAACTGGGAGAGTGTAGAAAGGCCGAACCAGGGGAATTTTACAAGGGTTTTGCAACCGCTTTCAGTGGCGAATGTTGGTGGAGCAAACCCCTGGAGAGAACCAGAGCTGACAGGGGCGGGGCCAGTGAAGGGATCATCTTTGATCATCTTTGATCTCCGACCGTTCAGTCCATAAACTTAGTGCCTGAAAATATTATTTCTGTCTAGAGTGTTGAGTGTCTTCACTGCACTGGGGTCTGCCCCAGAATCCACCCTGGGATCAACTATGATTCACCCCTGGATCCTCTCCTGGATCTCTGCTTCAATCTAACAAGCCTGGTCCTGAATCCGCCCCTGGATCCACCTCTTGATTCACACTCGCCTGTTATGTCACCCAAGTGAACACTTCAACACAGATCATTAAACTGGCATGGGTGGAGCCAGGATACGCTGGGGTTGGGGGGGGGAGCGCCTTGGGGACCAAACCTTGGAGGAAAAAAGAGAATTTCTTTTGACAGCTCGAAGAATCATCTGATTCAGCCTCAATATCGTGCATGAAAGGGGATGATCCAAGAATCGATTGATCCAAATCGATTCATTTCCGAGCGGCCACTTAGAATCGGCGAATCGGTAGATAATCGGAAGATAATCGGAAGATAATCGGAAGAATCGGTAGATAATCGGAAATTAATCGATAGAATCGGTGGATAATCGGAAATTAATCGATAGAATCGGTGGATAATCGGAAATTAATCTATAGAATCGGTGGATAATCGGAAATTAATCTATAGAATCGGTGGATAATCGGAACTTGGTGGACCCCTGCCTGGGCGTCGCTTTTCGCAGCTGGTTTATGGCGGGCGGGACGAATCTGGAGCCGAAATGTTGATTTCTCACGAGTAAGAGTACACAGACAAGTACACGGAGAGAGTACACGTAGTTCGCCAATGTCCCGTTTCTTGGTTTTCACCAACTTTACTGCCAGATTCATCTCACCAGCTTGTTGACCTGATCAATTTTAAAGGACCGGTTTCGTGGACAGACCTCGTACATCTTCCTGATGGTCCAGGGTTGAGACTCTGTGTGTGTGTGTGTGTGTGTGTGTGTGTGTGTGTGTGTGTGTGTGTATATGTGTGTGTGACTCGCTTGCTGTGTGCATCCAAGAGTGTGGTTCAGTGGCCTTGATGCACTTTTGGGGGACTCCCCCCGCCCAGCCCGGTTCCCAGGATTGGTGGGGCTCATTTTAGCAGTTGGTAGATCTCACGGCGAAAACACCCTTTGCCCCGATTGTTCCACTCGTGGGTCCTCCAGTGACCTTCTCACCATGTCTCTCGAGCAAATCTGCGCAATGGGGTGCATGCGGTGTTGTTGTCTGTGTGTGCGTGTGTGTGTACGTGCGTATGTGTGTGTGTGTGTGTGTGTGAATTCGCACATCTCAAGCGACTTTCCGCGCGGGAGGCGTGAGGACGCAACGCGCCTTGGGCAGCACGCGCAGACCCACCGGGGTAGAGGGGGACCAGAGTGTGACTCTGCGGCCGTGTGGAGCTCATGTGGAGAGGGGGAGGGCCCCCAGCCTCCCCCCAGAGGGGGAGGGCCCCCAGCCTACCCCCCCCCCCAGAGGGGAGGGCCCCAGCCCCCATGGAGGGGGTTGTGACCCTGCGGCTCTGCATGTGTGAGAAGCTCGTGGAGAGGCTCATTGACCCGGAGTTTACGCGATGCTGCCACAGCTGCAGCACGAGTTACGAGACGAGTTCGGAGAAGCTCTCACTGTAGAGGGCACCTCCCTCCGGCGGATCCGGGGGGAGGGGAGGGGGCGTCAGATAGGGTGCGGGAGGAGGCAGGGTGGCCCTGGGTTGGAGAAGAAGATACAAGGGCAGGGGGAAGCAGGGGCTCAGCCTCAGCCTCAGCCCCAGCCTTCAGCCCCCAACCCCAAGCCCTCATGCACAACCCTCAAGCTCTCAGCCCCCAGTTGGGTGGCCCAAGGAACATGGAGATCCAGAGTCCAGGTCCTGACCCATGGCCTCAGTTCCAGTCCCAAACCGCAGCCTCTCACCCGCAATGCCCACAGAACCCCTAGCCTTTGGCCCCCAGCCTTCAATGCCCCAACTCCTCACCTCCCGGTCCCCTTACCCCTGGCCCTCAGCCCCCAAACCCATCCCCATCCCTTGCCCCCCTGCACACCCAGTTCCAACAAACAGACCCTTGTCCTTGGCTACCCTGGATCAACTGTAACTGTGAGCGCAAGGTACACGACGTGCGCCCTTCGTCCCCATCCCCTCCCCCTGCACCCCTCCCCCTCCGCCCCCCCTGCACCCCTCCCCCTCCGCCCCCCTGCACCCCTCCCCCTCCGCCCCCCCTGCACCCCTCCCCCTCCGCCCCCCTGCACCCCTCCTCCCGCGCCCTGGACCCACCACCGGAGCAGCGGGGATCCAGGGCGGGGCGGGATGGGTGGGGAGGGTGGGATGGGTGGAGATGGGCGGGGGATGGGGGCAGGGCCAGGATGGGTGGGCGCTCTTCCCTGTCTCGTCCCCAGCCCCTCCCCCTCTACCCCACCCGCCCCAAACCCACCCCACCCCCGCCTGCCCCCCTGGACACGCCCCCCACAGCAGAGGCGCAGGACACATGACGGTCCGTCTCTTTTTTGCGGCGGATTCCTGAGGCCCATCCGTTAGGAGGAAAAAGTCGCTCTGTCGCAAACACGACACAACACACGGCTCGGAATCCGATAACATGGGCAGCGGGGATCCAGGGTGGGGCGGGGCGGGGAGGGGCGGGGAGGGGAGGGGAGGGGAGGGGTTGGGGGGGGAGGGGAGAAGGGTGTGGGGGCCGGGAGGGGGGTGCGCGGTGAGGGGCAGAGCCGGGGGGGGAGGAGGG
>JAAUXT010146725.1_pt1 | contig 10552 bp, 9 predicted proteins | sample 7278171 | NCBI WGS metagenome assembly JAAUXT01 (sample SAMN14350112, study PRJNA611818) | marine sediment metagenome | isolation source: surface marine sediment (1.8m) | place: French Polynesia: Moorea | collected 2018-08 | reverse complement strand
TGCTGCTGACATACTTTTGGAAGAGGCTGCCTATAGGTGCTTTGATTTGGCTCGCACCGATTTGGCTCATCAGCCCAAATCGTGCAACCCACCTCAAATCACCTGAAAAGGAATGGAATTGTCAGAATGTCTCTGACTCACCAACACACAGTCAGCGACAGGAACTCTTCGTGCATCTGTACCTGTAATTGAAACAAGCAGAATGAGCACAGCTTGGGAAAATTTCTCGTCCTCACCAACTGGTGACTTAAAGACGGAGCGCAACCTCACGCGATCTTAATCTCAAACACATCCATTCCCCTGCTGCTTCGGGGCATCGAGCAGACTTGGGTTCAAGCAATCGGCCGCACGAAGAAGAAAACTTGCCGCCCGTCGGGTGAAGAAGCCGGCGAACATGTGCCGGGTGATTCTGTTTCATGTCCACGTTCTCAAATGAAGGCTTGGAGTCCACTGGTGGGGGCAGGGGAGGAGCTCCGCTGTGAATGTCAGATGGATGGACTTCGGATTTCACCAGGATTTGCAGAGCACAACCACAGCGGAAAGTTTGTCAGGGGTTTGGTGTGTTTTTGCAAAGTCCAGAGAAATTAACCAATCTGAAGACACACCAAAGTCCTCTCGGCAGACATGTACAGTGTTTAAGAATCGCCTTCCAATATTGCTGGCACTCGTGTGTTTGATTTTGCTTGTCATGCATGCAAAAGTTTCAGGACAAAATGCTACGAGAAGCGCTGAAAGCTGTCGTGGCTGTGACCTTGCCTTCTCATTACCTTTCACAACCATCCACGTCAGAACGAAATTGTCGATTCGCCAGGCAATTAGCAGCGCTTCCAAACCTTCACACTTCACAAGTAAAGATTTTGTTCTTTCTTCTGAAGTTCTGAAGTTAACTTGGCTCGAGAGATCTTGGAGTCAACCTTTTCTGCCTTCCATTAGGCGAGGATGTCAGGTCGTTGGGATCGGATCTATCACTTCTTAACCTTCTTGCGGCAGAAATGATTGATCTCTCTTCTTTCTACTTCTTTTTCGTTGTAAATGTGATTGTCAGTCAATTTGAACCTGCCATCATGACATATCTCTCAGTTTTTGCTATTTCTGTGTTTTCACTTTCTTCGTTTTGACGAACTTACGCGGGTTGTCATGCCCAGTGAAAAATTCCAGGAGCATGAATTCATTGGGCTGCTAAATTGCTCAATGACGGGATAATGCGTGCTGCCGTGTTCAAGTCAGCGAAAACAGTTCAATTGAAACAATGGAGCAACTCACATCTTTGAATGATCTGTGAAAGTCAACAGTTGTGAAGCAAACAACCCACTGTTGCTCAACCCGCTCAAAACTGGACTTTAGGGAAACAGGGTAAAATCGAGCACACCATGCAGACGGAGCCACGTGAATGCGGCCCTCAAATTTAAAGCGCAAATTTCATGGTGATTGCATGGTGGCAGGGTGCTCTTGAGTGGACCCTCTTACCCACCATACATTTGCCCCTCTCCTAATTTGACATCAAACAGTCGAAAAATTGTCCTCTAAAAGGCAGGATTAGACAGTATCATTCTTTGCAGTAGCTACAGGGAAAGCAAAACAAAACGCTCAGCTTCCATTCAGCCAAACAAAGTTACACTTCATTCATAATTAAGTACGAAAAGAAGAAGTCGGAGCAGCGTCATTGACGTCTGAGTTTGCTCACCAAACATCTCCCGTCTTGGAATCGAAACTTGAGTTGACAGACCAAACACAGGTCTCCGTGAAAGTCAGTGTGCGTGCGCCGCAGAGCTGTTTGCGTGATGTAACAGATGAAAATGAAGAGGCACAAGAGCAGTGAAGTTAAAAAATATTCTCTTGAGTTATCATGCGCAAGGCTTGCAGATTGACTTGAACCAGTTGCGACAAATTTTCTCCACAAACGCAACACCAACGGGTTTGTAAGTTTGACACCGATCCGTCCACAAACAAAACTGGAATTGAAACACAATTTCCAGCGACTTATCCAAAGCCTTTTGAATTGAAGATCATTGCAAGTAGCAATGCTTTTGTTCACGAAGAGAAATATTCACAATTCTCCTGACCTGGATTTGATTGTCACATGAACTCAGATTGCCTTCCTTTCATGCTGCATGGACTGAGACGCAATGCACACGCTGCGACGCGGCAGCGGCAGCGGCGGCGGCAGCAGCTTTCCCGGTCGCCGGGCTCTGCCCGCAGCGGGAGCGACGCCGCCGTACCGGCGAATGCGCACCCTGGCTGTACACCGTGTGAGGAATCGGGAACAGCGCATGCGAGAATCTCAGAACTTCCGATTACTTTTGGACTCTCTGATTGCACGCCATTGTGTGTTGAATCAAATAACAACCGAAACTTGCAGACAACCCACTAACAGTCCTCAGCGACTCTCTGGACCAAAAGGCTTCCCAGACTTGGTGAACTTGTGCTCAAGACGGAGCAACACCAGTCGTTCTGCAGGAAATATCAGTGCATGGTAGTCTACAGGTTGACAGACGTCATTGGATCTTTTGATTGTTTTGCCTTTTCGCGGAGTCCAAATAAAAAAAGCGAAACACAAAATAATAAAGAGAAGTTCTTACCTGCGTGAGTCGGTCGTTAAATGTGCGTCGAGGTTCTGAAGTTTTTTCCGTGTCTCCGCACCATCGGCTGAGAGACGAGTGACGATCCTGGGAGCGGAGCACCTGCTCTTCTGATCCGATCTCCAAACACCACCCAGCTTCAGATCAACCCGCCACGACTCTCAGCAGGAGACTTGGAAGAGTGCGGCGGGTGCGTAGGTGAGTGAGTGGCCAGCTTTGTGGACCCACGAAAGCGGTTCAAACTGAGAGATGAATGGTAATCGGAAAAAGTGTGATCCAACGTCACGTGATATTGACGGCTTTGTAAACTACAAATCAACTTTGGAAGCGGCGTGAAACTCGGGAAGCAAGACAAATTTGGATTTTTGCAGGAATCGTGAAATTTATTTGTGATCCTCCAATTCATTCAGGCGCAATGAAGCAGAAGGGCGCTGCAGTGTTCCAATGTCTTCTGAGCCCCGCACTTGGGAAGATGACACCTGATGGGATCCGTAATGATCGTCCGTGTTCAGAGTTCAATTTCAGGCATGACAATTTCTGTGGAACTTGGAGGCTTTTCAACAGACGGAGGTGGGACCAGTTAAATTTTAATTGCTTCCACCGCGCAGGATATGCGAAAATTGACACCTGATCGAACAAAATACGCAGAAGGTTTGCAGTTGAGTTGAAACTTGCGTTGTTCTGCAAGCCAAAAGAAACTTGCTTGGAACTGGGAAAAATGTGTTGGTGGGCCTTCAGTCTGTTGTCATTTTGTGTGGACGTCGTTGTTGCGGCTGTACAGTTTGCGCAGCTCACAACTGTCGCACTGCACACGGCAAGGTTCACTTTTCTTGTTTTGTTTGTCCTTTACTGGTGTTCACCAAAATGTTTCTTCTCCAGCTTGAAAAATAAATCAAGGACTGCAGCGCAGAACTGTGTGCAGATCTCTTTTTTTGAACAAAAAGCTCTGTGTACTTTCCAACACGAGTGGACAACAGTTCTACGAGTTTTTCTTTTTTGAGACGTGCTAGAGGAAGAAACTTCGGCTCGTTCAAGGATTCTGAAACGTTCGACTGTACTGGATTTTCGAGACTTCCTAATTGAGCACTTCTCCAAATCTGCTTAGTTTCAGACAAATCTCCCTGAGAACGTCAAACTTCAAACATGTCAATTTTGTGTCAAATGTGTCCCAGAGATGTTGTTCCATCACAACAACTGAACAAGTGGTTTGTGTTCATCAAGTTGTGGAGTGTGTTCGTAAGACGATGATGTGCGTATGCTTTGTGCAATTTTTGGTTGTCATATTGTGAACGAAGGAACGGAAAATGCAGAAAAACAACGGCGCAAAGCGCAAAGTTTTGTTATGCGCTCGTGGGAATTTTGGCAGATGCCAGAAATGTAAAGAAGAATGCAGCGGCGGGTGAACCCAGCTTCGTGATTGGCTGAAGGACTGTTTCTATGGCAGCTTCTGTATTGATGATCTTTGCACGTTTGCGGAGGGTGGGACAAAGTTGAAACACAACCGTTTCTGGTTTGTTATCTGGAAGCAGCTTCTGTCGGTTTGATTTGATTCCCCAAAAACAGCAGATCGCTTTTTCTTTGCTTCACTCACCCTAAAATTGGAATTCTTGAATCCACAGGCACACAAACTACACCGTGCCCCAACCGAAGTTTGAATGCCCTTTTCCAAGCAAATTCAAGATCTCACTCAACGAAACTCAGATGAGACATGAAAAACAACAGTATTACTCGTATTTTGCAGGTTCTCCGGGGATGGTCATACGTATGAGCACAAGACAATGGCGGTTTGTTTTTGTTGTCGCAGGACATTTGTGCAGCATAACGATGTGATTGTGGCAGACTGTCAGCAGTGATTAAAAACAATGGAACTCTGTACGAAGCTGCTTGGCTGTTGTTGGCCTGTGCGTGACATTTCTCCGAGAACGCGTCCAGCTGACCACATTAGCGCTGGCTTCTCATCTTCTCCGCAGTCACTCAGGTGGAAGCGGCGCCGACGCTGATGGGCCCCGCTGTCCCGGTTGTGCCTCCTCCTCAATGCGCTGTGTTCGGATGAACTCTGTTGCTTGTCCTGTCGAAAATAGAACGCTTCCTGCGCCTGAAAAACATGCACGGAAAACGACCGGAGGCCCAGTCAAGCAATTTTGTGTAAGAAATCAGGACTGCATCAGTTTCGAACTACAGGCAACAAGACAAAAGCTTTCTCTTGTCTGCTCCAAAATTACTTTTCAGGATTGAGAAGTTGTCAAGAAAAAGACCAATAAATGCCTTGACATGTTCTCTTGTTTTCCCTGCACGTCAATCGAGTCTCACCTGGATCGCAGGATGTGTCAGAGGCAGAGAGAAATCAAACACCAAGCAATCAACTCATTCCTCGTCTTTGTTTTGATGGAAGCTGTTTGACAAGGATCCATTGATATTGGGTGCTTTCACCTTTCATACTGTTACGCTTTCCCTCAAAGCAGAATGAGTTCGATTTTCTGGAAATGCAGAAATAAAATACCTCCTTCGTTGAACTGCGACCTGAAGTCCTCATCGTGTACTTCTCCAGTCAAAAGGGAAAAAAAGTTTCCTTTTTGAACTTGTGGTTCAATTGTGTGCACTTTCCCCGTGCTGAAAAAAGTGCGTCAGACATAAATCTTCCAGGACGCTTCCCGCTGCCAGGACACCGCAGTCTCTCAAGGTTCTGGTTGTGTTGGTCGTAACAGTAGGCTTCAGCACAAGGCCCAACTGATCTCTTAAATATTTCTTCGTACCAACAGTTCTCGAAGTGTTTGATGTTTTCGTTTTGTCACATTTGAAAGCCTTGATTGACAATTGACGCGCTTGAAGGCAAATGACATTTTGTTCGATCCCACACCCATCCCCAGGGCCCTGTTTGTGTGAGAAATAATGAAAGGTTTTGATTTTTGGAGTGGCAAGGTGAAAACGTGCAACAACAGAAAGGCTTCGTTTTCTTCTCTCACAAGTGCAGCAACACGCCCAGGAAGCTAAAGCGCTTCGTTTGGACCTCATCTCACAGAGCAAAGTTTGCCTAAACTGCTGTGAAAGTTGTGTAATTCTGCAAGCTTGCACCGAAAAAAAACTTTCCGGAACTTCTCTCCAGGAACTGAGCAGACTTGGGCCAAGTGAAGAAGGCAAGGATCTCCTCTCACAAACAACTCTCAAGTACGTGATTCCAAAATTCCTTTCTCCGAGATTGATGAGCCAGTCCTCAGTTGTGGAGCAGCGACTTTTCTTCCATATTCAAAACTTCACTGCGTTTTCTCTCGAGATACATAACTGTTTGGACTTTCAGAATTCAGTGACTGTCACAATCAATTCTGAAGCCAGCTTGTCTGCCGTGTTAATTTGTTTTCATTTTTTCTTTTTGGAATGGAACTATTTTCACATCTTCACACATCAGACAGTTTGTGGTAAATCCCGAAATCACCTCCCAACTGCAATTTTATGCAAATTTTCGGGTGTTGAGTCTTTTTCGAAGGGGTGCGGGTTCACAGGGGAAGAGCAAGATCCTCAGCTTTGGGCCGCATTTGTGTTCGGGTGTACCATCGGGGTGGGGACGGACACGCTGTTCTCGGAAAGTGTGGAATCACAGGTGTCCTGTGTCTGAAGCATCGTTCGACAACCCTGGAAATGTCAAAATGCACTCAAGTCTCTGTTTCCACTTGTGATCAAACAACACCAATACAACCTCACTATTTCACCTTTCATTGAACTGGAGACCAAAGTGATGAAAACACAACGTTTTGATTTACAGGTGTCAGTTTTGTCAATTTCTCTTTGTTTGCACTTGATTCAAAGACATCTCTTCTGAGCGTTCTCCCAGTTTCTCATCTGTGGAGGCTTTCAGCATCACAAACAACCGAACGAGAGTGATTTGGAGTTTGGAACTCTTGTGAAACAATACCTGGGTGACTGAAATCGCACAAAACTTTCCTCAGAGAAATCGCCGAAACCCTTGGGAAAAGGCAGAGTTGTTTGACGACCTTGGTGTGTGCACTGAACTGGCTCCTGGCGCAGTAAAATTCAAAAGCATGAGAAGATTCTCACCAGTTTTGAGCAGCAAGTGAAAACCTGCTGTAGAAGGACGGGGAGTAAGAGAAGGGGGATTACTCTGTCAGAATTCGAGGCAATGGCCCGAGGACAGACTCCATTGCGCTCCTTGATCAAGGGGCACGATGCCCTGCAACACCGTCAGTTGTGCAGCTTTTGTTTTGTTCGGCACAAGTATGCAAGGTTGTTCCGACCAGCTCTTTGTGCTGTGCATGACTGCATGTGGTCAAGAGGAATACGTGTACCGACCCACTCGTTTGCTGAATCCACACATGCCCACCTTGACTTCACTTCACATTCTATGGAAGACTGTGCAGGACTTGTTCCGGTATAAACCGGGACAGGTGCCTTCTGTGTGGCATTGGGAGCAGAACATTCTGTTCTGCGCCAATTTTGGCAACACATGTCTGTGGTTTGTTGTTTTCAGAGAGTAGTTTTGGAGTGAACCGCGTAGATTGAAAGATCAGTGAACTTCTATCTCTGTAAGTTGTTAGCTGAGACCTATGATAGGCAGTTCTCTTCCCTCCGGCTGTTTATGGAAAGAGATCTGTGCAGATCTTCCCCTTTTGGTGTAATCAACCGTGGACGAACAAGCTACTTTTAAAAGCGCTCATAATGCAAGTCTTGAGTTGCCTGCCCTAAAGTGCCTGCTCAGCTATGTCTATCTGTTTGGCTCAAATTGCCTGAATATAATTGGGTGGAAAAAGCTCTCTAAGGCAAGAGAGCACTTCGCTTTAAAGTTGTCTTGCCCGGGGTGTAGGAGATTAATGGATAGTTAACCCGAGAATCTGTTACTTTCTGCAGGGAAGTGGAGAAAACTTTGTTGATTTCTTCGCCTGAATTTTGAGGGCAAAAGAAAATGCGCACAAGTTTTGGACTTCAGGATTGGATGAGAGTGGCAGATTTTCCTTTCAAATTTGAGCCACCTTCTGTTGGAGATTCAGACTGAAGAAGAATCTGTGGATGAAGTGGACGTAAAGAAATTCAAACTGTCTCACTTCGTGAATTGCAATTGGTGGTTTTGTTCCAAGAACAGGCACGTTGGAAACGACGCAAAAATTCACGTCAGGCCCACGATTTTGTTGTGGTTTGTCTGTATTATTTTTTTGAGCCAGCTGCACAGCCTCACGAAAAGCCGTGAATTCTTGGGTATGAATGTAATTGTTTCACTTGGAACCTCTTTTGGCAGTGGCATGTACGCGTACGCGCGCAAGAATGGAACAAAAAAAGGTTTGCTTCCCCAAAGCAAAACCGACACGCTTGTGACCTCTTACGGCTCAGTTGGGAATCACTCTGGAGAAGTCGCCTCAATTGTTTCACAACTTTTTCCAGAGAATTTGTTTTTTGAGAAGCAATGTGTGTGAAAATAAAATTCCACGGAACATCTTGAATCAAAGAGCGAGAGCGGGTCCACTGCCATGGGCTGTGGGATAATAGATTCCCAATTTTGTTTTCATCAAGTCGGTCTTTCCGCAGCTCTGTACGAGGTGTTGATGAAAAGGATTTGTGTGTGTGTGTGTGTGTGTGTGTGTGTGTGTGTGTGTGTATGTGTGTGTGTACTCCCTGCCCTCTGTCCCAAGCTGAATGAACGGACGAAGAGACCGAGTGAACATTCCAGTTTGAGTCAAAATGAGGGCAACATTTCATAAAACTGTCCAGGGTATGAACATAAACCTGCAGCTTGGAAAGGAAAACAAGGAAAGAACTAGTTGAGCGCAGATAAATGGATATTTTCACACCTTTACCATTTTCGTTTGTTCAACACAAGGAAACAGTGTCTGTCCGTGTACAAGACACGCCTTTTCGTCCTAAAATTGAGCACCAAAACTAGTGGTGCATCTTATCCATGGGTATGATATCACTATTATTCAAGTGTGACACTTGGGCAAAAGAAGGGGTGTGTTTTCTTGGGTGTGACTCACACATGCGTGAGTTGTGCTATGTCCCTCAGAAAGAATGTTAGCAAGCATACATACATGTGTGGCAAGGTCAGGTAAATGGTCCCACCCCTCCCTTGTGTTCTGGTCTCCCTGGGTAGGCACACGTGGGGGTGAACATGGGGAGAGGTTGAACACGGGGGAATTAGGGGTTGGGACAGGCCATCTGGCCGACGTTGCCATACCGCACCAAGTGCTCTGCCCTGAAGGGGCATCGCACAATGGGCTGATCCCCTGTTCTTCCTGCATCGACCTCAACACAGAACTCCATCCTGCAAACTCGCGTGAGCTTTCACGAAATGGTGCATTCATGCACAGGCCTCACAGTGTGTTTGCGAGAGCATGCAATTCCAATTCGGAGAAAGGAAGAATCGAGCTTGCTGTAGACGTATTCTTTGCCTGGAGCTGTTCTTTTTCGTTTAGTTAGCGGGAAACTATTTTTTCTGTTCGGGATCTTGCCAAGGGAGGCCACAAGAAGCTTACAGTCCAAAGGATACTGGTTTGTTTGCTGTGTTTGCCAAAACGCATTTCGATTTGGATTTCAAAGTTTTGCTGAATGTCGGCCTCCAGTGACTCCCTGGAACTTTGCTCTCTGCATGATGTTTGTACTTATGGCACTTTGCAGGGAAAAAGGCATGTTTTTGACGTTGAAAGGGGAACATCCAGGTTCGAACCCCAGCTCAGTCCCTCTCTCCACCCAAGAGACACATAGATGCAGCCTTCGGTCCTCTTGCCTCAGAAATAATTTGAACCCTGCGTCACAACGCAGGTGTTCTTTCTCCTACTTTTCACTCTCAAATTTGTCCAAGTCTGGGTTCAGACCTTTGTACTCCCAGTTCTTTTGTTAGATCGGATGGAGGAGAATTGTGGGGCCCAATCTGCCAGAACGCAGCAGCGGATTGAAGAAGTTTGCCGTGGTTGGGGTGGAAATTTGCCGTGACTCAGAAATAGCCCCAGATCACGGGGCGCACAGACAACCGTCCCTGAAATGAAAACCACGAATCTTTTGACAGATCATTTTGAGAGCGTAGGCCAGGGACTATAATTTGGAGAGTAGCGGTTGGAGGCTTCTGTGAGAAAAGATTAAAAACCAATTTAGTTGGATCAAAAACGTGCATTACTCAAAAAGAAACTGTCCAAACTGAACCGGAACACAAGTGGAACACTTGACATCAACATGGTGAGTTCCAAGGCAAGAGCATTCATTTTGGAGTTTGCTGCAGAACTGAAAATGCCGCGAGACCCTTTTGTTCAACTTTGATATCTTGGACTTTTCACTTGGTTCAAATTTTCTCCATTTTGTGCACAGAGAAACAACCATTTTGCACAGCGTTGAAGTCATAGGAAGGCAAATGACTGTGATTCAGAGAGCGGACATTATTGACAATGGAATGGGTTGAAAGAACAAAGTATTGACGCTTCGCCCAGGGATCAGGATGCACTGCAAATTGAGTCGTAAATTTGGAGAACTGGATGCAAGTTCAAAAATGCAGGCAAAATACGATTTCAGACGGGCTTGATACATGAAGTTTTTTTCAGAGGTAGAGCAGAAGCAACGGAAATGATGCCAAAGTGTCCTGCCAACGGGTGCCAACAATCCACCAAGACTCCAAATGGCAATGTGAACAAGAATTTTCACGATGGAGCAACACGTGGTTGATGCAGAAAAAGCAGAAAAGCAAACACCAACTGAAGAGAGCCCCACCCTCCTCAATCCACACAAATCATTTAACATCTCAAACAGTGTGCCGCATGTTTTTTTTTCTTCCCTTTGTCTTGTTCAAATGTCCAAGGTGCCATGGACAGCCCCTCCCCTCTGAAGATCAGCCGACTCACACCCGTCGCTTTCATCCAGAAATCGGAGAACAACCTCAAGCGGTTTTCACGTTGGGCGCTGACGTCGTCATTTTTCTCGACTGCAACTTCACTTTTGACGCCGTCAGTGACTTTTTGACGCCATCAGTGATCAGCGCTCACTGACAT
>JAAUXT010065445.1_pt1 | contig 10552 bp, 6 predicted proteins | sample 7278171 | NCBI WGS metagenome assembly JAAUXT01 (sample SAMN14350112, study PRJNA611818) | marine sediment metagenome | isolation source: surface marine sediment (1.8m) | place: French Polynesia: Moorea | collected 2018-08 | reverse complement strand
GGTGTGGGAACGCTCAGGTTTGACCGCACCATAACGTTCTTCCCAGCTACGGATGTTGTGAGCTTTGACGCCTGTCTGAACCGATACAAATTTTATCGGATATAATTTTTTAGTTTGCATAGGTTTAAATTATGAAAAAGGATTGCATTTGTCAAGACTGTGTTTAATATCTGTTTAAATAAGTTTTGAACAAGTAAAATAAACTGTAGTTTTCGATAGGATCTGTGAGGTGAAAAAATGAGTATTTCTACTGATGATACGCTGGCAGTAAGTGATGCACCAGTCTTAACGCCTCAGTACAACGATGCCTTCCCAATCCTGCCCGTTCGCGGGCTTGTGGCCTTCCCCCAGATAACGCTGCCTTTCATGGTATCACTGGAGTCGGCCCGTTTAATAGATGATGCGGTCGCGTCGGACGGTCATATCGGTCTCGTGACTGTAAAGGATAATGACGCCGAGGACCCTGTCCCCGGGCAGTTGTTCGAAGTTGGCACACTGGCCAAAATTATGCACGCCAAAAAGAACAGTGACGGTATTTGGGTGATTCTGCTCAACGTGCTCCAACGATTTAGGATATCGGCCTGGGAAACCGGCGGGCCGTACCTCAAAGCGACCATTACACTGGCACCAGAGGTCGTGGAGTCCGACCTCGAGACCGAGGTCCTGCAGCGCCAACTGGTAGAGACCTTTCAGGCCGTGCTCGAGATGACGCCGGACGCCCCCGATGAAATGGGACAGATGATTGCTCAGATCGAGGACCCGCTGCAGCTGACCTACGCCACGGCCTTCAACATGAAGCTCTCGACCAAAAGGCGCCAGGCCTTGTTAGAGATGGACAGCGTAAAAGCTAAACTAAGAGAACTGCTTGAACGCCTGTCGCGCGAAAAAGAGATGTTGAGCATCGGCCAGAAGATCCAGACCGAGGTCCGTGAAAAAATGACAAAATCCCAGCGTGAATACGTTCTGCGCCAGCAGCTGGACGCCATAAGAAAGGAGCTGGGGGAAACCGACGAAGAATCGACGGAATCCGATGACTACGCGCGGCGGCTCGAAGAAGCGGATCTGCCGGCTGAAGCCCGCAAGGAAGCGCAGCGCGAGCTGGAACGCATGCAGAACATGTCGCCCCAGTCCGCCGAATACCCCATGATCAAGAATTATCTCGACTGGTTGATCGATCTGCCCTGGCACCGGACCAGTGAGGACAATACCGACATCGCGGCTGCCCGCAGCATTCTGGAAGCTGATCATTACGGGCTGGACGAGGTTAAGGAACGACTGATCGAGTACCTGGCTGTACGCCGCTTGATGAATGAGCGCGAAACGACACCGTCGTCCCAAGACGAAAACCAGGCCATGGGGGTCATTCTCTGCCTGGCCGGACCGCCGGGCGTCGGCAAAACCAGCCTGGGACGCAGTGTGGCCCGCGCGCTGGGCCGTTCCTTCACGCGGATGAGCCTGGGCGGCGTGCGCGACGAGGCGGAAATCCGGGGGCACCGGCGAACCTACATCGGGGCCATGCCCGGTCGGATCATTCAGGCCATCAAGCGGGCCGGAACACGCAACCCGGTGTTCATGCTGGATGAAATCGACAAGGTCGGTCAGGACTGGCGTGGCGATCCCAGCAGCGCCCTCCTGGAAGTTCTCGATCCAGCCCAGAACGGCGCCTTTCGTGATCATTACCTGGACGTTGATTTCGACTTGAGCGAGGTGATTTTCATCGCCACGGCCAACCAGCTCGACACCATACCGGGGCCGCTGCGCGATCGCATGGAAATCATCACGCTGGACGGCTACACCGAACTCGAAAAGCTGCAGATTGCCAAACGGCACCTAATACCGCGTCAACTTGATGTACATCGCCTGCGCGAAGACGAGGTGACATTCATCGACGATGCGATCCTCAAATTAATTCAGGACTACACCCGCGAAGCCGGTGTACGCAACCTGGAACGCCATATCGCGGCCGTCTGCCGCAAGGGCATCGTTCAGTTGAGCGAGAAGGGCTGGCCGCACGTGATTATCACATCCAAGACGGTACGGGCCTACCTTAAAAAGGAACGCTTCGAATCCGAGCGGTCGGAGCACATTGCCGTACCCGGTATCGCCACCGGCCTGGCCGTAACCGCCGTCGGCGGCGATATCCTGTACATCGAAGCGTCCCGCATGCCCGGGACAGGGCGTTTGAACCTCACCGGCCAGTTGGGCGACGTCATGCGGGAGAGTGCCGAGATCGCCCATTCCTACGTGCGTTCCCAGGCCAAAGCGCTCGCGATCGATCCGACCCTGTTCGAAAAATCCGATGTCCATCTGCATGTGCCGGCCGGCGCGCTGCCCAAGGACGGCCCGTCGGCGGGTGTGGCCATGACGATGGCGCTGACCAGCCTGTTCAGCGACAAACCGGTACGCAGCGAAGTCGGCATCACAGGTGAGGTCACACTGCGCGGCCGTGTTTTGCCGGTGGGGGGCATCAAGATGAAAGTGCTGGCCGCCCATCGGGCCGGGCTGAAGACGGTCATCCTGCCCGAGCGCAACCGGGCGGATCTCGACGAACTGCCGGATGAGGTCCGTCGCGACATGGAATTTGTAACCGTCGACCACGTCGATGACGTTGTCCCCATGGCCTTTGCATCCATACCGGCAGCGGGGGATGACGCCGGCGGCAAAGATGAAAAACCTGTGACAAAGGGCTGCATCCGAAACGCCCACCTGGTGCCTTTGACCTGCCGGGACTGCCGGCCTAACTCGTCGTCGGCGGTTTGACGGCGCCAATAGCGAGCCTGCAACCGTTGGCCGGCAGACGGCGGCCGACGGTTTTCCAGGCGACCGGACAGGATCGAATCGATACTCAGTTTTTCGCACGGATAGGAGCGTAAATAATATGAAAAAACAGCATCGCTTTTCAATCTGGTATGCGATTCTGGGCGTGTGGCTCGTGTTGCTGCTGCACAACATGATCGCCTCTGCATTTCTCGTGAAAGACATACCTTACAGCGAGTTCGTCAAGCTGGTCGAAGAAGGCAAGGTTGCCGAGATCGCCATCTCCGAGAACGATATTCAGGGCAAGCTCGTGGGAACCGGGGACGGCCTCGAACGGGAAACCCTGTTTCGCACCGTACGGGTCGATCCCGAGATTGCGCAACTTCTGGATGCCAACGGCGTGCAGTACTCTGGTCGGATCCAGTCCAATTTCTTGGGGACGATCATGTCCTGGGTGATTCCGATCGCGCTTTTTTTCGGCGTATGGCTTTTCATGATGCGGCGTTTCCAGCAGCAGTCCGGATTCATGCAGATCGGTAAAAACAAGGCCAAGATCTATATGGAAGACGACGTCGGCGTGCGATTTGAAGATGCCGCCGGCGTGGACGAATCCAAGCAGGAACTCGAAGAGGTGACCGCCTTTCTCAAAGAGCCCGAGCGCTACACGCGGGTCGGCGGCCAGATTCCACGTGGCATTTTGCTCGTGGGCCCGCCCGGCACGGGCAAGACCCTTCTGGCCAAGGCCGTGGCCGGCGAGAGCGGCGTACCATTCTTCAGCCTCAGTGGGTCTGAATTCGTGGAGATGTTCGTGGGACTGGGCGCCGCCCGGGTCCGGGACCTTTTTAAGCAGGCCAAAGAAAAAGCGCCCTGCATCATCTTTATCGACGAGTTGGATGCCCTGGGCAAGGCGCGCGGTGTGGCCATGACCGGCGGCCACGATGAACGCGAGCAGACCCTCAACCAGTTGCTGGTGGAACTAGACGGCTTCGATCCCAATGTGGGCGTGATCCTCATGGCCGCCACCAACCGGCCGGAGATTCTGGATCCGGCCCTGCTGCGACCCGGGCGATTCGACCGCCAGGTGCTCGTCGACCGTCCTGACAAAATCGGGCGCGCGGACATCCTTAAAATCTATCTCGACAAGGTGGAGACTGAAGACAATATCGATCCGCAGAAGATTGCCGGGATGACGGCCGGCATGGTTGGTGCCGACCTGGCCAACCTGGTCAACGAAGCGGCGCTCCTGGCCGTGCGGCGTGATAAACGCACCATCGGCATGGCCGAGATCGAGGAGGCGGTCGAACGGCTAGTGGCGGGGCTCGAAAAGAAAAATCGCCTGATCAACGCCGCCGAGAAGAAAATCGTGGCCTACCACGAGCTGGGGCACGGCCTCGTTGCCATGGCGCTGCCGGGCACCGATCCGGTCCAGAAAATCTCTATCATTCCCCGCGGCATCGCCGCGCTGGGCTACACCATGCAGGTGCCCACGGAGGATCGCTTCCTGATGCGCCAAACCGAGCTTGAAAACCGGATTGCGACCCTGCTTGGCGGACGGGCCGCGGAACAACTAATTTACAACGATGTTTCCACCGGGGCCCACAACGACCTCTCGCGTGCCACCGATATTGCCCGCAGCATGGTGCGGGAATACGGCATGAGTTCGCGTCTGGGCCAGGTCTACTTCGCGGCCCCACGGCAGCCGGCCTTTCTGGGAACGGCGCCGGAAGCCGGTCGCGAGTACAGCGATGAAACTGCGCAGATCATCGACGAGGAGGTGCGCCGCATCATCGACGCCCAGTACGCCGTGGCCGTGCGGATCCTCGAGGCCAACCGCAAACTACTGGACGAAACGGCCAAAACCCTGCTCGAAGACGAGGTGATCGAGGGCGAGACCCTCCAGGCTCTGGCCGAGGCCGTCCAGGCGCCTGGCATAGCAGAACCTGCGGCGTCCAACGCCGACCGGCATATGGCCGCCGCTTGAAAAGGATCACAACTTGTCTACAAGTGAAGGCTCTGCCGGCATCCTGTAAGCGGCAGGGCCTTTTGGGTTTTGATGAAGACCCTTCACCGATGGTGGAAAATTATAAGAGGTTCGCCCTTTCCTGTGTAAATATTTAATATTGTTCGTTTTATTCCACATTGAAGAAAACGAATCAAAAGATCAAAATCCGTTTTCAAGCCCCCTTCGAGGGGGCTACCTGAGGTTTCCCGCTCTGTGGGGACAGCTTCGCGGCGGCGCAAGTCACTGGATTGAGGAATGGGGCCGGTGTGGGTCAGAACAGGTTCTCGCCCGCAGCCAGGAAGCGTTCGAACCCCTCCCTGTCGCGGCCGGCTAATTCGATACGCCGGACCCCTTCCTCCAGCGTCGCGCGGTCGGCCGCGATGGACAGGCGCAGGAAGTGCAAATTTTCAGCACCGATGGCGCCGAACGAGCGTCGGTCCATCACGGCCAGATGGTGGTGGTAGAGCGCAAACATCTGAAACAAAGTCGACGGGGACGTCAGTCGGCGAATGTCGGCCGGGAGGCGTTCGAAGGCGGCCAGCGCACCCAGGCGCTCGCACAGACCGGTGATATTGGGAAAGAGATAAAAGGCGCCGCCGGGTTTGCGGCAGGTGACGCCATCGATGGCGTTAAGCCGTTCCAGGATCACGTCGCGTCGCCTCTGGAAGGTGTGCGTCATGGCCGCCATCCAGGGTCCGGAAAGCGGGTTTTCGAGGGCCTCGCGGCCGCCTTCCTGATTGTAGGGCGGGATGCAGGAGAAATAGTTGATGTTCATGTTCTTGAACGCCGCGGCTTCCTCGGCGGTTGGCAGCACGGCGTAGCCGATCCGCCCCCCGGTCCAGGCAAAGGATTTGGACAGCCCGCTGCTGACGATCGTACGGGCTTCCATGCCGGGGATCGATGCGATCGAGCAGTGTTTACGACCGTCAAATACGATGTTTTCGTAGATTTCATCCGAATAGATCCGCACCTCCGGGCCGCATTTTTTTAGGACGACCGCGGCCATGTCCCGGAGTTCTTCCGGTGTGGCCACCCCGCCGGTGGGGTTGGAGGGAAAATTGAGGATGATCAGCTTGGTGCGGGGCGTGATCAGGGCCGCCAATTCATCGGCCGTGAAGCTGAAGTCATTTTCCTCGCGCAGGTGCAGGGGGACGGGCACGGCCTCTACATAACGGATAAAAGACTCGTAAATTGGAAAGCCCGGGCTGGGGTAGATGACCTCGTCTCCGGCGTTGCAGTAGATTTGCTGGGCGAACCCGATAGACGGCTTGCCCCCCGGGAAGACGCAGACCCGCTCGGCGGAGACTTCCAGACCGCGCGAAACGGAAACCTGGCGGGCGATGGCCTGGCGGAACGGCAGGATCCCCTGCGGGTCGCAGTAGTGCGAATTGTCCGCCCTGATCTGACGGACGACTTCGTCCTTGATCCACTGGGGTGCGCTGAAGTCGGGTTCCCCCAGGTTGAGCTTGACGACGCGGTGGCCCCGTGATTCAAGACCGGCGATATGCGGCCCGATCTTGAAGGCGTTTTCGGTTCCGATCGTGGCGGTGCGTTCTGCAAAGAGGGTCATCAGACGGTCCTTTCCATGGTGCCGTATTCGGGGGCGCGATTATGGCACGCGGACGGTCAAAGATCAATCGATGCGCCCGCAAACCCCGGACGGTCAGGGGAGTTGATGTTTTAAATGCATTGGGCTACGGTTGTGCTCCGGAATTTTCGAATGCTTCTCCTCCACCCGTTTGGCGAGAGGTCTTGTCATGGAAATGGAACACATCGCCCGGCAGGCCAAGGCGGCAGCCATTCAACTGGCGGCGGCCGATACGGACGCTAAAAATCAGGCCCTGGCCAACATTGCCCGGGCACTGAGAGACCAGTCCGAAGCGATTCTGGCCGCCAATCAGGCCGACCTGGAACGATCGACCCGGGAGGCGCTGGCCGCCCCGCTATTAAAACGCCTGCGCTTCGACGCCGTTAAAATCGACGAGGCCTGTGAAGGGCTCGCAAGCCTGATCAACCTGGATGAACCGGTGGGAACCACCCTGGGCGCCACCGTGCTGGACGATGATCTGGTCCTTTACCGGGTTAGCCGGCCCATCGGCGTGATCGGGGTGATTTTCGAATCGCGCCCGGATGCCCTGGTCCAGATATCGTCCCTGTGTTTGAAAAGCGGCAATGCCGTGCTTCTCAAGGGCGGCAGCGAGGCCGCCGAGACCAATCGGGTGCTGGCCGACATCATTGCCCGGGCCGGGCGGGAAGCCGGCATGCCCGCGGGCTGGCTCAACCTCATGGAAACCCGCGCCGACGTGGCGGCCATGCTGGCAATGGACGCCTATCTCGATTTGATCATCCCCCGGGGCAGCAACGAATTCGTGCGCCACATCATGGACCATACCCGCATACCGGTTCTGGGCCATGCGGACGGCATCTGCCATGTCTACATCGATCGGACGGCCGATCTGGAAATGGCGCGCCGGATTGCGGTGGACAGCAAGACCCAGTACGTCGCGGTCTGCAATGCGGCGGAAACCCTGCTCGTGCACGCCGAGGTTGCCGCGCAGATCCTGCCGGACCTCAAGGCCGATCTCGAAGCCAAGGGCGTCGAAATCCGCGGCTGCGAGCGATCTGCCGCCATCGTGGCGGTCAAGCCGGCCACCGAGGAGGACTGGCGGACCGAATACCTGGAACTGGTGTTGTCCGTTCGGGTAGTGGACAGCCTGGAGGCGGCCATCGACCACATCAACCGCTACGGATCAGGTCACACCGATGTGATCGTGACCAACGATTCGGAGCGCGCCCGGCACTTTATGGACCACGTGGACACCGCCGACGTGTTCGTGAACTGCAGCAGCCGCTTCAGCGACGGTTTCCGCTTTGGCCTGGGGGCCGAGGTGGGCATCAGCACCAACAAGATTCACGCCCGGGGGCCGGTGGGGCTGGAGGGGCTATTGATCTACCAGTGGCGCCTGGTGGGCAACGGCCAGATCGTGGCCAACTACAGCGGCCCCGACGGGCGGGCCTTCAAGCATGAAAAACTGGACAGGGATTTCGAGATCTGAAGAGATGGGCGGTAGTATCTGCTATAGCAGCGTAGGCAAGTCCCCCCGGGTAGCTTACGCATTTCATCTTCTCTATGGGAAAAGACGCACGCACCAAAACTGAGATACCGACGGCACTACCGACCGTCTGAATTTTTCTTGGCCTGTTCGATCAGGTCGATCAGGCTGGTAACCTTGTCAGACGGGCGGTGTCGTCCCAGGGCCTCGAACGCCTCACGGGTCAGGCGAGCGGCCAGATGGCCGGCCACGTCGAAGCGCTGCCACCAGCAGTCCAGGATCTTGAAGCAGGGTCGGTCATCCGGCCCCGTTTGGCGGCAGTAGCCGAAATTTACCGGGCCGCCCAGCCGGGGGCAGCGCATTTCAAGCTCGTCGAAGAACAAAGTAAAATCCGTAAGTCAGAATTCAGATCTCAGAAGGCAGAATGAGATGGTCGCATCCCTATCTCTCCTGGCTTCTGTCTTCTTTCTCCTGATCTCGGCCCCTTTTTAATTTCCGCTTTTCAGGCTCTCGGGTTTGGGGAAATCGGCGAACACCTGCTGGGAGGCCTGCATTTCCTCGTCCAGCATGCAGACATCCGTCAGTTCGCCCTCGAAATATTTGTCGTAGGCGGCCAGATCCAGCAGACCGTGGCCGCTGAAGCTCACCGCGATCGTCTTCGCCTGGCCCTCTTCCCGGGCCTGTCGGGCTTCCTTGACCACCTGGGCCAGGGCGTTGGTGGTTTCAGGGGCGGGGATGAACCCTTCACTGCGGGCCCACAGAACCCCGGCTTCATAAGCTTCGGTCTGGCGCACGGCCTTGGGTTCGATCAGCCCCTCGTTAACCAGCTGACTCACCGTCGGGGCCATACCGTGGTAGCGCAGGCCGCCGGCATGGATCGGCGGTGGTACAAAGGCATGCCCCAGACTGTGCATGGGCAAAAGCGGCGTGTAGCCGGCCGTATCGCCGTGATCGTAGACGAACGGCGCCTGGGTCAGGGTCGGGCAGGCCGCCGGCTCGACCGGATGGATCGCGATGTCGCGGCCGTTGATCTTGTCGCGCACATAGGGAAAGGCCAGACCCGCAAAATTGCTCCCGCCGCCGGCACAGCCGATGATCACGTCCGGTGTCTCGCCGATCAGGGCAAACTGTTTCTGGGCCTCCAGCCCGATGACGGTCTGGTGCAGCATGACGTGATTGAGCACGCTGCCCAGCGAATAGCGGGTCTTGCCGCTGGTATCGGATACGGCGGCCTCGATGGCTTCGCTGATGGCAATGCCGAGGCTGCCCGGGGTTGCGGGGTCCTTGGACAGGGCGTTGCGGCCCGCCTGGGTTTCCTCGCTCGGGCTGGCCACGCACTTCCCGCCCCAGGCCTGCATCATGGCCTTGCGGTAGGGTTTCTGGTCGAAGCTGATCCGGACCATGTAAACCTTGCATTCCAGGCCGAACTGGGCGCAGGCGAAGGAAAGGGCGCTGCCCCACTGACCGGCACCGGTTTCGGTGGTGATGCGCTCGATGCCGAAAACCTTGTTGTAATAGGCCTGCGGGACGGCCGTGTTCGGTTTGTGGCTGCCAGGCGGACTGCCCCCTTCGTACTTATAGTAGATTCTGGCAGGGGTTTGCAGGGCCTTTTCCAGTCCGCGGGCGCGCACCAGGGGGGAGGGCCGCCAAAGGCTCAACACGTCGAGTACCGGTTCGGGAATGTCGATCCATCGTTCGGGGCTCATTTCCTGCTCGATCAGGTTCATCGGGAATACCGGTGCCAGATCCTCGGGGCCCACGGGGGATCCATCCGGCTTGAGCGGGGGATTGAGCGGAATGTCCGCCAGAATGTTGTACCATCGCCGGGGCATCTCCCGGGTCGGCAGGTCGACCTTGCGATCAGGCATGAACGTATCTCCTTGCTTGAGGGTAAAAACGGGACGGTCTTAATTGGTTGCCCCCCGTTTGTCAAGACGATGGCCCGGTACGGTGCCTAACCTTTTGAAACGGCATCGAATGTGATACGTAACCCGTATCCGGACCGCCATGATCCGCTGTGTCGTATCCGAACGCTTACGCTCGAGCATGAAGGCAGGAACCATGAAACGGATTCGATTCTTACCTGCGGTGGCGCTGGTGTTCGTACTATTGACCACCGCCCCGACCGTCTGCGCCCAAGACCCCCTCAAAATTGTCTATAACACGGGCATTGCCCCGCTCAAATTCGAAGACGCGCAAGGTCAGCCTCAGGGGCTGTTTCCCGACCTGTGGCGCCAGTGGGGCCGCAAAGCCGGCCGCAAGATCGAATTCGTCCGGGTGGAGACCTTCGAGGAATCCCTCGAGATGGTGCGCAGTGGACAAGCCGATCTGCATGCCGGGCTGTTCAAGACACCCGAGCGGGAACGTTTTCTGGCCTACTCCGAGCCGATCCTGACGCTTGACTACCATATCTTCACCCATCCCAGCATCCAGCCCCTCGACAATCTGGACCAGACAGCCGGTCTCATCGTGGGCATGGTTCGGGGGGGATACACCGAGGAACTCGTGCGGGCCAAGGTTCCCTCGCCCTATATCGCCTTTTTCAGCAGTTACGACGACCTTTTCAAAGCCGCTCTCAAAGGGGAGGTCAAGGCCTTTGTGGCCACCAAAATCAGCCTGCTTTACTTCCTGAGCGAGCAGCGACTGGCCAGTATTTTCGGCTTCAAGCGACAAAAGCCCCTCTTTACCCAGACGTACTTCACGGCCAGCGCCACGGCCCAGGCGATCAGGTTCGCCTGGG
>JAAUXT010026146.1_pt1 | contig 10553 bp, 11 predicted proteins | sample 7278171 | NCBI WGS metagenome assembly JAAUXT01 (sample SAMN14350112, study PRJNA611818) | marine sediment metagenome | isolation source: surface marine sediment (1.8m) | place: French Polynesia: Moorea | collected 2018-08 | reverse complement strand
GCTCCCCCTCCCCATCCCCCTCCCCCTCCCCCTCCCCCTGCCAGACCCCCCTCCCCCTGCCAGACCCCCTTCCCTTGCGACCCCCCTCCCCCCACTGGACCCCCCTCCCCCTGTCAGACCCCCCTCCCCCCTGGGAGACCCCCCTGCAGAGAGCATGACTGGTGGAAGACAAGGAGGACAAGGAAGAATTGAACAAGGAAGAATTCATGACATTACCGACACCGCAAGGGACTTCGCACTGCAGTTGCCTTGAGCACTGCTTCTAGTTTCTTCTATTGTTGAAGAACCCTCTGATGCGCTTCAACAGATGAAGATGATCTTCCCTGTCACTGAATGGCATTTCTTCCAGACGACCATCCTGTTCCCTGTCTTCATATTACTTTCTGTGAAGAAGAGGAATGTCTCCCTCATCACAGTCCCAGCCTCCATCACTCTCACTGCTCTCATCATGTCCCCACTCCAGATCTCTATCAGTCTGAGTTTGATTCTTCCCATTCCCAGAGACAAAACAATTGTTTTGTTTGTTGCCATTCTTTCTTTTCGTTTGTTCTTCATCAAGAGACTCATCATCAGCTTTCCCATTTCCATCTGTGCCATGGGTATTTTTGAAAACCTTGAGCTTAGCTCCACCATGCTCTATACCTGGCCTCATTCCCAAGAGATTGAGCTTTTGGATTTCACCCTTCTCTTCCCTTGTCATCCTGTTCAATATGCCTTGCTCTTCACTTTCATGGCTTTCTGAACTCTCAGCTGTTGCCCCAGCTGCTCTTCCCTTGCCATCACATTCAATTAATGTCTGATGTATAACAGCTTCTACTTTAAAAGTCCCACCATTGTCAGATTTTGGACGACCACTTTCTTCACCTAGCAGTTGGTTGTGTGTTGCTTTGTGTCTCATGCATTGCATGGTATTCTTGACAAAACTATCATCTTGCTGGAGTTCACTTTCTAGAACTACCCTCAGTCTCTTTCCGCCGTTTCTTCTTTGCAGTTTCTCCTCCAATCTTTTTATCTGTTGCATCTCATCTTCTTCAAAATCTAAGTCTTCTATTTCCTCCCATTTCACATTTCTTCTCCCAAGATTTCGAATGGATTGTTCTGCTTGGAGACCCTTCTTACCCACAAAATCAAAGCTAGCTGCGGCTCCCAAAAATTCGTTGTCCACCTTTTCCTGACCATCTTTCCAACACTGTTCGCCAAATTCGTCTTCTATATTTTCAATGTCACCACCCAAAAGGACCTGGAATGGCTTCTCTGTTTCTCTTTTGCCCACTCTTGCTTCAGCAATTCTTCTGGATATTGTACCCACATGAGTCTCAGGTTTACCATTGTTTTCCGGCTGGTTTTGTCTTTGTTTCAGTTTCTGTAGAGGCACTCTTGGCATGGCATACTGAAGTCGTTTTCTCATGTTATCCTGCAAGGAAGTTGCAAACTTTATTTCGACCTCTGTAAACAAGAGTGCTGTTGCATAGTTTATCCATCCAAATATTTCTTTCTGGGGACAACAAGAAGGGCAGCAAATCAGTAGAGGTCCATGGTGACTTCAAAGACATTCCCTCTGTTTTTTTTGTTCAAATTTCTACAGAATTGGACAAATTGCCGTGAAAAAGACAAACACCAAAGAACAGAATGCACAGCAGCAATTTCTACAACACCTTGTGTATCATTTGTGAAAACTGCTCAAGCCCCAATGCCTGTTAAAAAAGCTATTTGAAAATAAAGAAAACAAAACAAACCAAGTCTTGACAGACCAAATATGTGTAGCTTTCAACATACATCCTCAAATCTGCATCCTGAATATCACATGCCTTTAAATCATGAATCATGAGTGGAATGAGGTATTTCTTCCTGCCTTGTATCATCTGTTCATGAGCAATGTGAAACTCAGCCAGAAACCAGCCAGCATTTATGGAATTTCTGGAAAAAAGATGCACAAAATTCAAAAGGATGTTCCACTGTGATGTTCAAATAAATCATTGGTGACATTCAATTGAATTGTGTGAGAAGGGTCTGAACTGTGAATGGCAGCAAGTGTTCATTGAAAAAAGGGGCACAGAGAATCAAACCTGGACAAAAGCATGATCATGGTCCTGCTGTGGGTAATTGCAGCTTGTATGTTTGCAGGAATTGATTCACCCACCAGGAAGTCTCTCTCGTGAATACACAATGTAAAGTCCAAGTTTTCTAAGAAATGCTGAATTTCATCCTTCATGAATTTTCTGTCCATGTAACTTTGATCATGAAGAAAACAAAAGGTTCTCACAAAATGTTGGGTTTTGACAGCTCTGACATTTATGTTCTCAGAATTCAAGAGATTAAAACCCACCTGTACATCACAAAAGCATCAAACTCCATATCATCAACATTTTCAGGTTCTTCATCATTTATAAGAATGTCAAACTTCATAAACAAGAAAAATTTGATAGCAGTCCACTTTCGATGGATCACCAATACTATGATCACCAGACACAGTATGACAAATCCAATAAGCACTCCAATCCAGATGGGAAATGTGACACAACCCATCTTGTCTCTTTTCAGGTGAATTATATTTGTTCCTGGTGGAAAACAAATTGATTTTTCATCATTTCTGAAACTGACAAGCACAATTTGAGGAAGAAGATCAACAGCTCACCTTTCCATTTGCCATCAGCACACTGGATTTTATATCTGTCAATGACATTTGAAGCATTTTGTAACCAATCTGCCATCCACATCATGTCACAGTTGCATTCAAATGGATTGTCAGCCAGCCAGAGCTTTGTGCCATTCAGTGTTCCATGCAGTTTCCTGGAAACCTGTTTCAACTTGTTGCCAGACAGATTCAATTCATCAGTTTTGAACGTGAAAATGGTGAGTGCCTCATCACTGATGAACCTGATGTTGCTATTTTGAAGGCTAAATTTGTTCAATGTTCTCAAACTGGGATCCACATTTTGCAATGTCTGCAGATTGTTCCCAGTCATTATCAAGTGTTCAGTTTTTGGCAACATTTGAGCTGGTAAATTTGTCATGTTCTTGTGACTGCAATCCATGGTGTTGACTTCACCCTCAACAGAATAGTAACAAAGACATCCATCTTGGCAGGGCAAGGGAAGAACTGAAACAGAAAGATGTGTGTTATCTAACAGTTTGAACTCAATGTGAGAAACATAACTCTTTATATTTGTTTGTCTTACCTGAAGCAAACTTTGAGAATTCAGCAGTCAACTTTACATGAGCAAGAGTTGTTACATTGTGCAGGCTGGTCCTGTCAATGGAGCGAGACTTGTTGTGAGTAGACTGGAAATAGGTCTTCCAAAAATACAGTTGAGCTGAGATAGTGTTTTTGGATCCAGATGAAATCAAAAACACACTCTGATCATAGGGAGAGACCCTTGAAGGAGGGAGGCTGAAAACATTTCCACAAGATCTGAAGTCTACCTCTTGGGCACTGATTCCAATTGCAACAGGAAAGCTTGCTGAGGGTCCCACAGAGATGTTTAATGATATATGGGTGTCCTGTAAGATGGTGACTTTGTTTTCAAGACTCAAGGTTACACCTCCCAGAGATCCACTGTTATCTTTGAACAAACTATTTGCAATTGTGAGCACCAAAAAAGGACGTCCCACAATGGCCCCGGCTTCTGATCCACAGTTTCTGTCAAATGAGCAGTTCTGTATCCATGCTGTTGTTCCACCTAACATCAAAGCTGCATCTTGGTTTTCACTGAAAATAGTTCCTGAAGTGAAAACTTCCCTTGCTGACAAAATAGAAACAGCAGAACCCTGCAAAAGCTGTGTGTGAAGTGGGAAGTTTACCTCAAAATTGTTTCTTGCAATTTTACAGTTGCTGATGTGCAGTGTACACAATTTCCCTGTGAAGAAAAGGGCACCTGCCTTGAGCCCCACATTGCTTGACAGTTCACTGTGTGAAATATTCACTGATGTTTGGTTGAAGTGAAATGCACCAGAAGAAATGGATCCTGTGTTTGCAATGAGAGTGCAGTTCTGCACCACTAAGGAACTGTTGAAAACATAAACAGCTCCACCTTCTCTTGCTGTGTTGCTTGCAAACACACAGCTATCAATCACACTGTTTTCCACCCCTTCCACATGAATAGCCCCTCCACTTTCTGCTGCTGTGTTGTCTGAGAAGAGGCAGCCCAAAAGCATGAGGAATTGGTGCTTTTGGCCAAGCAGAACTGCACCTCCCCTTCTGGGAAGAATGGAGCCAGATGTTGGAGCACTGAAAATATGCACTGTTTCCGTTGAGAATGGTTTGTTTTCGTTTTGTTTTTGTGAAATTAAAAATAGTTCCATGGAGCTCCCGGTGATTTGACGAAATTCACCAACAAAAATGGAGCCTTGTTTTGGTTGCGTTCATTTTGGTCCCTCTGATTTTGGTTGCTCTGACTTTGGTCACTTTTTATCAAATTTCTTGCCATGTTACTCAACATTCACAACTTGAGAACTAATTTCTCACACCAAAATGGAATGAAATTGACACTGTTTTACATCAATATGCACATTTAACCAAAAGAATTGCCCAATGTCCATATGTTTTTTATCTTTACATCAAAAATGACTTTTCCACACCCTTTTTGACCCCACCCAAAAAGCCTTTTTCAAATGTAAAAAAAAAAATCAAAAATTTAATGCTGCCTCTCAAGCACCAGTACAAAATATTACATTTCTTCAGACTTCTTTCACCAAATATATGTACTTTCTGAGATATGGACCCATTTCCACATTCACACTCCGTATATTCAGTACTTTCAAATTTGATCTTTTTGACCTGAAGAACCTAAAATTTGAACTTCCCAAGATCCTTCCTGGCACCTTATCCCCAATAAAAGTTGAAACAAAAGAGCCCAAAAGATCCAAGATCAATTGTCAACTTGGCCATGAATCAGGTGTACACATACTTTTGGCAGACACTGCCTGTAGGTGATTTGATTTCAGTTGCTACCATTTCTGTCATTTTTTCAAAAAAGTGCCCTTCAATGGTACCAGCTCTTCAAATCACCTGAAAACGTGTTCACCAGACTCACCTTGACCCTGCAGTGTTGTGCTGAAAGATACACAAGCTACATATCAAGGTGCCATTGTATGCTGTACAAATAGCTCCACCTGCTTCTGCAGTGTTCTTTTTGAAGATAGTGCTCACAAAGTTTGTTCTGGATCCACCAAGAAATGCCACTGCTCCTCCTGCTAAAGTGGCTCTGTTAGAAAGAAATGTACAATTTGAGAAATTGCTGTCATTCCCATTGACTGCTCCTCCGAAACTTGCAACATTTTCCTGGAAGGTTACTTCCTCAGCAACTGTGTGCATTTCAGAAAAAATGGCCCCTCCATCACCCCTTGCTGTATTTGTATCAAAGGAACAATTTGATATCTGCAAAGTTGTGTTTCCAGCACCTCCTGAGTGTGCATAAATGGCACCACCAGCTGATGCCGGTGTGTTGATGGCTTGGTTGTTGATGAAGAGAGAGGAATAAATCAATAAAGAATCACCAAAAACAACAATTCCTCCACCCATCACAGCCTTGTTTCCATCAAATGTACATTCAACTATGTTTGTTGGACTGAAGAACAATTGCACTGCCCCTCCTCCACATATTGTTGAGGGGGCTGTGTTGTTCTGGAAATGACTCAGTTTGAATGTCAAAGATGTGTTCCAGGCAAAAACTGCTCCTCCAGATGCTGCAGTATTTTCCACAAAAGTACAATTGTTTATCATCCTTGTGTGTTTGAGATGGAAATGTACTTTTTTGAGAATAATCCCAGTAAAATGTTTGTCAGAGGCAAATTTTCTCAAAATGTCAGACAACTTGTCAGTGTCGAAGGAAAATCCCTTTGGGGCATGTCCCTCGACATAAAGGCCTGCACCATAATCTGCAGAATTGCCTTGAATAAAACAGTTAGTGAGGAGAAAGTGTGAAGGGTTGAAAATAGCCACAGATCCTCCTTTGTTGTAAGAGAAATATGACCTGTCAATATCAAGTAGTGCACCATGCTTACCATAGACTATGCTGTGGTTTGTTGCTTTGTTATGAATAAAAGAAGAACCAAGAATGATACCAAAGCTGTTTTTGTAAACTAACACCGCAGCACCATGATTCAAAGTGTTATTTGAAAAGCTTGATTCATTGACAAGGAGAATGCAGCTGTCATAACAAGTGACCAAGCTGGTTGAATTTCGTGTTGCATTTGCAAGACAATGTTCTCATCAAATACTGAATTCATTACAAAACCAAAACTGGTTTTCTCAGCAAAAATCAGACAACCATAATTTGAAATGAATGTTGAATTGTTAATGACAAGGATAGTTTCAAATGAAGCAGAAATCAGGGAAAATGAAGAAATACAGTGAATAAAGCTCACATCTGTTACATTCGCTAGGCCTCCATGGACCTCCAGAAAGCCAGCACCATGAAAATTTGCAATGTACAATGATTGTAATGTTATGCTGCTGTTAACCCCATAGATGAGGATCTCTTCTGGAAGAATGCTGCCTGACAAAGTGTTGTTCTCCAATATGACATTTCCATTTTTGACATTTATGAATGATCCTATTTGACAATCCACAACATGTAGTCTGCCACCTTCCAACTTTATCTTCAAAAATTCAATTTACAATTTATCATGTTCAGTGTGACATATTTAGCAGCCCAAGAAGATGTTCTGAAGTGAATGCCATTCACATTCACATTGATGCTGTTTGCTTGTTGGAATGGTTGTATTTGAAATATTGCACTTCTAAAAGCATCACACAATCTCTGTAAAAAGAGAAAACATCACTTGGGAATGAGACATTGTTTGGTTTGGATAGGGTTTAAGAAAACAAAGGGGCACAGTGCAAGACTCAGTCATTTGGTTGAAATAAAAACAGAGGTCTCACCATAAGATTTTCATCAATTATTGATGACATATCTGTAATTATCAGCAGTCCCATTGTAGGAGGCTTGGCATAATAAAGCTTGAGAACATGGAGGAGACTGAAACAGGCTGAATCAGCTGATGCTCCACAATTCATTGTGTCTGATCCATTGTGCATCATGTGATACACAATCAGATGGTCAGTATCCAACGCAACCACTGCAGGAAAAAAACATATCTAGGTTATTTTAATGGAACAAATAGAAAAAAATTATTGAGCTGAACTCCAGGTCCAACCCACCATGAACACGAGTCCACACCTGATTCGCACGGCACATAAGGCGTGGAGCTGACAACCTCGTCCATGCTTCGGACCACTGCCACGTCGAGCAGGACAACAATGATGAGGAAGAGGCGACAGTGGTGTGGCATGGCTGACAGCAATTTTCAACACGCCTTGCTTGTTGCTGTCTCACCGACGAGGACACTGATGATGGAAGAATTTGCCCTCATTTTTCCCGCACAAGATATTTTAATAACTCTTACTCACGTGATTCCCATCAAAAGCAACAGAAGGAAAATGCCTGTGTCTCCCTGGAAACAAACTTACCTGTCAGATTTCAATAGCTTTACATCGTGGAAACTACGAGGCGTTCGGCTTCCACGTAAATACGGCTTCTTCTTGAGCAAGTCAAAACTCAACACAACGATTCACTTCCTTTTGAGATGTTTGCCTCTTTTGCCAGTCATGATGCATCTGCGTTTTCAACTCTCGGTTTTATTGTTCCACGATCACGTTTTTCTGCTCTGGGAAATCCCAGAAGGTTGACCAGGAAGAATCTGTATGCACGACTCACCTGTCACATAGATCTATCCTCTCACTGGGATCCAAGTTTGTGCTGATGCATGGTGAATTCATCGAAAGAAAGGGGTTTTCCTAACACATTCAGCCCCTCACAAAAACAGCCTGTATTTCCTTTTGTGGTCAAATGTGCACTGACTCAATAGAATTGGGTTGCTGACGTGATTTGTGGGAGTCAAATAACCTTCCACATTTTTGGAAAGAAAAAAAACGAAATTATTTCCAAATGAGGACACTGGTCGCTGTGGTGCTATGAATCTCATGGTCTCACAGCGATGATCCAAAAGGGGTTTTCACATTGGTGATGCGGCGACAAAATTTTGACGCACACATCAAAAAGTCTGTGATCGGTCTGGACCGATAATTTGAGGCTCTCCATTGGGCGTCATATTGACTTTTGACGCGCGCGTCATAAAATCTGACGCCGCCCAACCGCGCGTCACCAATGTGAAAACCCCGAAACTGGACAGGTCTCACGACTGTTCGTCTTCTTGTATGCAGATACACCAAGAATCTTTGCCTTGTCGCTGGTGCCCCGCGAATTCCTCCCCCGGTTTCTGAGGAATCAACACACCCGGGGACTTGATTTGATGGGAAATGCACCTCCGTGTGAGAACGTGTGTGCCGATTCAAATGTCAAACCAATCAAATGGAGACAAAGGGCTGTCAAAACATGTCAGACATGTCAGATTGGCTGAACAGGGGTGTACAACCAAAGTGTCAGGGGACAACAGGAGGGTGGCGTCTTTCATTTATTTCTGATTTATTTCTCCATCAAAATAATGATTGTGAACTACAAAGATACACCAGTCTCGAGCATAGTAAATCACTGAAAGTTACACTTGCACAATGAATAGGTCAACACGGCTGATCAAGATACATATACTTACATTTCTGTGATTGCAAAAACAAACAGAACGACATCACAATGAAGCTATTGTCTTCAATATATATTCACTTTTGATCAAAGTGTCGAGTTGGACAAGTCCTCAGCATCTTCCCGCAGCCAACACTCACGGCATTTGCCAAATCAAAAGAAAGCTGCGATAATGCGACAGTCTATCAACTGCGAGTGACTGACTGAACACTGTGCATAGTCTATCTGCGCAGAAGGGGCGTATCTCCCAGATCACTGTACCAATCTCCATCACTCTCACTGCTCTCATCCATACCCCACTGTGTTTCGTCACCTTTCTCCTGTTTTCTGCCTTGATGTATTTTCGTGTGTTTCTTGTGTTGTCTGTCCAGGTTTGTTTTCTTGTTGAGAATTGTCTTGGGCCTTGCTCCGCCAAGGTTAGCTGCACCACCCCCATCATCAGCCCATACCGTGTTGTCACCAATGTGCTCCTCTTCATCCATTGATTCTGCTTGATGTATATCTGCCTTGACAACAAATTCGCCATCTTGATCTCTGTCTCTTTCAAAAATGTCAACGTTTTCATGGTTATTGACATATTCTTCCACGCCATTATCATTTTCACTGTCGCTCTCCAGCACAACAACCCTCAACTTCCTGCCTCTGTTCGCCTTCTGCAGCCTGATCTCGGCATTCTTGAGAACTTCCATTTCTTCATTTGTGATTGTCAGTGGCACTTTTGCCAACGCCAGAGTTGTTTCAATAGTTTGTTGCTCTCTGACGTCCACACGTGGTCCTGTTGCATGGTCTGCCTTCTCATCGTCAAATAGTCCAGCAGCAGCAAACGAACTATCACCAGTCTGTGTCTCGTCCTGCCCCACAGACTCAGCATCATCTTCAATCAACCTGTGAGACATTCCATCCACATGTTGATTTCTTTGCATAGCTTGGGCAATTTTCCTTCTCAGTACTGTCAACATTGAGGTGGCCTTCGGCGTGGGTTCTTCAGCATTGTTCTCTGGAATATCACCATTTTGTTGCTGCTTTTTCAGCTGTTCAAGTGGAACTCTGGGCATGGCATACTGCAACCTTCTTTTAGCCAAATGCTGAAGACAGAATTTGAAATGAAAGGTAACCCAGGACAAAATCAAATTTACATCACAACCAAAAGAGATGACACAGAGACACAACACATCTTGCTCACCAAATCTTTACATTTCAGGTACGTTTTGGTTTCCAAATGATTTTTCAAATTGGCATCAGAAATTTCTCCTGCTTTTATGTCATCCAACATAAGTGTGACAAGATATTTTCCAGTCCTATTTTTACTATGTGTGTGCGCCAGTGCAAACTCTTCCAAAAGCCATCGAGTTGGCGGATCATCATGCAGAACAGCCTCCCTGTGAGAGACATTGTCAGACTTTACAGTTTGAAAACAATGAAAGATTTCATGCACATTGCTGCAACGTATGACCCCATTCTCCTACCAGGAACATCCCCCCTCACCCCTTCCGCCAGGACAGTCTGCTGAACCTTCATTGGCAACAATCATGAGAAAGAAACCAATTGTCTTCCCATTGCAACAAAACAAACCTGGAGATGATGGCAATTGTTCTCCTGCTTTTCTCAATGGCATTCTGGATGTTGGCCAAAATGTGCTGCCCAGGCATGAAGTCCCTCTCATGAATACAAACTGTGAATCCCAACTCCTCCTCCAGATAAACTTGGACATGTTTGATCATGAAATCTCTGTCTGCATCACTACCAGAGAAACAAATCCTTTATGTGTCATTCAAACCTTCTCAGAAAGGAATTGATGTCCTTCAAAAATAGCTCCATGGAGCTCGCCGTGATCTGACGAAATTTCAGTTGCTTTGATTTGGCTTGCTCTGATTTGGCTTGCTCTGATTTGGCTTGCTCTGATTTGGCTTGCTCTGATTTGGGTCACTCAGATTTGGCTTGCTCTGATTTGGG
>JAAUXT010075839.1_pt1 | contig 10554 bp, 9 predicted proteins | sample 7278171 | NCBI WGS metagenome assembly JAAUXT01 (sample SAMN14350112, study PRJNA611818) | marine sediment metagenome | isolation source: surface marine sediment (1.8m) | place: French Polynesia: Moorea | collected 2018-08 | reverse complement strand
GGGTGGTTGAGTCGAGACAATTAATTTCATTCATCTTCTCAGTGCAGACAGGCCAATTGGCTTCTTTGGTGACCATGACAATTCTCACTTTGGTTGGATATTGCCTCGTACGAGTACGAGCTACTCTTCACAAGTAGCTTGTCGCTTGCACTCAGTACATAGTTTTCTTTGATGAAAAGTCCTGACTTCAAAGTTTGAAAAGCTTTCTGCCGGTGCCTTCGATAATCCAAATCTCGAGAAGAGAACAGAAGGATTGCAGCACACGCCCGGATTCGGCCACTTTGCTGTCTTCAAGCACAAATAGATCTGCGCCCCACTGATATTTGCCTCGTTTATCTTCATCCGTATTTGCCAAGTTTCACTGACGGTTTTGGAGAGTTAAAAATAACTTTGCTGTCTTCTCCTCTGTCAGCCTCAGCGCTGTGTGTCTCCAAAGCGAACATCCCCAGAATCTGATCCAGCAGCAGATTGGAACCAGAGACAAGAAGCAGAAACCACCAAGATTCGAAAAAGGAAATCAGCAATCAGATCTACAAGGAAATTTGATGTGGTTTTATCCACTGCATCACACAACTCAAAACAACTTTTCTGGAAGTGAATCAGTTTCAAATCTTTTCTGAGACGCGGAAAACTGTTTTTTCCGGAGATCGCTCGCTCCAAGTTTCTGGCCTGTCAATTTCGAAAACAAAACTTGTGACCAGATTGTGATGGGTGTTGATTCGAGAAGCGCACACTGCTCTGTACAGACGCTGTTTTTGGCAAAAAAAAAACTCTGTCTGCAACATTCCAATTCCAGGATGGAACGAAATCACCAGCCATGTTTGGTGGGAAAATATTGGTGGAGCTTGGCGTCGTTTTGTCTGTGAAGCTGCTGAGACTACAACACGCTCCCCTCCCGACGCAAATTACACCTCCTTCAGCCCAGCTTTGTGATTCTCAATGGCGCATTGTGCCTCTTGTTGTTGGAAAATATCCCACCAAGGCACTTTGGCAAATTGTAAGTCCCTGTCCTGTTGGTCAATGCTCCGGGAAAATATTTGACTCTGAAGCTGAACGTACAGCATCTCATTTCCAAGTGGGTCAAGATGTCTTGTTCTCTCTGACTGCCACTTTTCATCCTCCCCGCAGATTGCGTCCAATGGCCAATTCTAATCTTGAATTGGGAGGAGCGGATCTACGTACAGCCGAACAAGTCCCGTTTGAGTCAACATGGAGGAGATTCATCCAATTCAGAATTTGGTCCTTTTGCGGTTGAAATGAAACAAGGCTGGGTGCGCCACAAAACCCCTTCGAGCGGACGATTGTCTTCGTGGTCGCACACACAGCCAATGGATCAAAACACTAAACACGCTATATTCATCAAATTTCACGCTTCATCTGCTCAACATCCGTCTGGCTGCGGATCCCCTGGGGATGAGGACCTCACACACACACGACGAACGAGCCCCGCGTCACAGGCTTCTGTCTCCTTCCACCACTTCAGCCCCGTTGATTCCGCTTCCCTTGCGGCCTGCTGCGTCTACTGCCTCCACCGCAACATGATCTGCAGCGAGCGAGCCACCAAATTGAGATCGTGCAGAAGATAGACTCCGCTGCATCCACCTCGATCGGAGGGCAGGAAGCAACTCAATAGTGTTCGAAGCAGTCTATCCCAGCCCAGTCCGCAGATCGCTCGTACTCGTGCTTGCAAGTAAACAAGACTGCAGTCTCTGTTCAAATTTGTTGGAGATGGTTGTCACATAAATTCGCGTCTCTGTGAACGTTTCTGCAACGTTTCTTCAGCTTTTGTCAGATCATACAAGGAATCACACGAAGTGGTTGTTTCACTTTCGCAAACACAAGGAACTGGAAATCACTGTCTTCAGTCGGGTGCGCTTCTCTGGACAGAACCGTTTGCAATCACCTGCTGTCTTTGTCGTGTTGTGCTTCTGGCAACACCTTGAAAAATCGTCTCGGAATCCAAATGCTCCAGGGAAGCTTCCCATTTCAATGAAATAATTTCCATTTGTGATGTCTCTAACTCGGCAAATACGATCTTCAGGGGTCACGAGAAATCTGACAGAAACCACTTGACTCTCATTGACCCGAACCAGCTTTTTCAAGCTTTTCAATGTTCGCACTCGCACAATAGTTCACCACTGCTCTGTACTGTACGCAAGGAAACATTTGCAGGAGCACAGCCAAAATTCCTTGTCCCTTGCGGTAAAATAGCCTCATTTGGCTACAATTTTAACACTACGACTTGCGGGTTTGCTCCTCACGCATCCCACGATCACGCTATCCTTCGTGATGTACGAGCTTTAGTTTGGGTACCACTCAAGAAAACAAAATCTTCCAAAATCTTCAGTTTGTGGAAGACGGATGTACGAAACAAAAACATCAGAAATTTCCTGAAAGGAAAGCGGCTTGGTTTTGTCCGCAAATCACAAGAAGTGACAGCAAGTATCCCATGCAACCTTTGTCTTGCATCTTCTGCCATGCAGTGTGTTTCTGCTGCGTGGGAGCTTTTGATGGGTCTTTCTGCTTGAGCATTCACAAACACACAGTTCTGTGAACACAGATGATGAAATATTGGAAGCCACAATTGGATATGAATGATATCGAGTCGGGTGGATGCTCCTCTTGGGAATGATGATTGCAGACAACATGGAGCTCCCACAGCAGCAGCTTTTTTCACAGAAAACTACCCCCTGTAATGCCGTCCCGTTTTGGAACAAAACTGGAAATTTGCTGCTCATCAAGACCTCTGAAAATTTTGTGTGCAATGTGATTGTGATAATGACTGCGCCCAACGCAACAAACCTTGACCATCGTCCAACAACAGGGCCCCAGACACGAACAATCGTACGTAACTGGAATCGAACTGGAATCGAACTCGACTGACTCAAACGAACCGCAGACCCAGCCCACACCCACAAACGGGAGCGATCGTCGCTGACACTTTGTTGGGCAGGTAAAAACTCACCACAAGTGTCTCACGAACAGCAGCGCACAGAGGATCTGGTAGTTGGTGTATGCCTGCGAGATTTGTCTCGGCAAAACACCACACCTGTGAACGTGACTTGAATGAATTCGACGCATTTCGTACAACCGCTGTAAAGCTTGTGTGTGAATGGAATTGTGGAACCTGCATGTCTTGCATCAGGCACCGTGGGGCACGCCAATTTTGAGCCAATTGTGATATCACAAGAAGACTGGTCTGTATTGTTCGAGTTGTCCAATGGCCTGATGCAGCGCAAAACCAAACGTCTACGAGTGATGAAAGATTCCGTGTACTCACTTCAATTGTGTGTTCCCGATGCGAACCAACGCCAGCCAAAGCACACGAAGGCGAAAATAGACACTCACTGTGACCTCAACTTGACAGAGCACACAGGTTGTACACCAAGGTAATCTTAGAAATCTCCCACACGTTCCATACCATCTCCAAAAGTCACAAAAACGTAAACATCAAAAGAGCCAAGGCACACAGTCCCAGTGACATACATTCAGTCAAATGTACAGCGTTACGAAAAATCCTAAATCAACTTGACTGGACGCTTTCTGCATACCAAACAAGGGCTCACGGTGACATAACACGCTCGACCCTTTTGGCTGGTAATGCTCAAATGCTTCCATGATTCGTAACAGGGACATCTGATACCTGGATTTCAACCCAAGGAATCCGTTTCAAAGAGTCTTCTGTCTCATCCGAAACACTCCCCCAAAAGGCGTTTCCATTTGTGACATATTTTGCTGACAGGTCAGTGGATACCACAATGTTTTTGTCGCACACCGACTGTTGAGCTTCGAACAACACAAAATGTGTCAATTTTGCAGAACAACAATGAACAGGACGATGCTTGATGCGACTTGCAGTCAAACAACAGCAATGTTGTGTTGTTCCTTGGCTCGTTATTTCCGAACGTTCCTGAGTGACAACAACCACGTGAAAACATTAAATGGCTTTCCCCTTTGCCAAGTTTTTTTCCTGTGAAGAACTGGAGTGCGTTTTGGCCTTGGCTTTGTCCCATCCGAATGGACTGCAAGCAAGTGTTGACAGACCAGGAGTATCTCCCTGTACTCTTTTGAACATCACAAAACAATGAGGTGAAAGTGAGCAATGATTCATGAGAATGCCGACAGGACCACACGAGCGAAAAGTACGAGATACAGAATTTTGGCGCAACGCGACAACTGGTTGTGCAACTGGCAACCACGTTAGAATCCACTTTCGCTGAGAAGTAGAACCATCCGTCCCAGCCATTGCCTGTCGAAACGTACAGAATTATTGCATTAACAAAAGTTATTGACTCAACAATCGCTCCTCCCCGATGACACCGTGCCTTTTGTGTACCAAGTGTCCAAGAGTTTGCTTTTCTCTCTTATCTCCAAAGATAAAATATTTGCTCCACTTTAGGTTCCTTCAAACAAATCTCTCTCCCTCTTCTGAACGCTCCAATATTCAAAAGCCAGAAATTGACCATTTCGCACGATTGTGAAGGGGCAGGGTCTGATGGGCAAGGAAAGTGTTTCGTCGCTGCGGCAAGTTTCCATATGGTCTGAAAACCGGAAATGGCAGAAAAAGAGTGAGGTGGTCTTTTTGATGAGACAAGGTGACGATTGTGGTCGTCACCAAATATCAGGCTCTGTTCACTGTGGCACTTTTGTGCAAAAACTTGGAAGCATTAGTGAAAACTGATATCACCATGAAACTTTTTTGAAACAATTTCACCATTTGATAAATGAGGCGACAACAACCGAAACGTCAATGCCGCCATTTAGCTTGTCGTGGGGACCCAAACAATTACGGACGTGTAAGGAAAGTCCTGACACTTTTTGGACAAATTCCAAATGCGGATCAACATGACATGCAGCAGTTTTTGTCCATTCTCTCTTCGAGCACCAACATTCAAACAAGAGCAATGCGGACCTGTTTTCATTGCAGCAATATTTGTCTTGGCATGAAAGCAATTTAGTGTAAATCTGTCATTTCTCATACTGGGCATGATGCATGCAAGACCAGGCATACACTTCACTTTTTGCAACAACAATTCCTGGAGGTGCATGCTGGAGGCAACATTTTTCAAGGTAAGGGGCGCAACCCCAGTTTCTGGTTCACCAAACCAAAATGAACAAAAGTGTCCCTGAATAAACCTGCGTCGAGTAAGTGTAACCATATTCAAATGACACCTCCAAACTGGTTGATAGCCAGGCACAGCCCAAAACTTAGTTCAGCCATTTTTCAATGACCTTACATGGAACACTGCTGTCATAAATTTTGCGGTGGAATTCTGTTTTGACATTCTCTTTTCACTGCGACAAAAACACCAAATAAATCTCAGAGGCCTCCGTGAGCAGCGAACCAAATCACAAGTGCATTAGCTCTTTTTACCACGTACTTCCCTTCTTTTTCTCAATGCCACTTTTGTGTATCAATAAATTTACACTGCTCACGTTGGAAGAGAGGAATAGTTTGCATTGAATGAAAAGACGCCACCTCAGATCAGCCTCAAGCGGAACTTTTGCCTTTATTTCCACGCGAGCGATGCGCAGCCAGGGTCATGTCACCGAAACGTGCCTCGTCTGAGGCGTGGAGGAATTTCTGCACAAGTTTCATCTCACAAAACAGAACAATCGGGGTTCACGACAGACAAAATTCCAAATTCAAACACTTCAAATATCGTTGCCTGTGGGGTCGACTTTACTTTGAATTTGGGAAAGACACAAAAAAAGTAAATGTGTTCCTTTCTCGCACGTCTCGCTTCTTTGCGCTTAATGCCTTCAAGGCTCACTTCCCAAATACGGTTCTGCGAGGGGGGCTCTAGCTTCAGTCTACTCGGGCGCTTCAGAAAGTCACAACGAACTGTCCCTAAATCAACTGGGCAGAGAAGAATAATCTGCTGTTTGCAGAGGCAGAAGGATCCTATCAGACAATCGATCTGCATGGCAAAGAAACCTCTTCTCCAGTAATGGCCAGAGTTAATTAAATCACAGGCGCATTCGCGTATTGGAAAGCGAAGAGCCGTCGTTTCGAGCGCACATTCCGAAGATGCTTCACGGCGGCACGAAACGGGGTAAAAAGTGCGAGTGTGAATTTTTGCGCATTTCTGCAGTGAGGTGTGATGGAATGTGCGGCAAACCACTGCGAGGTCATGAAACGCAAAGGAATGAAAACCGACTGCGTTTTTGCCCAAATCTGTCTGCAAACTTTACCCCTCGTCACAAACATGTGGTCGTCCGTCCTCTCTCCCCTGGGTTCACATAGGCTTTCAAGGGGCATTGACACAGAGTGCTCCTTTCAGAGCATTGTGTTTCGACTATCTCTTCAGTCGCATCTGTGCATGTTCCCCGTGAAGCTCCTCAAGAAGAACCCGTATTCAATTACTTAACGGGGTTGCGACCCCACCGCATGTAAATACCTCCTTTTAATGAAAGTAAGCCTCCGTTATTCAATTGCGCTGACATCCATACTTGAACAGCTGTATTTGTTTGATCCGCGCATCATCCCGATGGTGACCCGCCCGTCTTTCTGCACATTGACCCCATCATGTTGCAACAATCGGAGCAAGACTCCGCATTTTGGGAGATTGCCATAAGCAGAGACGTGCATGCGTGCATCCCCAAAACCACAGATTTTTTTGGAGGCTGCGAGTGAAAAGTTGTCACTCGCGTGTCCGTTTCGTGCAGAAAATCAGATTTTGGCAAGGCACGGTAATCTGTAACCACTAGACGTTGCTCCATTTGTGTGGGACTTGCCTCACACACGAAAGTGCTGTTTGGAAGATAAATGAGTGTCTGCACGCAAGCTTCAAACTCAAATGTCTGCTGCTGGAACAGACCGAAGCGTGTGCCTCAGCATTTTGAGATCAGTAACTGGCATCATTGGACACTGAGTGTTTCTCAACAATCGATAAAACTCTACTCAAGCAGATCCCCTCGTCATTTGTTGGCCAATCCCCCAACAAGTGCATTTTGCAGGCTTTTCCTCCCAATGGATTTCATCTGGACAAACTTGCAGGCTGTATTCAAGTTGTTCGCAGATGTACTCGCAACCCAAAACAAAATCGTCAGATGTTTTGTTCTGGTCTGCAAAATGCTTCAAAGTTACTGTTCATTTCTGGGATGCGACAATGTATCGTTCAATTGAAAACCCAATCCTGATCAAAACGCAACAAACCCTGAAAATGAGCCGTGCCAATCAATCTTGACAACATCTCAGATGAGACTTTTTCATCTTTAGTTCGAGCAGCAATGCCTGAACAGGATCCGGCACCGGAACCAAATCACACCGGGACTCTCGCAACGGTTACCGCCCCACAAACCATGCTTCGTTAATAACCGCCCATTTGTTACAGAATTGATCACTGTTTGGGGACATCTGAAGTCCTCCTAAAACCATCGTGCTTTTCTTGAAGCCATAAAGCCACCAAATAAAACCTAATTGCTTGTCAGTTCTCGCATCTGCAGATCAGCTGATGTGAACCAGATGCGACGCACACGACAACTGGGAACTTTGTTCAGTCGCAATTCTGAGCTGCACATGTGTCTGTTCGTTTTCAGTTGTGAACACAACTGTCTCTTTAATATTCCATTTGTACTTCAGACTCGCGAAATCAAAGAAACTGAGACGACAAACGTTGTGTAAGATGTCAAGTGAGGATAAATGCCTCAAAATATTGTTTCAATGGCACCACGCAGTGATAACCACAGATGAAATTCCTGAAAGGTCACCAGGTACAATTGCATGTGCGTTGCATGAAAGGTGTGTGAAGAATGAACTTGTTGCACACGCACACAAGGTGAGAACCACCCAAAATCTCCAACAGAGATTTGCAACCCAACTGAAATTATGACATCCACAAAACGAACTCACTCGTTCTGTGACAAGGAGCCAGATTTGAATGGAAGTTATATTTGTCTGGGCCAACACAAAAAGATGTAGACGTAAGACCAAGCCAAACAAATCTCACAGTACCATCAAAACAGAGATCTGGGCCAAGTTATTGATGTACATTTTTGATTACAGGTTTGTATACAACATTGTGTGTGTGTCTCGTAGAATGCTTACAATATTGTCGAGGATTCACATGCAAACAAATGCTGCGATGTTGAGAAGTTTCCCCCAAATCGTCTGAATGATCGTCTTCCTTTGGAATTTCCACCTCCCTGGGAAACAACTGAGTTTATCAATTTGGCATGCATGTCAATTCTGAAACGTGGTTCAATCTGCTCTTGTGTATTTGTGGAGGCAATCTCCAGAGTCTCCAGGCAAGAGAAGCCATTCTGATGGAAATCCTTTTGTTCACATGTCCTGAGCTACGTGCACACACCACGAGGCCTGGGCTGCTGTGTTTGACCCAAATGCGGTGTCTGTGATGCACGAAAATTATGTGCTCCATGACCGCACATTCAGAAAAGTGAGTCCCCATTTTAGTCATGTTCAGCAACGCCCGAAACCAAATCTGTGCAACAACTGCTAACGTTTCAGGCATTTGGGCGCTCTCTAATGCATTCATGTCGGATGAGTAAATGGCCAGCAGCCAAAGCTATCAAGAAATGACAAAGGCCTCTTGATTAAACGGTGTGAAATTACCCACAAAGGGACATTAAATTCAATGTTGATTCTTAGACAATTCAGAGCTATCTCCGCTCCCTTGGGCCAAACGCACCCTGGGATCTTACAGACCGTGTCTTATGTTCCATGTAGCATGCACATCAAGATGACAGTTGCCCATACTCTGTGGGTTATGGTTCTAGCATTTCCCTCCTGGCTATTTTGCCTTGATGTCGAGTTGTTACAATGTCACAGCATAACTGTCCCAAACTACAGCTGGAGAAATTCCAAAGCAAAAATCCTTTGTGGGATTTCAAGGGACTGTGCAATCACCACACATGTTCAAGCTTTCAATTTCATGGGTCATTTCTGTGAGATCGTGTCAGTTTTTGCTTTGCAACTTCGAAGTCGTCTGGGACTTTTCCCTTGTGCGTGGGCCACTGTAGAGCCGACATGGACATGTGTTGAGGTGTACCCAGAGTACTGAGTGTACCGGTTCCGTGATCAACATCCAGTGTGCCCTGCCAGCTGGTGAATTGTGCACAAATGATCCAGTGCGTCAAAAATTACCACAAACTCAGCAAATTCAGACACTGCTTGCAGACAGATTCACGAGATCTGGATTCTGTTGACTTTGCTCTTCAGCCGAAAATTTCACCATGAAGCAACACGATATTCGTGGATCCAGAGGGTCGAAGCCTGGCCCCCCATACAACTGAACGCTTTCCAAATTTGTTATTTGCAGGTCAAATTGAAACAGCTGAAGCAAAGTTTCATCCAAATTTGAGATCCTTCAGGGTGGGACACCGGCCCCACCCTCACTCAGGTCCTGGAGCCGCTTGAGCATGAACACCAACACCAACACCCGCAACACACACACACACACACACACACACACACACACACACACAAACGAGCTGGCTGGGCAAGAGCAACAGAATGTCAACACGCCTCACAAAACGCTTTGCAGCAACTAACCTGAGCTCTGAGGAAATCCCCTTGATTTGGCCAACTCGACTCTTCGAAAAGTTCACAAACTCCCCTCCTTTGCAGCCGTCAACTCTTATCCTCACAGCAACGGGTTCAGTAATCCACAGAACACTGACGAATATATCCAAAAGTGAGCTTTTTGCACTCCAATAGGATGTGGTTTAACTTCAGCGGAGGCCGATAATGTTTAGCTTGTGAAATACAGCCGCCAACTTGAAGTTTTGCTCTTGATGTTCAGGCTCGCTCACATGGCTGCACCGCAAAAAATACACCCGCTTCACACCGTCTATTTTCACGCTCTTTTCGGACACACCCTGTCAAAATGACGTCGGAATCGCCCGTATTTTTGAGCGAGCCAGAGGCGCCGGGGCCTCCTAGATCATTGCTCATCCTGCCAAAACTTGTACAGTGCACACTGCACGATCGATACCCCCACACTGAGGACTCTCAACCACTTCTTGCAAGGAAACACAACACGCGGAGAAAATCAATAGCTTCGGAAGGACAGATCTCCAGATCAGGAAATTTGTGAAGAGCAGGAGCCGTTTGGGTGATTAACGTGTCCAAAGTGGCGTGAAAAGCGTGTCTGATTGCTGCAGAAAACATCGGCCAAATTTTTACAAACAAAAGCAGTTGGACCATCAGATCACGAACTCGTGACAAACAATCCTGTCTGTCAGTGCCTGTTGATTGTCAGGAAAAAAAAACACACTTTCATAACGCAGTGCATTAGCATGTCGTCTGTATGCGGCGTCAGAATGGAGGAGCTGAGCCTTGGCTCCGACTGAGCGGATGATGATCCCAGAGATGACCTCCTCAGCTCAAGCCATTCTCTTCCTCTCTGTTTGCGAGTATTCTGTGCACATGTGAGCGAGAAGAAAGTGTGGCTCAAGGTGGGCACACAAAGTTTGCGCTGTGGGTGAATGTTCCTCTGTCCGCATGTGTGCTAGGGCGTGGGGGGGGGGGGGGGGGGGGGGGGGGGGGGGGGGGGGGGGGGGGGGGGGGGGGGGGGGGGGGGGGGGGGGGGG
>JAAUXT010024964.1_pt1 | contig 10554 bp, 12 predicted proteins | sample 7278171 | NCBI WGS metagenome assembly JAAUXT01 (sample SAMN14350112, study PRJNA611818) | marine sediment metagenome | isolation source: surface marine sediment (1.8m) | place: French Polynesia: Moorea | collected 2018-08 | reverse complement strand
TACAGAGCCCATTCAGCCCTCAAAATGGTCCACACAACTTGTACTTTGTGATGCCTGCAAAATTTCTCACCTTCTGACTCATTGTTCTTCACAAAACAGCTACGAAAACAGTAGATGTACAATTCGCGATTTCTACGTTCCTGCGTAGCGCAGACGGCATGAAATTCCACATTATGATGTCACACGAGGGGGTTGCACCTTGAGTCTACGTCTACGTTTACGTTTTCGGCTCTACGTTCTGTTTGCCGAACCCACCTATTATCACGGATCGTCACGTTGTCTCACTGTGAACAAGTCAATTGTTGCATTGATTTGCACTCAACCATCTCAAGGTGGGGTTCAAGTGCAGTGTTTCAAAGTTGAGTCCTTCAGGGCGTTGCGCCCAAGTCTCTGATCTTTTCAGTGTACGAACACAGACCTCATGTCAAGGCGAAGTTGGGTGGGCGAGGGTGAGGACGAACGGGGACTGAGGGGCAGCTGGGGAGGCAAGGTTGTTGTGGCGGAGGGAAGGGTGTGAGAGGGCGAGAACATTGGTCCAGAGCAGGCGAGCGGTGGGGAGAACAGATGGGAAGGGCTGCCACGAGCGATCAAGCACGCAGTAGAGAAAGGAATGAGAGGAGGAAAAGGGTAGGCGGGGAGGGGACTTACGGGCAGCAGCAAGTGGGATGGTGGGGGCAAGAGAGGACGGGCGAAGAAGCGGTTGGGGATGCATGGTGGGTTGGGGTGACCCAGGGCTGACGGCCAGGGCGCAGTCACACGGTGCAAGTCGGAGAAATGTTCGGCACCCGTTTTGTTGCTTTGCACTTGGTCTGTCGTTATTGTGTGGTTGAAAGTCGATTTTTTTTGTGTTTTGCTCACACCTTGTCTGTTGAATAAAATGGTCCTTCACACGCACCGAGTTATTTTTCTCCTGCGCCCATCAGATGAGAGCTGAATCGAATTTTCTTTTGGTTGAGACAGGCCAGTTCTTTGCCTCAAGGGAATCAATGGCAATTTTGAGAACCCATTCACAACGTCCCGCATGGCGGGAACATTTTCCCGCCAATGAAACGTTTGTGACGTCATGACGTCATAAAGTGCTGGCGGGAAAATGTTGCAAGTGTGACGTCAATCGAAAGAAGCGCAAAAATACAGTTGTGCAAGGAAGGCGGGAAAACTGACAAATTTGGGATTGTTTTGACGATTTGCAGCATCACAATGGAGGTATTTGAGTCCTTCTGAGTCTTTGTTGTCCTTCCAGCTGAAAGCGGTCAAAAACATGCCGCACTTGGGCGAAAACAGGTGGTGATGTTCCAGATCTATTTGCGTCCGACAATTTTGTTTTCTCGGACATGCAATGCTTCCTGGGTTTGATATTTCAGGTTGAAACAGAAAAGCATCACTGAATCGATTTTTCTGGCCAAGACCCTTTTCTAGAAAGATGCTGGCAGCAATTTGTGAGCAGTGACAAGTTGTTGGGAGTGTGGACCCCCTTCCCATGGCAACCCCCCCTCTCCTTCCTGCCCCAGGCAAAATTTTCCTTGCAATTTGCGTCGTCCTCACACAAAAGCAAGCGGATCCTGAAGGCAGGACTGTGAGCCCTTTCAAGGGAAAGAGGTAATCTGCGGTCTCAAAAGTTGTTGAGAACGGGGACAATGTTGCCTGCAAGAGAATTCATTGTGCAAAATACCTCCAGGGATAACGCACCAGACCCGCAGAGGCAGCATTCATGATCAACTGACTCATGGATTTTGCCACAACGGCCCATTTCTTGTGTCGCAAACTTTGTTTATTTTCCCCACAGTCTCCATCAGAACTTCGCGATCGCTTTAATTTTGGGGAAACCGTCTCCGATCTCCCGCCGGACGAGATCGAGGCTTCCGAGCCCGCCTCACGCCGCCCCGCCCAGCTTCCCTCCGCCCAACCTTTCAGTATCCAGCCCTATCCGACCCAACTCCGCCCCGCCCAAACTTTCACTGATCAATCCCGCCCAGTCAAACGTCGCCCAACTCAACCAAAAGCTGAAGGCGACTCCTCCGATCCAGCAACTGCAGTCAAACGTCGCCCTATTCTACCAAAAGCCGAAGGTGACTCCACCGATCCAGCAACTGACAAGAAGAGACCTCCCATGTCAACTCCAATCCGTGCCGCCCAACCCAACACCACCCTGCCAAATTCGGTGGGTGACCAAGACAACTTGACAACAGAATGGCTGAACAAACACACGCACCCCAACACCCATCCTGACACCCGCGCCCATTCTGACATCAACGCCTCGCCCAATACTGCCTCCCGCCCAAACTCTCCCACCCTCTCGGACAACCCCAGTGGTCACGCCCACAGTTCCTGCCCCACCACTCCCACCCACTCCGACAGCCCCGGTGGTCACGCCCGCAACTCCCGCCCCAACACACCCACCCACGCCTACACCCCCGGTGACGCCCCCGGCTCCCGCCCGGCAGGGCTGAACCGGACCCAGAGCTGGTCGTCCCCCGGCTCCCCGAGGCTCCTCTCCGTCTCGGACATCTCCGCCAGCTCCACCGACTCCGTCCTCGTCCTCTCGCCCAAGTCCGACGTCGTGACGCGGCCCGACCTCCCGCTCTTCACGCACCACCAGAGGGCGTTGGAGGCGCGTGACGCCACTTCTGACGCCGCCACGCCCACGCGCCGCCCCCGACGCCGTCGAACTCAATCCGGCTCAGATATCCTGAGTCCACAAAATCATCCGCAAAGGGACTCGGACACCAAACGCGCTTCCTCCACGTCAACGTCTACGTCCACGTCAGCAAACACGGTGCTAGAGTACGTGCGCAGCGACCCCTGGGAGGAACCCGCAGGGTATTACCTGGTGTCCCCCGCGGACAGTTCACGGCTCAACTTCGGATTGATAGACTTACGGATCCACAGCAGTTGCAGCGGAGCGAAGGAGTGGCCCCGGTTCCCGAAGTATATCCCCATCGATGCACGAAAACCTAGCCTCGTGCCTCCCTGTCTCCACAATCAGGTGAGGCCATCAGCGTGCAACACAGACGCTACTTCAGTGTCACTTCCTTCTTGGGATTCAGCAGTGGGTCCCTGAAGCAGAGGGCATGTTCCTGTAGAGGCCCGCTGCATATCATGGCACCCGTCTTGCAATAAGGGAGAGAGAGAGAAAGAGAGGAAGAGAGAAAGGGAGAGATGTGAAAAGACAGTGAGAGAGTGGAAAGTCGAGACAGAGAGACAGTGAGGGAGAGGGAGAGAGACAGAGATGAGAGAGAGAGAGAGAGAGAGAAAACAGAGTGAGTTTCATCTTACATACTTGAGTTTATCACACGCAAGAATAAAGGAAGCACAAGGAAGCACAAACGCGCTTGTTGCAAGCAAAGTTTTCCCTTCCGCGTCTTCTGCGTGGAATGGATTCCCTATCCTTTCCATGACTCAGCTGTGATTGGCCCGTTTCTCCCGGCAGGTGGCGGCGCTGCGCGCTGAGTGGTGGGACCTGCAGACGCTGCTCACGGACCAGACCTTCTGCGGGCCCGAGGCGGGGGCTGTGGCGACCTCCAGCGACACGAGCGTGCACCGCCGCAAGCGAAGGTTGAGGTCAGTGTTGGGGCAGGTCCGGGATCTGGTGAAGGGCCGGCCCATCGGAAATGGATTTCGAGTTGGCAAAACAGGGAAAATTGGGGTGAGGTTGGTGCCAAATTGGGCTTTATAGAAAGGAGTGGCCCCCAATCCTCGAAAATAGCACTCGGTCCAATCACAACAGATGATTGCCCCTTTCCTTCCCCTGTTGCCCCTCAAAATGATCATCAAGGTTGCAGTTGAAAGAATTGCCAGACTTTCTTCCCAGTAAGAAATTGTTATATTTTCAGGAAAAACAAGAAGCTGAAGCAGCTGTTCATGTGTACGTCAGCGCAGGACTCTCCTGTGAGAACCAGGGTTCCTGGAACCCTGGCTGCATCCCCAAGAGAGCTGTCAGGGCTGAGGCAAGAACCAACCACGCCAGAGAAACGGGGCAGCAGGCAATCCAACAAGAACAATGAACAAGCCAAAACGCGCACCAGAGGGCCTCATTCCACAACGAGGCTGGGAACCCAGAGCGAGGGAGGGATCGGTCCCACCGCTAGGGGTCTCCCCTTCGCGCGCCCCAGCCTCGCTTCCGGTTCTTCCACCGGAAGTCGGGTCACGTCGGACGACGTGCTTCCGGCGCTAACGTCGTGTCGCTTCGACGCGACGCGGAACGCGCGGTACGCTGACGTGGCGTGTGACGTGGACGCGACGTTGACGGCGACGCTGTACACGCCTCTCCCGGAGCACCCCAACTACCAGCTGTGCCATCTGCAGGTCAGTGACGAACTCTCGCATACGCAGATATGGGCCAAACCATGGCATGGGTCTCAACCAAGGGTTGGCCAACCATGGGAGTGCGCCAAGCCATGAGAAAGAGCCATACTATGGGGAGCCAAGCCGTCAGAGAGGCGTGACTACGGGATAGCGGAGGGTAAACCGTGGCATGGGTCAAACCACGGGAGGGGCCCAACTTTGGGCGGGAGCCAACCATGGTTGGGGGCCAACCATAGCAATGGGACAAACCATCGCTGAATGTCTCCTGTTCAAGTGACGAACCCACGGATAAAATTTGGGCACTGCTCACTCCCACTTCCATTGCAGACTGACCTGGCAGTGACGGCCATGATGGGCTTCTTCCTGCCCTGGACCGAGATCCAGTGCGTCTGGGTGCCCAGTCTCAAATCCAAGATGGCGGAGCTGCTGCATGAGGGTCTCGCGCTGCGCCCTCTGTTCTCTCGCTCAGTGCGCATGTGCGAGTTCCGCGCCGTCCTCGTCGTTTCGGAAGACGCGGGGTGCCTGATCCGACACCGTGATATCTGCTTCATCAGGACCGTCGCCTCCACACTGTGCATTGACCCGAAGCACCTGCTGATTCTAGTCAGAGAGGTTTAGACGCCGACACCGGCTGTCACCCTCAATAAATTGTTTGAAGCAACAGACAAAACCAGTACGAGCGTATATGGCCGTATATGGGCGGTGTTTTAGTTGGTCCATTCACTGCAACCATGTTTCCTCATATTTGACAGCTTGAAGTTTTCAGAACACACATTGGACCCAACCACTTGCTCATACACTGGTCACTTTGTATAGTCTGGATCAGTTCACACGAACAATGAACTGCTTCACAGATTAAATCGCAGTGACAAACTCGAAAAGTGTTTTTGTTACAGTTCGTGCATCTTTGTTTGCAGTTGTTTGCACAGATCCTTTTGGAGCAACTTGCGCCATTCTTGGTGGTGTTTGTCACCATTGTTTCTAGTGATGACCGTCGGTTGCAACACGGGAATGCATCAATTGTTTGTTTGTTGAATCAACAAGCTGATGAGCACAGTTTCAATGCAGAGATAACCAACAGGTGAAAATGAAACAAGGCAAAAGGGCAACTCTGCTTCGGTCAGTCTGTGTTTCTGTCATGGATCTTGTTCTCCCTGCTTTTGGCACTGTTTCTGTCCTCCTGAAGTCTGATCTGTCACATTGTTTGATTTGAGCCTCAAAATCCTTTTGTTGGTCAGAAGTTTCCTGCAAAATCAAGGCAGTGAAGACAACAGGATTGAGAAGAGCGTTGATGGGAGTCACAGCTATGATGGTCCACACAGCTATCTGAATGGGGTACTGCTCAAGAAACACTGATGTCAGAAATATTGCACAACTTGGAATCCAACAAAGTGGACCTATATTTGAGCTGGTTTGTTGCAGAACCCAGAGTAAATTGTCTTGGTTGTTGATTGGCCAGTGCAGACGAGCTAAATCACTCCTGTTGATCTGCTGAAAACTGATCACCTGAAAACTAGTCAACATCCTTTCTCAAAGACAGACGTAAGGCCAGACTTCTTTCAGGTGGAACAAGCAGATCTGATGTCATCAACATCAGGATGTGTTGCGCCGCGTGTGTGTTCTCAGCCCTTGGGTGGGCAACCAGAATGAAGAACACAAGTTTGCTCTCACACTGAATCCTGTGTGGGTTCTTTCAATGTTGTGGTGTCACTGCTTCCGACACACAAGGACCAACATTCCGAGACCTGACACTCAAGCAGTATGAACCCAACAGACATGTTTCTTTTCAAGATCCAATCAGTGTTGTGTCCCCTGCACCGTGAATGCTGGCCAAAAGACAAAAGACTGTGTTAAAGGCAGGGAAATCACACAGTGACCTTTCTTTGCTCAGAAGTGCTTTTATTGTTTCATGTTTCTTCATTTGTGGTTGTTTTGTGAGGCTTGTTCGGAGAATAATGCTTGCACTGGGGACACTTTACATGTTGAATGAACAAAGAACGCCTCTGCGGACAACATTTGTTGCCATGACGACCAATTGCACCATAAATATGTTGCCCTTTGTCCTGATACATTGTTCCATTATGAAATATTTTTGTCCTCCTTGTCAATGGAATATGTAGGTAAAAGGAGTGTGCACAGAGAGTTGCAGCCAAGCCAGAAGTTACTTCAACAGAACTGAAGAAACAGTGAACACAAAACATTCCGGTGGAGACGTTTTCATTCAGTCACTTTGTGTTCCTGTCATGAAGCTGGTTCTCCTGGGTTGTGTGTGTTGCTGCACTCTTGGTTTCTTCCCTGAACTCTGGTTGACAGACGAATTTTCTGATTTGAGCCTGAAAATCCTTGTATTGTGCAGCATAAATAAATGGATTCAAACAGCAATTTAAACAGACCAAGTAGACAGTGAAATGATAAAATGTCGTGTTGATAATATTGGTGTAAACTTTAGTTAGATACAATGCATAAACCACAATGTTGGGAGTCCAACAGATGACAAATGTCAGAGTAACCAATGCCAATGTTTTTAAAACATTTCTGCCTTTTTGGTGCTGATCTGAAGATGTGGCTGCATTTGTAGCAGCACTTGATCCAACTTTTGCCCTCTGCCTGACAACTTTGATGATGACTGTGTAGCAGAATATCATGATAATTATTGGAATTATAAACTGGATTGTAAAATAGGCAATACTGGCAAACAAAGACAATTCTTCACTGGGCCAATTGCTTCCCACATAACATGTACCATCAGCATATCCAGATGTCAGGGCTGTAACACAGAAACTTAGCAACAGACCGAAGATCCATGCAAACATAATTGCAGGGATAATATGCTTTTTGCCCAATGATGTTTTATGCCAAGCAGGAAAAGACACACTGATGTATCTTTCAAGATTAATTAAGACAAGGTTCCAAGTGGAGCAGTTTGCACAACCCCAGAGAATCACTTTTGAACCAATAAACCTGCAGTACAAATCTGCTGCTATTGGAGAGAAAGTTACAATCAGAGGAGCCATTTTATGGTAACCCATTGTTACCAAACATACTGAAGCTGTCAAATCTAAAGCACTCTGATTTATCAACAAAATATTCACCATTTTCTTTCTCATATTGGCTGATTTAGACAACACAAAGATTACCAAACTGTTTCCTAGGATTCCAACAGTTCCAATGCAGACATATAGAGCAACAGTGGTCTTCCCTTCAAACAGATCGTTCTTCCTTGTTGCGTTTGAATTATTCATTTCAATTGACTGGATTGCATTGTGATGTAGACCTTATGTAGAATCCGGCAAGGTGAAATGATAACATCGGGTGGTTCTGCATGGAGAAAAAAAATTGCTGCCCAATTCAGAAACGAGACAAGAGCTGCAAAAAGGTTCTTTGAAGCGAAGCAAAACTGTGACGTTTCCAAATGAATTAATTGATTTTTCAAAGCTGAAGAAATGACTTTTCATTGTCTTACCTGCCTACTGTAAAACACGCACTTTGGACAAAAGCAAGACGCTTCCTTCCTGTTCTTCGCAAAGTGAACACTGAGCTCAATGCGTCATCACAGAAGTAAACTGACGCAGAGCAACACAAATCTCCTATGGAAGCACCCGGTCCAACACGTCCCCTGTGTAAGTAAGCCGCGGCAGTGCTTCTTCATCCACTGAAACCACACCTCACGGGTGCACGCTTCAAGCAGATCATGTCTACTCCCATATGGTCTGAAAAAATCCAACTCAAGTTGAGGTTGCTTTCACCAGTGGATCCAAGGACAGGTGTCCGGTGTTCTGTTCTGAGTTTGGCACCAGGTTCCTCGAGCAAAACCTCACGCCCAAATTCTCCTGTCCGTTGTATGCCGTGGCAACTCCAAAAATGCTGACTCAAAATACGTGACAATCCAGATCGCCCCACGCTGTGGCTGTCAGACGTTCAGTGCAACTACAGTTCGTGACCTTCAGGTTAATGGGCAAAACCTGCGGAACCAGGAAGCATGGAATGACGACTGGCTCTTTGTCACGCAAAGGTTGTTTGACTCGTGTCATGTTTTTTATTTGTGCAGGTTGCAGACCGGCGAAAAACAGTCCCGGTGTAACATGTCCCAGTGGCTTGCATGTCTCACTGACACGGTGTCAGTGGGACATGCCTGTCAGCTGGACATGCAACACCGTCTGGTCCTTTCTGAGGAAGACCACCAGCGAATCTAGCAGCATGAAATGGAATGGGGGTTGGATTTCAACACTCATGCTCCAGCAATCAGGCATGATGCTTGTGATCTTTCCTTTCTCTGTGGTTTTCTCATTGCCTGCTTCATAATGGGACAAATGGGAAGTCAGATGAACTGGCACCTTTGCATAGGAACTGTGGAAAAGGCAGAAATGATGGAAAATAGTGTACAACGCTGCGTCTTTCCAGCACCATTATCCAACACGAAAAGATTATCACAGAAAAATGCAAAACTTTGAAACCCCAACGACACAGCAGAATTTGTTTTTTGAGGACAGAGAACGAACAATGAAAGCAAAACTTGCAAAGCCGGCAATGCTTTGAAAGAGACCGTCAGTCGACCAAATTTGAAGGACAACAAGGGGGGGGGGGGCGTTTTCCCGTTCTTCTTGGGGATGGTGCAACGGCAGACTCGTTTGTTTGTCTTGTCGACGCGGCTTTGTCCCTTGAATCGAGCAATGTTTTTGCTCAGGCTGACCATACATGAAGGTTCTCACCTGTTTGTGTGTCAACAAGAGAAGCAGTGCTGCAGGCAACAAGAACTGAAGACGCGTTTTTTTGTGTTGTGGAACTTTTGGAAGTGGGGATCACATTGGTACGTGGGAGTTGGCATATGCGGGATTGGTGATAGGGGTTTGGTACATGGAAATTCGTGCATGGGGATTGTACACAACAAGGGTTGGCACATGGCAAGGGAGGTTGGTACATGGGGCATGCCTTCTGGTTGACCCTGCCTCTAATCGCTCCACCACCAGGTGTACACACAACAAGCACACCGTTCGACAACTGCATCTCCACAGCGTCTCTCTTGTGTGAGTACTGTATGGCCTGTGTTTTCTCGTCCACAGGAACAACATTGGGCTGTCGCGTCTCACAGGTGAAGGGTTCAAGCAGATTGTCTTTTTTCCGCCAGGGCCACACAAACCCAGGTTTGATTCAAAATTTCACTGGCGGATCCAACAACAACTGCATTACTGTGTGAGCAAGCCGCGGTCGTGGTTTTCTCATCCACAGAGACCATGTGAAATGTCTCACGGGCAGAGGCTTCAAGCAGATTGTCCTGTTTTTGCCTTTTGATCCGGTTTTGATACCAAATGAGTCACCAGTCTTTGTCGCTCAACCAAATGGGAAGGAAATATCTCCGTTCCTTCCTTGTAAACAGGAAAGGAAAATTGCCTTTCGCATTGTGTCACGCGTGCGACGTGGCGAAGGGCATGACCTTCGTGCGTAGTGTTTCAAGCTGGAAGCGTCAAGTCACCTGGACGAACCAAAAACTTGCATCCAGTGCATTGATTTGCGCATTGACACAATGAATAACACATTCAATGTGTCAAATATCATAAATACTTCAGTGTCTCAAAAGACGACACAGTTGTTGACCACATCGACAGACACATGTACAGTGCAATGTTGGCCCTGCCCGAACTGAGTGAGCAACATGCCCCCCCCCCTTCTGATTCCCAGGAGAGACCAAGAGAACCAGGCTTTTTGGTTCCTGTGAGGACGAACAAATTTCTTCATTGCTTCCATCGTCTGGGCTCCGGAACAGTGTGTGTATGTGTGTGTGTGTGTGTGGTGTGTGTGTGAGTGAGTGAGCGTGTGTGGTGTGTTTGTGTGTGGGTGGGTAGGTGTGGGTGTGGGTGTGTGTGTGAGTGAGCGTATGTTGTGTGTGTGTGTGTGTGTGTGTGTGTGAGAGAGAGAGAGAGAGAGAGAGAGAGAGAGTGAGTGTGTGTATGTAGTGTTGGGCATCTGTTCGTAAACATGTGTGTACACTGGGTGGATGTGTTCAGAGTGTGTGCATCTGTGTGTGTGGTGAGTGTGTGTGTGGTGTGAGTGTGTGTGAGTGTGTGTGGTGTGAATCTGTGTGTATGAGTGTGTGTGTGTGTGTTTGTGTTGATAACATGTGGAGTCTGTGTTTTTAGGTGATTTGAACCTTGAAACATACATTATGTATAATGTATGGTGATGGTGAAAATCACCTATAGGCATCAAAAGGCTAAATCTGTGAACACGAGTTTGAAAGTGTTCTATTTGTTCGAT
>JAAUXT010060669.1_pt1:0-7500 | contig 10555 bp, 13 predicted proteins | sample 7278171 | NCBI WGS metagenome assembly JAAUXT01 (sample SAMN14350112, study PRJNA611818) | marine sediment metagenome | isolation source: surface marine sediment (1.8m) | place: French Polynesia: Moorea | collected 2018-08 | reverse complement strand
AGACTCAGAGAGGCGAATCCTTGGAGGGATGGAAGACCACCAAAATGAAGGTCCCGCCACTGAGCATTAATCATTGGTTGTGATCTGCGTTCGTTTGTCTGACAGAGCAAACCCCAGGAGAGAACAGTTCACGACGAACGAAATGATTGATCAATTGATTGATTGATTGATTGATTGATTGATTGACTGTCTGTTTGCAGGGCGGGTGGCGGAACAGCGGTTGGACCGGTCGCTTCCGGGTCCTGATCAGTGGCGACGCCGTGCGGCGCTCCAACGAGGCAGCGTCGCGCCCCCTAGTGCGACTCGCCTTCCTGGTGAGAGGGGCGGGGCTGTGGGTGTGGTGGGTGTGGGTGTGGGCGGGGTGTGGGCGTGAGGATGTGGGCTGTGGGCGGGTCCCTTGGGCGGGGTTGTGGGAGTGGCTGCTGGTGTGGGTGGGAGTGGTGGCGAGGCTGTGGATGTGAGTGTAGGTCGGCTTTCCGGGGTGGGCAGCACTGTGGGTGGCTCACGGTGGTGTGGGTGAATGTGGAAGCTGCAAGTCTGAATGATGTTTTCACCATGACCTCACAATCTGAGGGTCACTCTGACCTGAATGTTTTGTTTGATCGGCTCTCCTGTCCTCTTGACCTAGTTCTCTCGTTCGACCTTGACCTTCCCCACGCGCGCGCCTCAGATTCGGCGCACGTACGCCAGGCAAATTAATAGCACGTCCTTCCATTATCGCCCTCATCACGTCAACCTATTATCGCTCACTGCAGGGTCGGCGTGAGCGGACAGACGACAGCTACACGCTGACCGGCGTCACGTTCGCCGAGCGCGACCCGACGTCGCGTCTCAACGTCGTCGACGCCGACGACTCGAGACCCGTCAACGTCACCTTCAACAACGGTACGTCGGGGGCCTCACGTTCAACGTGACGTCAACGGTGACGTCAAATGTGACGTCAAATGTGACGTTACGCCACCGTCCTCGTAAACAATGACGTCACCGCACCCTCCCTCCGTCACGTTGATCACGCCCTCAACGCGTCAAATATCAACACGTCCCTCCATTATCGCCCCCATCACGTCACCCTATTGTCGCTCACTCAGGATCCACGACGGCGGAAGTGCGACGGCGTCAGGTCGTGCTCAGTGACCAGTTCGAGGCGGTTGTCGTGCCGGGGCGAGACTTCTTCTGCACCTTCACGCTCGAATCGCCCAGTGAGTGCGATGCTCCTGCTCTCAATTCCAACTCGAGAAATTGGTTCAGGGCAAAATCGAACCCGCCCAATGCAAACTCTCAATTCAATTTGGTCTCTGTGCGAACGTTTCAGTTGCCTGTTTTTTTGTGAATCAGCCACTTTCTTTTTCAAAATCGAACATGTCAAAAATCACACTTCCAGCACGTTCTCTATTATCGCCCACTCCAGGCGTGTACTTCCGGGGGCGCACGCGCACAGACTCGGCGTGGCGTATCGCGTCGCCCAGCGGCGCCGCCGTCGACTCGCTCAACTGGGACGATCCGGACGTGGCGTCGCAGATCAACAACGACCGGCCCTACATCTACGCCTGCATCGGCATGCTCGTCAACGAGTAAAACTCACGCGCGCGCATGCGCAATGGACAGGTTCGGCAAACAATATTCTACGTGTACGCTCCCGTGTACGTCTACGTTCCGTGTTTGCCGAACCTGGCTGATGGGTTTGATTTCCTGTGCGCAGTGATATTTGGTGTGCGCAAGCGCAGTGAGTCAAATCCGACGCGCGCATGCGCAGTCCGCTCAATTTCGTGTGCGCGTGCGCAGTGAGTTGCGCGCACGCGCGGTGAGTAAAACTTCAGACATGCGCAACGCTGCGTCTTTACGACCAGCAACAACGTGGAAAAAACGCAATTCTTGTGAGATGTAAAACTGAAGCAAAGTAAAGTTTTGGTGTGAAGTTTCTGAGGCTCAAACTGTACAATTTTTGAATCTGCTATCAAACTCTTGAACTGCGTATCCGTCCGTTAGAAATCAATTGACAAACGTTTGTACAGGAAAAACGACAGTATTTGACGTAGTTCACGCACTGCTGACGTAAATCACGTGACACGTTTTGTAGCGCATGTAAATCTCTGCACATCAACCAAAGATGGCGTCAAAATCACAAGGAGCGTGACCTGTGTGGCGAACACATCATACCTGAAAATCTCAACAAACCCGAACAAAACACAACCAACCTCTACTTTCTCCCATTTTTGAGGCAATATTTTGACTTTTGCCCTGTTTACGCCCACACCCACGCCCTAAGGCACACAACGCCCACACCCACGCCCAAAGGCACGCCCACACCCACGCCTGAATGTACGCCCACACCCACGCCCAAAGGTACGCCCACACCCACGCCCACGCCCAAAGGTACGCCCACGCCCACGGTACATGACGCCCACGCCCACACGACGCCCGTCGCTCATCAAAGCCACAGACTGTGATACAGAGAATCGAACGCGCGGTGCACTCCCGCTCCGGCGACGCTCCCCCCCCCAACACGGTTACGTCACAAGACGCCGCGTCGTTCAGTGGACGCGTCACGCGCAAGTGTGTTCTGCGTCCATGCGATGACTCGTGCAGCAACGGCAACGGACGCTTGTGCAGGGACGCAACGCGCGACGCGTCCAGTGGCGACACGACTTCCGGCCCCTGGGAGGGGAGACGCCCCTGGGAGCGAGCGCCCCCGTGCGGTAGATTTGATTTGTACAGTGCAGATAGATACATCTTCGTGTTGAGTATTGTTCTCCTTTACGCGCTTCACAACTGTTGAAAAAATTTGCACTGAAATGACGTAAAGCTGGGAATTTTTTGGAGCAAATGATTGACTCCTGTAGATTGGACAAGCCTCTTTACTTTGAACCTGTAACGTCACAAGTTGTTTGTAAGACCTCCAAAACAATTAGAGAATGCTTGACATTTTGCACTGCTAAATACGAGTGTACATTATAGATCTACTTGATACCATGGCGGAAACACACAACGTACCCAGAAAAGGTTACTGCGCGTACCGTACCGTATCCACCCGTGTAAAAGTCGCACCCAAGTATAAGACGCACCCCAACCTGAACTTTGTTACCAGGTGCTGTCTTCTTTTGGCTACCACACCAGCTCGTGGGGCCAGGTCCTTGGGTGTACCTTACACACGGTGCGGGTGGGTACGGTATGCCGTACGCAGTAACAGCGACTTGTACGCGAAATCCTTACAAACGCGTTTCCTGAATCACGAGCAAAAACTTCAGCCACCAGGGGGCGGGTCTGCGTGTTAAATTTGTTCACAGTGAAAATTGCCCTCGTTATCAGATTCAGGATCCGCCCCTGGACCCCACAACACAAAACTCCTTCAGAACCTGGTACAGTGCGAAGAAAACTGCAGAAAATCAAGGCGTTGTGACGCTCAATAGTCTGGATCTACAGGGGGAAATCAGAGAAATGGTATTTTTCAGGAGCCACGTGGATTTCCACGTCGTGAGGATCACTGCTGTGTTTCCCTGCACACAAGCCGTGCAGAATTCACGTATTTTTGTACCTGCGTCTTTGCAGTGATAAATAAACCTCCGTTTTCACTGTCTTCACACGAGTTCGTTTGCACATCAGAAGACGAAGCGCAGAGGAACGTAACCGCGTTGTGTACAGAACGGCGTTAGGCGGAGTGAGTCCGCGGGCGCTGCGGGTACCAGTCCACAAGGAACGCGCGCCAGACGCGGGTACCAGGGAGCGGCGTCAGTCCACACGGGGTCGTACCCACTGATGAGCGTGGCGTCACCCTGTGTGTGTGTGTGTGTGTGTGTGTGTGTGTGTGTCTGTCTGTCTGTCTGTATGCGTGTCTGTGTGTGCATGTGGTGTGTGCATTTTTGTGTGTGCGTGTGTGTGTGTGTCTGTATGCGTGTGTGTGTGCATGTGGTGTGTGCATTTCTGTGTGCGTATGCGTGGCACGTGATCTGTGTGCGTGTTGCATGTGTGTGTGTGTGTGTGTGTGTGTGTCTGTCTGTCTGTCTGTGTGTCTGGGTTTCTGTGAATGCGCGTGCGTGTGTGAATTCCTGTGTGAATTCCTGTGTGCGTGTGCGTGTCCGAGCGGGTGTGACTTCCTGTGCGCGTGGCGCCCCCTACACGTCATCGCACGGCACCATCAGCGTCGTCTCCCCGTCGATGTTGATCTGCAGCGCCGCCTGACCGTCGGGCAGCGTCACGTACTGGACGTCGCGCGCCTCCAGCGTCTCCGGGACGACGACGCCGCCCGACGCCGCCGGGGACGCCGCCGTCGTGTCCCTGACGCCCGGCGTCCCTTCCTCACCCTCCTCCACCACCTCCACGATGAACCTGCACAAAAACACCATTTGAGGAAAACTAGAACGCTCAGCAGTGTTGTATCGCGCGGTGCCTGATGATATGGTCATGCACGAGCACAAATTTGGCGGACAATATAAGGTGCTGGGGCCCGACACCCAATCACAGGGGAGACAAGTCTTGTGGAAAGACAGGCTGGATATAGCAGTACACATCCACACACACACACACACACACACACACACACACACACACACAGAGAATATAACCTCACACTCCTGCACACAAACACAGAGAGAGAGGGAGAGAGAGAGAAGAGAGAGAGAGAGAGAGGCGAGAGAGAGAGAGAGAGAGAGAGAGAGAGAGAGAGAAGATAACGTCACACTACTGCACACACACACACAGTAGATAACGTCACAACGTCAGATTCCTGCACACACACACACACACACACACACACACACACACACACATTGCAGGACTCAAAAGATGACCACAAACACAACGCTGGGGCTTGACACCCAACGCACAAACACACACGCACGCACGCACACACACGCACGCACACACGCACGTACAGGACGGCGTCACGCACCGCTGGTTGTTGTGGTCCATGATGAGCTGCTTGACGGCGCCGCCGTCGCTTTGCGCCGCCGGTGGCGCCACCTCCTGCTCGACGGCGTCCACCACCTCCACTTCCGTTTCCTCTTCCTTTACCACGTACGGCTGCAAAAGTGCGCATGCGCGCAGAACGTACTCGTCCAATCACGTTGAAAGATGCAGTGCTCATGCTGCATTTAAATACTCAACACGTACAGTTGACCACTTTCCTTGTGAGTAACAACATCACTGGGTCTGTGTGTGTGTGTGTGTGTGTGTGTGTGAGAGAGAGAGAGAGAGAGAGAGAGAGCGAGAGAGAGAGAGAGAGAGATCATTTCACGTGTGCGTGCATCACATACACTCACACACACGCACGCACATACACGCACGCACAGACACACAGACACACGAGCTCATTTCACGTATGCGTGCATCACAAGCACGCACCTTTGCACGCCCCCCCCCTCCGGGACTCACCTGCTCCGTCATCGCATCCTCGTCCCCCGGCTCGACGAGGATCTGCTCCCCGTCCTGCAGCACCGTCCCCTCGGGGAGGTACAGCTCCCCGTCGGGGCCCACGTACGCCTGCAGCAGCCGCGGCGGCTCGGGGGCCCCGGGCGGAGGCGCGCCGCGCCCCGGGGAGGAGGGGCCGGGGCCGCCCGGGACGGGCCGCTCCACCCGCCGCGGAACCCCGAGGTGCTGCTTCATGTGGAGCCGGAACCCGTGGATCGTCTTCTGGGACTGTGGGCGAAACACCAAGCAAGTTGACCTGATGTGAGGGTGGGTGAGGGTTTTGTGCAAAGAGAGGAATCGGCGAATGGGAAAGATGTGGCAAAATGAAATCACACACACACACACACACACACACACACACAATTAGTGTGTTGCGTGCGTGTGTGTGTGTGTGTGTGTGAAGTGTGTCTTGCCTGTCTGCCTCCCACTCTTCCTCACACACGCACAGACACGCATACACACACACACGCAATTTGTGTGTTGCGTGCGTGTGTGTGTGAAATCTGTGTCTAACCTGTCTGCCTCCCACTCTCCCCCACACACATGCACACACACGTATACACACACACACACACACACACACACACACACACACACACACACACACAGACAGGGTTTGTGTGTTGCGTGCGTGTGTGTGTGAAATCTGTGTCTGACCTGTCTGCCTCCCACTCTCCCTCTCACACGCACACATACACACTCACACACACGCACACACATACTCACACACACACACGCGCACACACACACACTCACTCACTCACTCACACACACACACACACACACACACACACACTGTACCTGTCCACAGAGGTCGCACGTGAAGCTGTCCGTATTCTTGCAGGCGTGGTTGCCCAGCAACCACTTGTGGTCGAACGTCTTGCCGCATCGGTCGCACTCAAACCTGTCGAGACGCGCACACCGCACTCAACACACCGCGCATGCGCGTTTCAGGCCCAAAAAACTCACCCACAGCGCCCCCCGACGGATTGCATTGACGCCCCTCCCCCCCCCCCCAAAAAAAAAAAAATTCACCCGTCCCCCCGGGAATTTTTCAACGCAAGTGCACACATTCTGGACGCGGTGTTTTCGAAGTTGCTTTTCGGATCCTTCAACGCCCCCCCCCCCCCGCGAAGTTTTTGACATCGCCTCCTTACTGTTTGTTCGTCGAGGGTTGGAGCTCTGGCCGATGGAGCGGCAAGTGTGTGTGTGTGTGGGTGTGTGTGGGTGTGTGTGTGTGTGTGTGTGTGTGTGTGTGCTGTTCGCACGCATATCTGTGTATGTGTGTGTGATGGCGTGTGTGTATGTGTGTGTGTGTGTGTGTGTGTCTGTCTGTCTGTCTGTCTGTCTGTGTTCTCATGCGCATGTGTGAGTGTGTATGTGCGTGTGCGTGAGTGTGATGGTTGGGAGGTTGTGTGTGTGTGCCTGCCTGCGTCTGAGTGAGTGTGTGTGTGTGTGTGTGATGTGTGTGTTCGCACATGTGTGTGTGTGTGCGTGTGTGTGTGTGCGTGTGTGTCGCCTCACCGTTTCGGAGTGACGTGCATCTTCATGTGTTCTCGGTACGTCGTGCGCTGCATCGTCTTGTGACACACGCTGCACTCTACGACCTGCATCCGCCCCATGCACCGGTCTGCAAACAGCCAACGCTCAACATCGTGGGCACGCATACCTGCGTGACACACACGCACATGCCCCCTGCACACACACGCTGCACTGGGCTGTGCGTGTCGATGCAGTGTCCCTTTCAACTCTCGGGCAGGTTTTTGTTGTTTTGATGCATCACACTCACCCAAGTGACCCCACACTCACCCATGTGAGTACACTCACCCCTGTGACCCCACACTCACCCATGTGAACCCACACTCACCCATGCGTTCTCACACTCACCCCTGTGACCCCACACTCACCCATGTGAACCCACACTCACCCATGCGTTCTCACACTCACCCATGTGACCCCACACTCACCCAGGTGACCCTACACTCACCCATGTGACCCCACACTCACCCATGTGTTCTCACACTCACCCATGTGACCCCACACTCACCCATGTGACCCCACACTCACCCATGTGACCCCACACTCACCCATGTGACC
>JAAUXT010124386.1_pt1 | contig 10557 bp, 10 predicted proteins | sample 7278171 | NCBI WGS metagenome assembly JAAUXT01 (sample SAMN14350112, study PRJNA611818) | marine sediment metagenome | isolation source: surface marine sediment (1.8m) | place: French Polynesia: Moorea | collected 2018-08 | reverse complement strand
CCCCTCTTCCCCCACCCGACGCGCGTCCGATCCCCACACACCACCCCCCCCCCCACGACCCCCCCCCCCCCCCTTTAACCCCCCTACCCTCCTGACCACCCCCCACAGTTCCTTCACAAAGACATGTCGATCACAGCAGTTACAGCCTGAGTTCCGTCGCCATGCATGCGTCACTTCCTCTTCCGGACGCTCAATTTTGAATCATCATATCTGCAGTTTGTTTGCACTTGTCAGAGACAATTTTTTCGTCAAGTTTGTGTCAGGTTAGCCAAAATGGACCGTATTCAGCAAATGAACACATGCAGCCTCATCTGGACCGAGAGATCAGCAGAGAAGTATCATCATTTCTTGAAAATATCTGCTTTCAGGATGACCTTCTCTTGCCGCCAAAATGGCGCATATGCAAATCAGGAATATGTGCAACTGACCAAAACAGCAATTGATCATGACTGACAATAAACAGTCCTCGGTATGAACTAACTCCAGCAAATTGTGTTGGTTCTGGGGCTGAACCACAGCCAGGTGTTGTTGACAAATTTGCTCCTCACCGAACCTGTCATGACACCAGCTTGTGTACACAGGATAGATATTCTTTTTTCAACACTGTTTAATCATGTTGATCTTATGTTTGCAATTGCATGTTGGTTATGGTGTTATGATCATGTTCATGTGAAACCACACTGTCAATTCGAGATTGCTTTGCAGACCAAGCCTTCAACGGGGGCAGAACCATTCAACCCAGAGAAGGAACGCATGCTCATCAGAAAACAACTGGAGAGAGAGATGCGACAAGACACAAAAGAAGCAAGCAGGTCAGACTTCAATGAAATGCAAACGCAACAGATGTTTGATTCGCTCATGTGATTTGTGAAAACGTCAACACCGCTGAAATCCGAGAAAAACAAGAGCAAAGCTGCTGAGACATCGGGTGAAAAGAGGAAAGCACATGAAATGTCAAAGAGTGAAGAAGAACCAGAAGTTGAAGATGATGTCGAGGACGGAGAGTTGACAGACATTCATGAGGGTCACCAGGAGCTGCTTCTACAGTTGGCCAACACCAGATCTGACATTGACAAAGACCCTCAGGGCAAGGCCATCAGCGAGGACCTCATCCCGATTCTGGAAGACTGGTGGCAAAATTATTTTCCTCCAGAGAAGATCACCGACATTCTCCAAAAAGTGAAGAGACCAAAGAATGCATCCTGCCTGATTCCAACAATGATCAATCCGGATGTCTTCAGAAGACTTCCCAAGAGAGTCAAGGATGCCGACACGACATTACAGTACATTGGCAATGTGATCTACAAAGCTGGTGGACTCATGGTCCAATCCTGGGCCATGCTCATGGAGGCAGAAGCTGGACTCATCCCGATGATCTCTGGGGAAGCTGATCCAGACGAAGATCAAGATTCCATCGTGGCACTGCCTTCAGGTTTCAAGCTCAACCTCACAGCTCTGTGCAAGGACCTGTCAATTGCCGTACAGATCATGGGAATGGCAGCCGTTCAGATTGGCCAGAGAAGATCAGATTTGAAATCATCTCTGGATGAGCAATTTCACCCTCTCTGCGACAAGACACACCCTGTGCACCAACACCTGTTCCCGACTGATCTACAGAAAGAAATCGATGATATCTCCAAGCTGAACAAAATCACCAAGAAGATCGTCAAGAAAAAGAAGCCAGGGTTCCAGAAGGGATGTGCAGACTACAACCAACATCCTTATTTTTTAGGAAATGGATTCCGGGGCAACAGAGGTTATTTCAGGGCACACTTTGCCCACCACACTGGAGCCCGGTTCTGGGGCAGAGGGAGAAGACGCAGCTTCAACTTCAATAGGACGTACAACAACAACCAGAATGCCCCGCAGAGGAGAAACAATGAAAACAGATCGTCTTCGGAGCAATTGTCTCATCAGAAGTGAGACACGAAAGGGCTTCCCCAGAATGTGCAGCTGCTATGATGTCATTGCCAGCTTTGATCCAAGGGGAATCCCAACCGCACGACATTGAAATGACGTCATCACCAGCTTCGTCACAGGGGCTTCCCCAACTGAAACAACAACAACATCAACCAACACAAGAACAACTTGACACAGCGAAACAACTTCTTCTGCAGAAAATGGTAAACATTCCAAGACCACACCTTCCTGTCAGTGGACACCTGCAGAACTTTCTTCTGGAGTGGAGACGACTCACTTCGGACCCTGAGATACTCCAGTTTGTCAAAGGACTTTGTCTCGACTTCAAAGAAATTCTGACACCACACACCGTGGCACCTGTCATCCCCATGTCACACGAAGAACAACAAGCCGCTCAGAAATCCATTGACACCCTCATCCAGAAGGGAGCGCTCATTCCGTGGAACAGCATGACACCGGGGGTTTGCAACAACATTTTCCTCAGACCAAAAAAGGATGGAGGATGGAGGATGATCCTCAATCTGAAGCACTTCAATGACTACATCGAGAAAATCCACTTCAAAATGGAGATACTCAATTCAGTTCTGCAAGCTGTCACTCCGGGGTGTTACATAGCCAAACTGGATTTTCAGGACGCCTTTCATGGAGTCGTAGTACACCCAGATTTTTGGCCCTTCCTCACCTTTGATTGGAAAGGAAAAATGTACACATACACCTGCATGCCCTTCAGATTGACGTCTGCACCTCGTGTGTACACAAAGTTGCTCAAACCCTTGCTGTCAACACTGAGACAAGATGGCATTGTTCTCTTTATTTACCTGGACGATTCTTGGATCAGAAATCAAACTTTTCAGCTCTGTTTGCAGGATGTACACACAACCTTAGATGTTGTGCTGCAGTTGGGCCTGTTGCACCACCCAGAAAAATCAGCACCTGTTCCCATGCAGGTCATTGAATTTTTGGGCTTCATTGTTGACTCGGTGAAAATGATCATTACTCTTTCAGCAGAGAAAACATCCCAGCTGTTACAGCTGTGCCAACACACCATTGAACACCCTCACATGTTGTGCAGGGAATTGGCCAGAATCATTGGGAAAATTGTTGCAGCATTCCTGGCTTCACCTCGAGGCAGAGCACACTACCGACATTTGGAGAGACTGAAGCAGACAACATTGGCATATCACAACGACAACTTTGACGCACCTGTCACACTCAATTTTCGGTGTGTCAAAATGCTCAGATGGTGGATACACACACTTCCAACAACTTCTGCGCCCATCCAGCAGGGACAGATGACCATCACCATCTACACAGATGCCTGTGACGACGGCTGGGGTGCGTTCTTGCAAGACACCATTGCATAAGGAAAATTTTCACCTGAAGAACAAACATGGTCGATCAACACGAAGGAGACATTGGCTGTGCTTCTGGGGCTGAGATCCTTTTGAGGCTGTCTTCAAAACCATCACATTTTGATCAGATGTGACAACACGACAGCTGTACATAACATCAGAGAGATGGGCACGATGTTGAACCTTCTGCATGACTGTTTTGTTCATGACATTTGGAGGTTGTCATTTCAATTGAATTCGTGGCTCACAATTTCCTGGATACCTGGAAAGGACAACATAAAAGCAGACAATGCCAGCTGAGTTTTCAAGGAAACAACTGAGTGGGCATTGCCCTAACGAGCTTATCAAGCCATCACATCACACAACAGGATAGGTGTGCCTGAGATTGACCTTTTTGCATCTCGCATCAACTACAAGATGAAACCGTACATCAGCTGGGGTCCAGATCCAGAGGCAAATCAGGTGGATGCCTTCACCATCTCTTGGCAGCCTTTCTCACTTGCTTGGACCTTTCCTCTTTTCAGCTTGATTCCATGCCTGCTACAGAAAATACGGGAGGACCAGGCACACCTGCTGGTGGTACTACCAGTGTGGCCAACACAAGGATGGTTTCTGCAAGTCTTGGAACTTCTGCAAGAAGCACCACTTCTGTTACCAAGAAGTACCAAACTCTTCTTGCCGTGGGATCCAACCAGAAGACACCCATTGCAGGGGAGATTATGACTTTTTGTGGCAAAACTCTCAGGCACATGGCCAGGGCTGTCGGCATAACTGTGGAAAAGTTACAACACTTGTCCATATCAGTCTGACCAGCGACATTGCTCCGCTACACATACCACTTTCAAGAATGGACAAAATTCTGTTCTGCCAAACACCAAGATCCATTGTCATCTACTGTAGAAAGGTTTCTCACATACCTGGAATACCTGGAAAAGAAGGGTTAATCTGCAAAAGTCATGGAAGCACACGCACACTCAGTGCATACTTTTTTGGCCTTCATAGGCCGCAGACAAGAACTGAAAGACACCCACATCAGGAGGTTCATCAAGGCGACTTTCAACAAGAAGCCAGTCATCTACAGTGTGCCGCCAGACATCTGGGACCCGTTTGCAGTCCTGCACTACTGGAGCACAAGAAGTGCAGCTCGCCTGTCAATTGCCATGCTCGCCAAGAAAACTGTATTGCTCATTGCTCTCGCAAGAACTTGCAGACCACAGGCCATTCAGGACATGACAACCAATGTGGTGGACCATATGCAACAGGGGATGGTCTTTCATCTTTGCACACCCATGAAGACTTTTTTGATGCGCAACAACGATCCAGCGCTTCAAAGATTGTTGGTTCCAGTCATTCCAGGACACAAAGAAATTTGCCCTGCTAAGCACGTACTTCTGTATCTTCAACAAATGCAGAAAGCCAGGAAATGAAACCCACGTGAAAACACATCTTCTTGACACAAGACCTTTCATGTGCAGTGCATCGGGAGACGATTAGCCACTGGATTATAAGTGTTTTGCAAGAAGCTGGGGTCAACATGTCGAAACACAAACCATACTCAGTGCGACATGCCAGTGCATCAGCCAAATGGAAAATGGGCACGTCGTTGGATACCTTGCTCAAACGAGTGGGTTGGAGAACACCACAGGCCTTCACACAGCATTATCACAAACAGATGTCTTCTTCGGACACCACGGACCCAGCCATGCAATGGTTTTTCTTTTCACACAACACAGCAGAGCCGCTGTCCAAAACAACCACTGACAAACATTTTCGGCAATGGAGACAACAACAGGTGGACCTTGCAACGCTGCAACGAGACCAGTGGGCTTTCATCCTGCAGTCAGCAGAGCAGATGATACTGGGACAACCAACACCATCGACAGCTGCCAGACAGCCACACATCACAGTGCATCGCTCCTTACCTGTCATGTTCAACATCGGAGTACAGACCAAGTTCGAACCCAGAACAGCAATGCAAGCATCACAGACAGAAGCAGACAGAGACACCCCTGGGAATTCCCCTGCAGGCAGCCCGGATCCAAATAATGACGTCACATTCGACTACAGCAAAAGGGGATCCCCAGCTTCACCTGTCATCAAAGTCGTCAAAACCGAATCACTTGTCAAACAACAGACATTACTGTTGATACCGCCACTCATGACTACACCGACACTGAACATGAAAATGATCTGCGTACCTGTCATGACCATCATGCTCAACCGCAACAAGATCAGAACACACTCGACACATCGACTTCCCAACAGGCATGAATTTCAGAACTGCAAGAACAGATCACAAGTCTTCAGAGACAACTGGAAGCACAAACATTGGCAAACCAACAGACTGGATCACCAACCAAAAGGCAGCTTCACACCTCACTCACGGTGTGCTTGCGGGACCTTCAAAACTACAAGGACAGATTTACACATACCACTGAACAAGTCAAGGCTTTGGAATATGACAGGGACTTATTTCACAAGGAAAGAGATTTACTACAACAACAGATTGACAAAGACAAACAAGTTATCAGATTAACCAAGGATGTGACACAACTTCAGGACAGTCTCAGGACACAAGATTGGAACATCCAACAATTACAACACAGGTTGGCCGGAACATCCCACCAGGACATGGACACAACACGCGTCGATGACCTCCTTCAAAAACTGTCCAAAATCGAAAGCAAGGTCAAGACACAAGACACAATGATCCAAGAGATGCAAGAAGACGCACAGAAGAAACACGAACAGTACCACAATGCCAATAGGCAGATGGAACAGAAAATTGCGCACGAGCGAGAAATGCGTACAGTGCAGCACAGAACTATAGTGCAGTTGCAGCAAGAGATTCGGGAAATGCAAGCAAAAGCATCTCCGCAAGTGGACACTCAGTAGTCCAGTTCAGTTATGTCTTTGCAAAACTTTTCTATCCATACACATTGTTGTGGTTCCCGTTCATTACATGTTGTGTTTCAGGAATAAATGGTTCAACATTCTTGGCAAGGTAAACAGGGTTGTTCAGCAAATGTGATGCCTCAAAATAGTTTGCCTCAATGCGTGCGTTGCGCGTCAAAGCACTCGGGCTGTAACTGCTGTGATAGACACATCTTTATGAAGGAACCTGGGACTTACCCGAGCTCTGCGAAGGGGAGGTCCCTGGTTCCGAGCAAGATGTGTTGACACAGGTTTCAGACCACCCACCAACCCACCCTGGCACATTTGGGTTGCGGTCTGAAACCTGGCAATGCACACACATCGGCCAAGATAAAATGAGGAAGTGATGCATGCGCGGCAACAGAACTCAGTCTGAAACCTGTGTTGACACGTCCTGCTCGGAACCAGGGACCTCCCCTTCCCATATCTCGGGTAATTCCCATAACCCCCCCCCCCCCCCACAGGAAGAGGAACAGGAAACTGTGGGGTTCACACACGGACCGGAAATGAGCGACCATCAGGGTTCCCGCCCGGAACTTCTTGTCTGAAACAAGTCTCGCTTACGAAAACTGAGAAAGCCCATGGTGCAGTCGTTGTCTCCACTTCCGTATGAAGCCAAGCTGCTGTGTCATCTGCAAGAAGGATGACCAGAAACGCCAGCAGAGCCAGGCACAAGACAACCAAAATTGTCTTCTTGTTCAGCCATTCCAACAGCAGCTTCGTCCGTGAGCCTGCGTGCAATCCACTTTCTTTACTGTTTTGTTCCGGTGCCATTCCATGGTCTGTCATCGAGATCTACATGATGCTGAACTTGGGAATCAACAGCAAACAGCCTTGCAAAATTTTGTGTCGTCTCCAGGAAAGCAACGTGACGTTACGCAACGTATTCCATTCCCGGCGAGGATGACGTCATAATTACCAAGGAACGTTCCGAGCGTCGCTGTTGCTACCAGAGGGACGGTTCCCGCGCTATGCACACAGGCCCTGCATGTGTGCGCATGAGCGGCCCACTGACCAAGGCCCGCGGCATTTTTGGACGTGCAGAGAATGCAGGCAAAAGAGTGCGCAGTGTTGCAACGGCATTTTGACAGGGTGTACGATCAATCCAGGCCCAATGTATAAGGTTGACTTGTGAATGTGAAAACCGACACAACCCACCAAACCTTACAAGCTCAGCTCATGGACTCTGTATGACTGTTTGCTTTTCTTCTTTGTCCCTTGCAGAACTTGACTGGATCGAACCTTGTTCGTCCCTGTGAAATTACAGATCCTGCAGGCTTCGGTTCACAAAAGTGAAAGTTTGAGTCATTTTCCAGCGTGTTGTTTTGCTGTTTTGTGGAGAAGCACAAAACCCGAAACAATTGCGGAACTTGTTTCACACAGGCTCTCCAGAACACGGGCGCCCAATAACGTGTTGCATCTGAAATACAGCAGAACTTGTCACTGAAAATTTTCACAAAATTATCGCCTCACATTTCCAAATGCATCGCGGTTTCTCTTCTGATGTAAGAACCATGCATGCAATCAAGAAATGCGCCAAACTCCCCATGGGGTGCATTCAACTGAAAATTGTGCCTTACTGCGCTTGCAAAGTGTGGGCAACCAGGGATCACCTGGGGACCCCTGTTGGCCTGTTCCATATTAACGTATGTCTGTGAAAGGGATCAGTCATCCATGCAAGCGGAACGCTCCACTTCGTGTTGTGAGATCAAATGTGAAGGAGACTTGCGCGCAGCGTTAAGAACGCTTGCTTTGTTCCTGTTTTTATCTGCCATGCAGTTCTATCTTTTGCCATGTCGAACAGTCACCTGTTTATGCCCCAAATGGATGAACGCAGATATGCACAAGTGACCTGCATTTGTCCTTTCAACAACACAGGCATGTTATCTTGCAATTCGCCTTTTGTCACTCCTGTTATTTTCGTTTGCAAAATATAGAAGGCAATGGTCCATCTTGGAGTGAAAGGATATTACAATTTTTGACAACCACGGAGCAACCATGCATATGAAGAAGAAAGTGCAACATTTTTGGAACAAAGTGAAACCAAGAAAATTCCAAGCAGCTGAAAAAGTTTCTGACGAGGACGACAGAGTTCTGTGTCACAGTGACGTTCTGAATGAGGAGACGACGAACACTGCCTCCAGATGGGATGACATTGAACTCATCAGTAGCTCGGAGATCTCCCCTGGCGAAGACAGGAATCCTGTGGGTGAAAGGAAAGTGAAAACACGAAAGAGACTCAAGAAAAGGGTGAGTACTCACGCACGTGACAAAAGGCCAAAATTTGATTTCACTTTCGGGCTCATGCACATGACAGACGCTTTGGTCGTTGAATAGAATTCAATTTGCACCTGCATGTACGAGACTCTTATCATTTAATTGTGAGACTGGTCATGATCAGAACCTTCTGCGATTGTTGCACAATGTGACCCAATTTGTACCGAAGCAGACTGTAAAACAGTAGAAACTGTGTCAAAAAGCTTCAATATGTGCAAATGTCCCGATCATGACCAGTCTCAGAATTAAATGATAGATCCTCGTACATATTGGCTCGGAAATGGTCCAACCATGTTTTTGCATGGCACGGAATGACCAGTTCCATTTACGGGTGCCGGCTGGCCGAGTGAGCCCAAATGGCTGGCTTCGCCCACTTTACCCAACCTCCAAGCCAGGGGCGAAGTGGCGCCACTTCACGGCCGGCCAGCCGCACGCGTATACGTACGAGGGTGATACTGAAAGTCTTTTCCGTCATGTTCAGCACCTTGCTGCAATCAGGCTTCATTCTTGTCCGCCAAAGCATTGTTCTCTAGTCAAGAGCGGTTCGAGCGCTGAACATGACGGAAAGACTTTTAGTATCACCTTCGTACTCGCCACATGGAACGCGCCCAATGACAAAATCCAAGATCCTCTGTCATTCGGTTTTGCTGAGGTGTGACGAGCACGGTGATTGTTTCAGGCGCGGAAGGCGACGTGGCGCGCGATGAAGGGGACATGGAAGTGCCTGAAGCTGGGGATGGCTACGATCGCCGAGTCGACCGGCTCCATGTTCAGCGTTCCGGGAGCCATGACGGTCGCAATGCGCGAGTTCTCCGCCACATCCAACGACAGGCGCCAACGCCATCGCTACACGTAACATAACAGAGCCTTTCGAAAGGAGCCAGACCACACCTTGAACTGGCCTTCGGAGTGTGGGTGGGGACAATCAGCAAGTGCCAAAAGAATGACAACGGAACATTTGGTTGTGCAAGCACTGAATCGTCGTGCACGCCCTTTCTCAGTTGAACAACACGTTTCTTTCGCTTGTGCATGCATGTGCATATCTGGATGTGCAGACAAGATTTTCCAGACCTCGAAGTTTTCATTGCTTGTGCGTGTGTTTTCGTCCTTGCTGGAAAAGGAAAACCTGGATCGAGGTACTGGATGACGCTCTGGTCCACGCGGTTGGGATAAATCGGAGGCCCATTCCAACTTTTCGTGAAAGTTTTGTACACATGTGGAATGAACAGGAGACTGGTGGTCCTTTCAGCGCTGCAAGAGGGGCAGTATTTTCGATATCTCTTCACAGAAGCCGAAACTTTTGTACCTGAACACAACTGACTCTTCACACAGAAACAATGCAAATTGACTGGCACGTGCAGGCACGTTTGCGAGCAACACGAAGAAATGCTGTGTAGTTTGATTGGGTGGATTTCCATTTGTCACTTGTGCGTTGTACGCGCTGGTAATCTGTTTGGAACGATGTGTCAGTCTATGTTTTTGAAGCAATAAACTGCAGAAATGAAAGAGTGTGTGTGTCTCTGTCTTGCGTGGTCTGTGTCCGTGGCTGCATGCGTCTGAGGTTGCACTTGACACATTTGAGACTCAGCAAGAGAGGAACGTAAACCTAAACGCAAACGCAATATTTTTGCATTTGCATTTGCATTATCCCTGAAAACCCTTTCAGCACCTCCGCGCCAAAACCCGTGCTAATGCAGATGTAGCCCCCTTTTCGGCTAACCGGAAGCACGCCATCTTGGGATTCCAGCTCAGTGAGTTTTCTTGTTTGTTTTCTCGTTTTGTATGGTTAAATGTGTTTATTCAGTCATCAATTTGAAGTAAATTTGTGTATGAAGTATCAGAGAACATATTGGGTAGGAAATTCTGTTGGATTCATGGGATAATATGTTCATGTTGGGTAGTAACTGTGTGAGTGAAACAAAATTTCTTACCGCCAACAGTTGTGGAGTGTCATGGTTGTATCGCGGTGACTTCGGTGCTTTCGGTTCAGCTCAGCATTGACCAGAAGCCTTTGGGTGTGTACAGAAATGAGTGTGTATTTGTGGGTATGAAGCTTTTCAGGGGTAACATGAAT
>JAAUXT010091171.1_pt1 | contig 10557 bp, 10 predicted proteins | sample 7278171 | NCBI WGS metagenome assembly JAAUXT01 (sample SAMN14350112, study PRJNA611818) | marine sediment metagenome | isolation source: surface marine sediment (1.8m) | place: French Polynesia: Moorea | collected 2018-08 | reverse complement strand
CAAAATAATAAGTTGTGCTCCGTGCCCGCCCTGTTTTTAAGCGTGGGGTCGCCCGAAGGGCCTTATCCCAAATGCTTAATTTAATCACAATCATTCTGTGGGTCCGTCTGTGTGTTTAAAGTGGGTCTAACCGGGGGGGGGGGGTTGGACCCACTTTGGGAAAAATGGCTAGAAATGATCAGTGATGGTCACTTTACACACACGGACAGACATACAGACTGATGGTGATTACACTAAGCGTGTGGTAACACCCTTTGGGACCACACGCTTAAAAACAAAATAAGATATGAAAATCTTCTGTTCATAATTACTTTCTTTGAATAGTTTTTCCTATTCTTTACTCTAAAAGCTACAAAAAAAAAACAAGCTTTTCAGATAAACCCTGAAATAATTTCCTTATTTCAATTCAATTTTGATACTCTCTGACTCATCCTACTTTTTTTTGATACTTTGCTTCATCATTTTTACTTTTGATTTTCAATACCCTTGTTGAAAGTTAAATCCTCACGTATAAGACCACCCCCTCTTTTTGGTATTGATTTTTGAGCATCAAAAGGGGGTCTTATACGCGGGATTTTACGGTAAGTTGGTTGCATCATCCCCCCTCATTTGTCGTGTGGAAGATATCACGTCTTCCCACGCGAGCGGTCCAGCTTTCACCGGAGAGCTGAGTACCCTGAGACAGCTTCAGAAGCGACATACACAGACCTAACTCCTTTTGCCCAGGTTCTCATACTCACCAAGTGAGTAACAAACTAAACGTACACTCGTACAACTGGGTATGCGTATTACGAGTACTTGCGCAAAACAGCCTGCCGTGGAAGCAAGGCTGAAACACCATGGTGTAGTGGACTACTGAGCCCACTGCGAAGTGTGCGAAAGCGCTACCGACACACAACACATTCGCGAACCCAACTTGCCACCCTTCCAACTTGCAGGGGGGGGGGGGGATAACCTGGAAAGTTGGAAATCTGGAAGCCAAGCGGCTGGTAACCACGTACACATACAAACACACACACGCCTGGTCCGGACTAGCTATGTCCAGAAGCACTCTGTTGGGCGTAACCCACACCAACCTCAATACAGACAAACCATCTTGCTCTGTCCGGAGTGTGCCTGATTCAGACGGACCTTTATGCACTGCAGACATTTCATGTTGGGTGACATCAAATTTCAATGTCCTGTTGCCAGGGGGAAAGGTCAAATTTGGCGTGGCCAAGTATGCACCAACACAGCAGCAGCAACAACAACATCAACAACAACAACACCAACGAAACATCGAAGTTGGAATGCTTGAGAAATGCAGGAACCTGAAATTTGGACTGCCTCCCTGAAGAGAGATCATTTGAAGACAATGTTGTCATAACTCTCCTGAATAAATTCCTTTCCCTGACTTCAAATTCAAAATTGTCCAGCCACAAGCGACAGGCAAATCAAGGCTTCTCACAAATCCAAGTCGCAAACTGCGTCATTTCACGTTCAGAACTTCCAACTGCTTGAGGCACTGGCTTTGACGTGTTGGTGTAAATTTTTGAACAGAGTTGCTTACCAGCCAGTGAAACAGAGGGAAGGAGGAGTGAGTGACACTCTGGGAACATAATTGCCATGTGGCCCTGACCAGAACAACAGTTTGGAGCCCACTTTATCCCTCCCCTTTCAATCATGTTCATTATGTCCATGGCTGGTCTGGGCGACCTCCACCACGGAAGTCACCCTGATATGCTTCAGAAGTGCGGAGATTCTCTTCCCCTCATCCAGATGTGGATGTTTGGTCACTGCGAATTGCTTGGATCGCTGAAGAACGAGCAGATGGGGGCCCTGACCACAAACACACGCAACACATGCAAGGCTTCTGTAGTGGTTCGAACTTTACCACAACACCACAAGGAGGCTTTGCATCATGACGGAACGCTGTTCTGCTGCATGTCGCGACAAAACTAACCATTTTCAGTTTCATGAAATGCAAGTTTCATGAGGTGCGCAAAAGTACAAGGGACAATCTTTCTCAACAGCACCCACAAACATTTGGTCAGTTTTGCTGGCGTTTTCTTCGTTGGCTTTTTTCGTTGACACGTTTCTTTTTCTTTTCTTTTCTTTTCTGCTGGAACATTTCGATCACGTACGACTGGCTGCAATTAGCAACTTTCTGCCGCCGTATACTCGTACGATAGACTTTGGCGACCCTGTGTGGAAAAGGCTCAATTCGTGTCAATTCCCACAAAGCATCAAAAGACACCGCACTTCTGTGGCAATCCGTTCCCCGCGGAGCCTGTGGAGTGCAGCTTCACAAACCGTTGTCAGCTCTGAACAACTGGACCTGCTGGAGAGATCAACCTCCAAGACGACTGCCCGAAAGGCGACAGGACTTTCCCTTGGTCAAAAATAGAGCAAGGTCGTCGAAAGGCAAAGTTGATGAAAGGCCACAAGTTGCCTACAAGCCAGTGAATCCTGTGACTTTCGTTCTGATAACGAAACATCACAGGCGCAGCTTCAGGGAGCGCGCGCCCAAAAGTTGGCAAGAGAAATGCGAGACTGCACCTGTCAAGAGATTATTGTGCACGGGTAAACCACTTTTCACCTCAAAAGGTAAGCGTTTCTTCTTTCTTTTCAAGCTGGTTCGCAGAAGAATCCGATATTTTTTTCCAAACAATCTCACGTCGAGCAAGTATCCCCTCAATTTGTTGAATCGGCGCGTTGTGATGTCGGATTTGCACCGAAAGTCGATCGGACAAATTCGACGTTCTTTTTTCTTGGGTTGAGTTCTGTCACATTCACCCGGGAGACTTTGATGTTTCCGCACAGAACACGCGAATCCAGGTCAATGCGATCATTTCAACCTTGAAAACAAGAACATTTGGCAATGCAGGCGAAGCCCCAAGAAATGTCAACATCAGGGATCCAAACAGTAGAAAGACAGCAAAGTTGTTTCGGAAAGGAAGGGGCAGGGCACTAGCACTTCACCAGTTATGTTTGCAGGTGTGGACGTTTCATAACATTCTGAGACATTGGGGGCGGGGCCCCCTCTTGTGTTGACATTATTTTGTCAGATTTGAGTGTCTGTTCTGAGCAGTTTTCCTTTCCAGAGGCGAGGGAGGAGGAGGTTGTTCGTGCACTCTGATGTCAGGTGAAAGACGCCAAGTTTCGTTTCTACCAGATGCAAAACTTGCCACAACTACGAGACCTGGTCTTTGTTTCTCTCTATCTTTTCTCCTGAACCTCATAGAGCTGCTCTTTTGCGTTGTCTTCACAGCCAGAAATGCCAACCAAGAGCATGACAGGCTCCTACCTGGTGGAGGCTGTGGCTGCATAAGTTTGGATCTCTCTAGTATGGAATACTCGTACAGTTGTCAAATGTTTGACGAACCACGTTTGCACCTTCACCAAAAGCCCGAGGCCGAAGGCATACATTTCTTCCAAAACGACCGAATGTCTCCACCTGTCTTCCAAAGTTCCGTCTCGCCTGATCGATTTGTTCGGAACCTCACTTCATCCAGACAGATTCCTTTGACTCAGCCCCTTCTTTATTTCCCAAGCCACTGTCTTGCTTTGAAACTTCCTTTGGAAGTTCGCTTTCTGGTAGTGGTCCGTATTTGGGTGCCATGGCCAAGAGTTCTCGGAAGTGGAGTTGCAGTGGATTTCTTCTTGATCATGCCTTGCTGCACAAGTTGAGTTTCGATGTACTTGATCGCGTCTTGAATATTCTTCGTTTGAAAAAGTCTCGTTCGTGTCATGTCCGCGAGAATCTGGAGCTTACGGAACACCCTTCGTTGTGCTTCATCGCAAGCTCTTGTTCTTGTCAGATTTGCACTTGATACAAGTGCAGCAGTCAAATTTTGAACGACTTAAACCGCACTGCGAGGCAAAGCAAATATTTTGTCCGGGTGGGGGATGAGAGAACAAGAGAGAAACGTGACACAAACCTACCTTGCCGACCAGCCTCTTCAGATATGCGTTTTCTTGCTTCAACACTGCAACTTCCCTGAGGAAACACAACTCCTTTTTTCAGCTGTGCAACACAGCTGGACATGCGTGTTTTTCGAAATCTGTCTTTTTTTACTACCAACTTTCGATTGAGCTCACCTCTCCAAGGCCGCAGTTCTTTGCGCTGCTTCTTGTGCATTGATCTTGAGGCCGTTTTGCTTGAATAGCTGCGAAAAAGACAAGAAAGATAACATTCAGTGTGGACACGTGCTTCAAAAACACAAAGCGTGTGCAATGCTGTCTTGAATTCTTCTGGACTCTTTTCTTCTCTCGACAAGCAGTCTGCTTGTCCAAACAGACCTGGGGTGATGGGGTGCACGAATACCAAGAATGTGAAAATTCTTTTCACGCACGCTTGCTCACCTTCAGATCAAACATCAGGTTTGAACCAAACAGGGGAGTGGGGTTGAGTCCAACTTTCAAGCAAAACCAACCGGAAGCGACCAGTGCCCTTTTTGCAGCAGTTTTGAAAAGTTGGGCTGGAGCTCCCCTGGGATTTTGAGTTCCCATTACTTTTGAGTCTCAACCCACTCCCCCTCCCCGAGTTCGAGTCCATCCACCCACACAGAAACACATACATGCAGAACATCACAGGGCGAACGATTGTGGCCGGCTTCGACGAGTTGCGCGCTTTCAATTTTTTTCCTGTGGAGGGAGGAGTGCCACCAACTGTTTTCAGGGGTCAACCAGAAGAACTGTTTTGTTGGGCAGGCGAGGTATTCCGACATAAACTTTTTTGAATCCAAAAAGTTGGCGTGTTGAGAGCCCCCTCCCCGCCCCGGAAGGCCTCACTTCCCGATAACCAACTGGGTCCAGACGATGAACGTCCAGAAAGTTCGTTTTTTAGTTCCGAAAAGTTGTTTGGTCGTGTAGTTTCTTTGCTTTGTGTTAAAATTACTCCAGGGAATGCCTGCATTCTTGGCTTTCATCTTCCTCAAATCTTCAGTCTGGTTGCCCTTGTCTTGATCAACAAGCAATTGAACGTTTGGTACAACAAGACCTGTTGCTACTTGTCAGCCAGCAAGCCAAGTGCTGTCATTACCTTGTGCAATGTCCCTGCTCTTCTCCTCAAGTCTGCATGGAAAGCTTTGTGCACCCGGGAGGGGCGAGACCCGGAAAGGGCGAGGTGTCACTTTTGTGAGGGATCACCCTGCACCCACCTGAAAGTCTAGTTCAGGGCAGGATAGGATCGTTCTGGTCTTTACCGCTCCGGCACAGCGACTGCGTTTTGTCAAAACTTCTCAATCACGAAATGCTGTTTCTTTCAATGCCGCGTGTGCTCTACCTGACAAGAACACCTTTCATGTGACTTGCCTTGTCTTGGCTCGGGGCCTCTTTGGATGTGGCTTTGGGTTGACTCCGGCTGACGATCAAATTACAGTCAGTCAATCAGAGCGCGATTTCTTGGGACGAACCCAAAGAACCTCTCCAATCAAACAGAGAAGTCGACAAATCAAGCAAGTAATTGTGAGTCAAGGCTGAACTCGAAAGCTTGAAAAGCTGTACCGTGTGGGCACCAGCGAGCGAATAAATCACGCGTTTTCGATGGTGCATGTAAGGTTTCCGATTTCGCCTCGAAATTTTCTGATCGCAGTGAACCGAATGATGCACGAATAGGCAATCACCATCTGCTTACAATCTCTCTGGTGTGGGCGGTGAATCTTCGTCGGTGGCTCTTTTGGAAATCGACGACCTGAAGCAAGAGAGCACAAGGTTCAGATGCTTTCTGCACGACGGATTCAGTTCGGAAGTGACAACAGTTTAGAAATAATTTCACGCAGGGCAGCAGTTTGAACGTGACGCGATTCGCGACACTGAAGTCACACCAAACTAACCTGGATCAACTTGTTCATGTTTGTCTTGAGAGTCTGCAGAGTTTGCCCGGGGTCAGTGAAGAAAACCTGAACATCTGGCTTCATCTGAAAACAATGAATCGAGCAGTGCGGAGTTTCGTCGTGTCTCTGCGAACAGACTCACACCATCCAGACGGGTTCTTGTTCACAGTGCAAGCTTCATACTTGTGACATTTCCTGACAAGTCGTACGGAAACGTTACCTCAAAGTGCTTTGTTCATTGACACCCGCCATGCAAACTAACTGACCTTTGATGTAAGAGGAACGGACTTGCACCGCGCTTTGCACATTTGACAACCGTCTCTCGTCCCTGCAATCATTCAACACAACGTTTATCCCGGCCACGATCCCGTGCCGAAGATTGAACGCCGAACAGAATCTCTTTATCCCACAAATTACTCACCTGGGCCCAGGCAGTGGCAGCAGTAGATGTGGCCGCAGTCGGTCAGCTCAAACCCGGTACCGTCACCGGGCTGTCGGAAACACACGTTGCAGTGAATCCAGTCTGCCATCCTGCGACTGCAAGAAAGGGATTTTTGCGTGTTTGCTCGTTCGTGTTTTTGGAAGAACTTTTTTTGGGTATCGCGTTCGCACGGTCAGGTGGCAACCCTAGCACACGCAGAAACAGACGCCTCTTCAGGAACTTGCAGCAGGAATCACTGCCTGCGAACAATTGAAACCAAAATCACTGTCACAACAAAAACGCTCTCGTTTCAGGTCCGAAAATGTCTGGCGTAATTGGCGCCGCTGGATTCTTCAATCGATCACAAGAGTTGGCCACAGTGAACGTTGAAGAACTTGTGAAGTCGTACAAAATCAGAAAAGCCAGCTTGAACATCACTCCTTCACCAACCGAAGAAATGAAAACTGCACCGAGGAGACAAAGCTACACTGGTATCGCATTGTACTGCGACACTGCCATAGACGTGGAAGAAGCAAGAAGACGCAGCAACATCCTGACACTCTCTGAAAGGGTGGAGAGGGGTGAGTAACTTCTTCCACCACTTCACAGGCAGTTCACTTGCACATGGATGGGCGTCGTCAATCGTGAACAACTGTGTGGCGAATCAAGTTGATATCTGATCGTGAGGGACAGCCAGCACCTCCTTGGGGTCTCAGATGAACTTTGCACTTGCAATTTAACAAGATCACCTGGCGGTGAAGACACATGCCGAAATCCGTAGCAGAGCCGTAAAACAAAATGGCAGCCCTATATCTGTATAATCTGATATCCGTAGTGGAGCTGTAGAGCCACAAAACAAAATAGCAGCCCCCAAACCTGCATAATGGCAGCCCCCACACAAGAAAACCAAAATGGCTACTCTCAAGAGCCCAAATGAAATGATGTTGCCTCCTCAGCTGCTAGCACACAAATGATACTTAAGCTATTTCCCAGGCCCAAAGGCCCTGAACTTGGCATAAATACTCACAGGGGGGAGGTCCCATCAGCAGACAATTTTTGAAATTTTTTTGAGGTCAGATCTGGACCTCTCAGCAAATTTCCCGGTGGGGGAGGGGGGGTCCCATTGGCCAAAAATTTTCTAAGTCCAAAAACCCTAACAAAATTGAATTTCTTTTGGGTCAGATCTGGACCTCTCAGCAAATTTCCCGGCAGGGGAGGGGGGTCATGTTGGCTGAAAATTTTCTAAGTCCAAAACCCCTAAAAAATTGAATTTTTTTTACCTCAGGTCTGGACCTCCCAGCAAATTTCCCAACAGGGGGGGGGGTTCCCTCAAAAATTTTTTTTGGGGGGGGGGGTCCCTCAAGACCCAACATTGGGGGGGGGGGTCCCTCAAGACACAAAATTTTCTCAGTCCAAAACCAGGGGGGTCCCTCAAGACAAAAATTTCAAATGGGGGGAGGGGGGACCCAGGGGGGGTGGGGGGGTCTGACCACACCACGAAACCTATCACTGTTGCATAACACACGCCGCTTCCCTTAGGACGGCGTGTGTAAAAATTACAAAGCAAACTTTGGCAACGCTTGATGGACTTGTGAACAAGTCTCATTTGGCCTGTTGTCTGCACGTGTTTCTCAGTGAAATCAACCGTCAGAGATGGTGCAGAGTTTGGGGACGTGGGTTGTGCATCTTTCGGTTGCATCTTCGACTCTGGATGCAGCAGGAGAACCAGACAAGAGTACCCTCTGCGGGCCCTCACACAAAGAATGGGTCTGGGGCTCAGACCCAGACACCCCAAGTGTCCGAACATGTCACTTTGAATTTCCAATCCAACCAGACGAGAGAACTGGGGATCCTCAGGACTGGGAGGGTCAGATCAAGGTGTGGAGTGTCCAACATGTGAAATCCCATTCCAACCACGCCACGTGTGGCGACACACCGGGTTCCTTCACACACACAAGGCAGACGGGGCAGGTCAAGAAATGTGAAAACGCCAGTTTGAATTCCAAATCCAACCACACCAGCAGATTCTGGGGGACGCACAGGGGGTCTGGCCGGGGAGACAGGGGCTCGGCACCCTTTGGCTCCCAAACTATTTGCTTGCTCACAAAACGATGTGCAACCTGGGGTGTTCAGGTGATTTGAGAAGGTTGGTCAATCGTTCGAGGTGGCTCAAATTTTTGAGCAATCTGAATGATGAGTGACCGGAACAAATCACCCACAGGTGTCAAGGATGCAAAACAATAAACATGTGTGAACAGCACTTTCTTCAACCCTCCAGGCTGTGACAAAGCTGATGATTGCAAATACAGGATTGATCTACAACAAGGCAACTACGATGGACTCAAGGATACTCCAGGAATGTCATTACCGGTATTTTGTGAGCCGCTTGCGCTGATATTGTTTCACCCATGTGTCTGTCAACCGTGAGGCGGCATATTTCCCCCTGAGTTGAGGGGGTGACTCGGAAATTTGCTATGGGGGTTACTTTGAAATTTGACTTTCTGACTTGTCCCCTCCGTACAAAAGTTGGAAGGGTAGATTCTGACTTTCCAACCCCCAACGTACCAAAGTTGGAAAGGTGGCTTCCAATTTCTGACATCTCTCATGTACAAAAGTTAGAAGGGTGGCTTCCAACTTTCTGACTCCCCCCCCCCCACACACACACACTCTGCATGCAAATGTTAGAAGGGTGCATGCAAATGTTAGAAGGGTTGCTTCTGACTTCCTGACTTTTCGACCCCACAAGCCAAAGTTTGAAGGGAGGGCGGCTTCTGACTCTCCATTTTACCCCCACCCCTTGTGTGCGAATTTCCAACTTACCCCAACCACACACACATGTAAAAGACTGGGAAACTTCCGAGATACCCGCCAAACTCGGTGAGTGGATGATTCTCCACTTGAACGTCTTGTTAAAATTTGAGAAAACCCCTGATGAACTGGAAGTCACTGGCCCAGGGCATATTCCTTTTTAGGTGATTTGAGGAGGTTGCACTGTTGTAGGGAGCTCAATTTTTGAGCCACCAAAAAAAAGGACCGGAACAAATCACCTGTACGAGGTTCGCTTTTTATTTGGCCGATCCACCGCGCTCAGAAATGACCGGAGATTTGTGGCTTTTTGGAAATATGTTCTTCAGTTGCCCAACAGTACAATGCAAATACTCTGCATCAAAATGTTCATTTGAAGTACAAATAAACAAATTTTTGGATATGTAAAATATATATAAATGGGGTCAACAACTAAGAACTAGGAACAGTAAAACTCATGCTTCTTCTTTAAACTCCTCTGTATCCTTATCTGTTCCTTAGCTAGAAACAACAACAAAGCAAGGAAAACACCTACTGTACTGGAATTTGCCTCAGAAAACAGCACCACACTTACTGCTATCACTCATAAAAAATAGTGGACAGCACAAACCAGACAACCTTCAGGGGTCAAAAGATTGAGGTCAGGAGTATGCCACAAGATGAGATGTTATCTGACAGGGAGGACAATTGAGTATTGAATATTGTCAGAGAATTCAGCATTTCCAAAAAATCCCATTCCTGAGATAGAGCAGTGGATTTGGTCACATGAAAAGCAAACCTTGTATGCAGTGGCCACCAAAAAAGCATGTGTACACCAGTGTCATAGCCAAGACAAGGATCAAATTGGGATCTTTGGGCTTTTCTGGTTGAATTTAGGTTGAGGATAATGCTCAACGAAGGAATTTGTAAAGTTTGAATATTTGGGTTCTTTAGGTCAAAAAGTCCAAATTGGGAGGGGCAAAAAATTTTGGGACATACTTGCACAAATTGTTCTGTACCTCTGAAAGTACAAATATTAGGTGTTTGAGTGGTGGAATTTGATTTTTGACTTTCAATATTTTTACATGGTTTTTTTGGGTGGAGTCAAAGGTTGGGTTGGAATATCAGATTTTATGAGTGTTCAAAATGGTTATTTGGGTAAGGGTTGGGTTTATTTATGTGTAATTTGGCAGGAAATTGTTCGATTTTGTCTTTTTGTGAATTTCAGTTTTTCACTTTGCAATTTTGACAGCAAATTTCTCAAAAAGTACACAGCCAATTTTGATAAAACAAAGACCAACTGAAAGCCCCTTTTCTTGGTTTAGCTCTTTCCACCCCAACCCATAAGAAACCGTAAATGCAGGCTAGTACCAAGCCGTAAGAAACCATACAAATATAAATCTAATCACCTCAGAATCACCTCAGAGGTGAGGTTGCCAAGCAACGGAGGGTACCCTACCCTACCAATAAAACAATCACATCAATCAAATCAAGCCACCCTCACTCTCCTGGCTTGGTGGCTGAATGCACAAAATT
>JAAUXT010064683.1_pt1 | contig 10557 bp, 8 predicted proteins | sample 7278171 | NCBI WGS metagenome assembly JAAUXT01 (sample SAMN14350112, study PRJNA611818) | marine sediment metagenome | isolation source: surface marine sediment (1.8m) | place: French Polynesia: Moorea | collected 2018-08 | reverse complement strand
GGGGCACTTGGCCTCTAGACCAATCAGAAGGCTGGATTTTGAATTCTAGACCAATCAGAGGCCTTCCCGCCCTCATTATCTCTGCCCCATAGTGGGGGGCTCTTCTCTATTTGCGCAGGGGACAATGCATAATCAGTTCTCACAACATCACGACACACAGTCGAGTTGGCAGGCACACGTTGACCACATTCCTGACATGGGCTTCAAAACATGTGGCCATGACTGCTCTGCCTGCGAAGATGTTCTAATGAGCTCTTTCAGCTCTCGCGACAGGTGCTTCATCAGGATGTAGAAAGCGGCGGGGGCGAGGCCCGGGTTCCGAGGTCGCGCCCCGCCCCGCACCTGGTAGACGTGCAGCTGCGGCCGCGGGTTGCCTCCGTGCGCCCGGCAGGTCAGCGTCGCCGGCTGCTGCTCGTTGAGCACGAACGTTGCGATCTCCGCCGCACCCGCCGTCTTGTTCCGGAGCTCCCGCGTCGACGTGTTGCTCGTGAACGTAATTTCCGTCACTGCAGCTGTTTCGTAATTGCGAACAAAAATGGTAAGAATGATGCATATTTCACCCTCGCAGAAAGTTTGAAGACCAGTCTCTGCAGGGATACAGCTCCTGTCCTGTCACGCATCGGGAGTCTCGCTTTGTGCAAGAGTGCAAGAGGAATTGCTCCCCCTCCTCCCCCAACTTTCCTTGTGGCTAAATCCGCGGGTTTACTTTTCCAAAAGAAAGCTCGGAAAACGTTTGTGCCATCTTGCTCTGAGCTGTGCTGTTTTTGTGCTTCTCCCGAGAAACCTTTATCAAACCTGCAGAAATCACCAAACAGCTGCGACATCAAAGTTGCCAGGCGACAAAGTAAATACTATTAAAAACTACTCGTTTTTTGCATTTAGTTGTGATGCACTACTGTGAGTTGGGTGCTGGAAGGCTTGCGCACATGTATACAATAGGGAAATGAGACACGAGACATCTTTGGCGACTGAAACAGGAATTTCTGTCTTTCCTATTAGAGGTAGAGCCAGGAGCAATGTTCCGTCGAGCTCATCCTGAGACCGATGACATTTACTCAATAGAAATGCTGCTGTCTCCACAAATGCTTTTAACTTGATCTGCACTGCAGTGCATCGCTCCCAGGTAAATACATGTCGCGATGAAATGTCAAGTAGAACACGAGAAGACTCAATTTGAATTCTTTGATTTGCCATTGGATGTTTGTTTCTCTGAGTCTTCTGCTGCTAATTGCCTGTTTTCGTAGGCTGGCAGAGTAACCTTGCCAATACAAATGCATTGAACCAATCTGCAAAGTGTCAGATTCTCACTCGAGGAAAGCTGCTCTTTCTTTGTTTGGAGCCATCTTCACGAAAAATGTTGGGAATGAACCACGATGTCCCACAACTCGGTCGAAAACGCAACGAGACGAAATCAGGTCAACAAATTTTACCTGGCACAATGATTCTGTGTGTGGTGCTGGAAAGAACTTTCTGTCTGTTTCGGAGTTCGCATCTGTAAGTTCCGTTCTCAGCAAGTGTCACACCTGAAACATTGGAGATCCATTGAGAAGGTTGTATTGTGAATGGACGCCTTGTCTGAGTTGTCACATCTGAGACGTCGCTTGCAGGCATCCACTTGAAAGGGTTTCGCTAATCCCATGTTGAATGTTTGCAAATAAATCATTCAAGGGAATTTTTGTTGTGATTTTTGTGCCATAGCCCTGATATATTCCTTTCGATTTTTCTTAATTTCATCAATGTATTTGTTGAATCGATTTGAAAGCAAATTCTTTGGGCTTACCGTTGATCATTAAAGGCATGCTGACTTGCATTTGCGGCTGCAAAACCTGGTCCGGTACGATCATGTACCTGTTCGTGTCGTCAAACGGAGGAATGATCACAGCGCCTGTGTTGATCTGCAAAGGTAAAAAAACGGTTGGACACTCGGCAGCAGCGGTTCTGTCCGCGTGGACAACGTTTCCACCCTGAGGCGAAGCCGTGAACAAGCCTTCGGTTGCTCCCAGTCTCGTCGTGGAATGGAGAAGATGAGAAGTTGATGAAATTTCGCATCAAGTATTCATGAAATAAGGGAAGCACTTCAGGAAAGAAGACCACGGACTATCAGGGTCTTTCTTCTCGTGCTCTCTCGCCGATGGCTGATGGCCAAGTTTCACCAAAAGAAGTTGATAGTTGGGGTGCGACGAAGAGGAGAAAATTCTGTCAATCAGTCCACCAATTGCTTATTTGCACAATCACGCACCCGAGTGAGATCGTGGACCCACATCTTCACCCACAGAAACGTCCATCCACCCGCACTCATCACTACACACACGCACACACACACACACACACACACACCTTCCCCGACTCCCATAGTCCTGTTCAAACTGCCCACCTACGCACCTGATACTGGGCTTGCTCATCATGAGATAGCTTGTACCAAATGATCGGGTGCAGAAACGCGTTGAACTCGTTGCCGAGCACCAAGCATGGCAGCGTGACGTTGTCCCCCGAGTACACGACCTGCTTCGAGTCCTTGGTCGACACGTGCAGGTGCGTACTCACCACTGCAAGAAGACACGGGCGAGTCGTTGAACGCTCGAAACTTCTGTCGTACACTCACAACAAGCTGAGAACATCGGCTTTGATGAGCAGTTGATTGAAGTGCGAGTTTTCAAGGGTGGAACCGCAATAACGGAAAGGAAAAAGGATAAAAAATTCAAAAGACCTGAAAGTGCAACGTATCATGCAGAACTACATTTTTGTATGCAGTACGAAGCGTTATTAAGTTGTCAGGAAATTTCTCTGTTGTTGTTATTTATGAACGAAGGAAATTTGCACCATTGTGGAAACAGCTACAAAGGGACGGAAGCAATACATCGTCAATCTGCCACACACTACTTGACTTCCTTTAAATTGTGTTTGGCCCCTGAATGTAGAGTCCGAGATGATGGATGAGTCGCCTCAGAACTATAAATCGCACTTCCCTTCTTGTCCCAACAGGATGGGGATCTCATCTCTCCTCAAGGTGCAGAGGAAGCAGTTTTAATGTGGATAACGGACGTTTGCACTGAGGAAATGGGTTTTCAATGCGCGTGTTAACACAGCATGCCTATCATTTCCGACAGAAAGCTGAAGAACAAACTCGGAGGCTGGACATCTGCTGAGAAGAACATCCCAACCGAATATTTACATCATTATGCAGTCTGGTTCTCAGACCCTTCTCGCAGCTCTCCAGATGCAAATGGCCAAGATTTCCATTTCCTGGCAATTTGAATTCTTATGAGACTGGAGACTGTTTTTGGATGGGGTTTCCAAAACAAGCACTGACCAAAAGCCGCGGAGTCCGGTCAGAGATCAAAGTCGGTTTATCTCATGACGGCAACTGTCATTGTCACCGACAACTTCTTCAACTTGAACGACGTTCAGGATCCAAGAGTGACATTGTTCTGCATTGACGTCACATTTGGGATAAACCTCACAACTGCAAGTTTTGAGCAGAAAAAGTCCCAAAGTGCAAACAAAGCTTTGCGTTTGCGTGTTCCTTCGAATTTCACTTTGACGCATTGTTGATCGATCTGTCGATCTGTGGCCAACAAGTGGAGTCGGTTGTTGACTTCCAAACCTCCAAATTGCCTTACCACGGAGAAGTTGACAAGAAACCAGGCGGTACAGTACAGTGTCTTGGCGAAAGTTTGTGGTGTTTTATGAAGCGGTCAGTGAAAGTCAGTGTCAAGCACTTACCGATATTAATGAGTGCGCAGAGTCCAAGTGATGAATAGAGGTCCATCAAGCAGGCCGGAAAATGCATTTTATCCTTCCTTCTTTAATTGCGATGTAATTTCCTCAAGGTTTCCCGGGTATCTCGTGGAGAAGGCTTTTTCCACCCCTCTCTGTCTCTACAGGGCTAATGAAGGAGAGGAAATCCACTGAAGTCGGTGATCTGCCTTCGCTCCAACAGTTGGTTCAGCTTGCCTTGAAATCTGTGTGTCCCTGGCAACCTAATGGCTCACTTTTCAGCAATCAGAGCCCTCTCTGTTTTTCGTTTCCTCTGAGCAAATATCCAACATAAACCAACGTGAATGACACGAATTGGCCAGGGATAAGGATTGTATGTTGTTCCAGAGAAGATTAAGTATGAAATTGTGAGTATTTTTGCTTATTGGTCCAATTAGATCTTCAGCGTTTCATCTTCGGTAATCCGTTCAGCGGGGACTGCATGAAACAAATCCCTTGTAAGCCCCGCGCCCTTATCTGCACCGCCGCAAAATCCATAAAATATGGAAAGTTGTGTTTGCCTCAGGCCGCAGCTGGATGGGGGCTTAACTAAATATTAGTCTCTGCTTATTTCATTCTCCTGGGCTAATCTTACTGTCTGGTATTACCTGCTGTCCCTTTGTAAATGCAGGCAACTTATTCTGCGAGTACAGTCCGAAGTAATGCGACCATTCTGGGAATAATCCAAATTTGCTTGCAGTCTTATGAGCAGAATGAGACGATTATTTGAACTCCCCGAGAATGCAGAATTGCATTTGAAGAACCTCGTGGCAGCCTGGGATCACCACGCTAACTTTGTGAAGGAAGCTGCTTCGTGCACGGAGGCTGTAGATGTTGGTCGAAGTTGCCTCCACACGAATCCTGCCACAGTGGAACTTCAAAGTTTCTCACAAAGTTCTTGCGCTAAAAGGCCGGTCCGAAGCTGAGGAGGTGTCAAGTCTTGTCCGTCAAGTTCCCAAACGAAGGACCAGGAACAGGACCTGCAATCAGATGCAACAATCTGCAGTGAAAAAAGACGGGTCATTCTGATGTGATGCTTGTAGAAACGTGACCCCGGAGTCATGCAGTGAACAGGATCAGTTTTCTCAATTTATTTCCGAGGTCAGTTGGAATGATACAACTTGATATGAAAGTTGTGACACTTAAATATTAAATATTCAACAGAGACAGTTGTCACGACTTTAATTCAACTGTCCCCTTTGTCTTATCACGCACGACTGCTGAAAACTTCTTGCAGCCTTGAAGTTGCAGATTGTCGCTGAAAGGCTAAGTGTTCTGGAAATAATGAGTCAACAGGTCTCTGTTGTGCAGACTAAATGGCGAAATGGAGAGTGAGAAAAAGCCTGCTTTCATTATTGACGTAATGGATAGGTAAACTGATGTCCTAATGTGGCACCCACCGGGTGACCAGAGGCAAAGTACACAGGAACAAGTGGACAAAAACCATCACAGCTTCTGACAGCCTAATATACTTTAGATCGATTTTAGTGACGGCAATTACAGAAGATATCTGCCCAATTTGGTAAATAGCGCTCGAGAAAATGGCATAACGTGAAACTGATACCATACTCAACGTCAGCTCACGAACTCTGTCCACTACGTTGGGTTGACATTGTCACGGACTTGTCTTCTGTTTGACATGCATGCTGAATGTGGCGTGTCTGCTAGTTTTAGTGGCCCGGTCTTGCAAAGGAAAACTCGTTTTGTGGAATGTTCGCGCGCTGGGGTGGAGACGCGTGTGGAGACGCGTGGCGTAACAGTTATGGAACGATGCCGAGTCGGGTCTCTGCGAGTTCTGGAACGATTTTCAGATATGGTACGAGTGCGGAAGCACGAGTTCCATATCTGAAAATCGTTCCAGAACTCTCAGAGACCCAAAGAGGTGAGTTCTCTAACTGACGTATACCGCAACAGCAGTTTATGGAACGATTTCAAATGCGGGTGTTTTCACAGTGTGTCGCTGACTACTGCTCTGTCTTGTCGTTGTTCCAACCAAATTTCCGGCAGTTTGTCTGTGGCATTGAACGAGTGAGGATATTGTCCGTCTTTTTGGTTCTGAAATGGGTGATTTTACGTTGAATTATGAAGGTTTTTTGGTCTTGGTGACAATTCTGATAACTCTTCTGACCCCGAACTTGAAATTCCCGAAACTGTGTGCGGAGGTGACAACACTGATTCAAATGGTGCTTGCGACGAGAGTTTGAGTCAAATTGACTTTGACCCAGTTGGAAGGTGAGTTTTTCTTTTTTGATCTTGGTTAAATTTTTGTTGCAAGTAGTTAACATGATTGTCTATGTGTGGAAACAATTTCATCAATGTGACACTTCATTTACTGGTTTCAATTTTTGGTTTGAAGTGGCGGCTGCACGTCTACTCAACTGCCCGTCTGCGAGACCGTTCCATTGGATGGTGACACAAAGTTCGACGCATCTCTTTTGTGGTAAGTTACATTTATGTACAGGATTTTTTGGATCATTCTGGTTGCATTTGTTGTCCTTTTTCAAGATGAGAACTTTGGGCAAAATTGTGTCATTCTTGGATTCCAGTTCAGACTATTCAGAGGGGTTCGCTACATTCGCTCCGCTGACTGCAGAAAGTCATGACGAAGAATTGGGTCGCTTCAAGAAGCCGACAGACGAGGCCACTCTCAAGTTGTTGCAGACCAAATCCTTCGCTCAGAACACCGAAAAAAAGATGCTTTGGGCTGTTACTCTTTATTGCAAATGGTGGTACCGGAGGTGTGCTCAACCTGGTTGTCCACCTCAAATTTTGTGGTCCAATATTGAGAAGGTCGAGTCTTTGGAAATGGTCAACTTTCAACGTAGTTTGTGCTGCTTTGTGAATGAGGTCAGAAGGCGTGATCAGAAGGAGTTTCCTGGTGAAAGTCTCAAACAAATTGTGATAATGTTGCAACTGTATTTGGAAAAACAAGGTCTCTCGTGGAAGCTCATTGACGACCCGAAAATGGCCAAATTCTGCAATACTCTTGACAACATCATGAAGCGCCATGCTGCGCAAGGCTTGGGTCACAGAGACAGTTCTTTGAGCATCGATTTGGATGATGAAGACAAACTTTGGGAAGATGGCATACTTGGCAATTCAGACCCCGATCAGTTGCGAGATACCTTGTTCTTCCTGCTTGGAATCCACTTCGCATTGAGGGGCGGGGAGGAACACAAAAACTTGCAGTCACCGGGGTTTGATTCACAATTGTCTCTGGGTCGTGACACTGCTGGAGAAAGGTTTCTTCAGTACCGTGAAGATGTCAAAGGCAAGACTCATCAAGGGGGACTTTCATCCAAAATCAAACCACGCACTCTGAAAGTGTATGGGTCACCAAATCCAAGCCGAAATGTTGTCAATTTGTTTGCGCAGTACATTTGACTGTTGCCTTGTGAACCCAAGAATTCAAGTTTTTACAAGTATGCGCTCCTGTCCAGCAAGAGGACAGGCAGTCAATGGTACTCAGATCGGCCCATTGGTGTTAACCAACTCAAGAAAGTTGTGAAATCCATGATGACCAAAGGGGAGCTCGAAGGCAAATACACCAACCATTCGCTTCGAGTGACATGTGCGACCCGCATGTTTGAGGCAGGGGTCGATGAGCAGCTAATAAAAACCTTCACCGGCCACAAGTCGGACGCTGTCCGTGATTACAAATGAGTTTCTGACAGTTTGCTCCGGAAAGCAAGCAGCACTGTGACCAGTGCGACCAGTTGTGGAAATTCTGAAGTTGCTCCAAGTTTGGAAAGAAAGAAACGTTGCGCTCCCGTAGATGAAAATGTGACCCCTGCAGACTCAGATTTTGTCAAAGAAGTGATGTCTCTATCACCTCCAAAGGCGCATGAAAACCCTTGTCCACTCACTGGCAGTGAGACAACATGCTCAGCATTGTGCTCTGTTCTCAAAAAGATCGACCATGAAGTCGACAAGTCACGCAAAAAGGTTAGATTCACACTGGAAGTGGAGTCGTCATCTCTGTCACAAGAGTAATCTCACTGTGTCAAAGTTGTTTCTTTGAGGCTGTCGTTTGCTTGTTTTGGAATGTTTGTTCTTGTCTAACTTTTTTTGACAGAAAGTCTGAATAAAGTTCCATATTATGTGCAACATTTTGGAACAGTTGGCAGTTCATTCCGGAAGAAACAAGAACGGAAAACCCGTAGCAAAGCGAGTTCCATAAACTGCGAGCGTGGTATACTCATGCATCACGCATGCGGTCGCACCGGTGGTCTCGTAAAAAGAAAAGAAAATGCAGCAGCTCAGACGGCGCTATTGTGGCTCAAGTTCACGCAATTAATCCGCCAACATTTGCAACAAAGATCTTATTGAATTATTCATTCATTTTTCTCACAAAGAATGTGACCAAACGAGATTAAACAACTCCGGTGTCTGTGGTATCGATGCATCAGTGGCGGTAATTACGATGCTTCCAGTGGCTCAACCAACAAAATGACCAAATGCGGTTTGTAGAGGCACTTGCTGGAGACACCATTAAGTATTGAGCACTTCGCAACCCGGTTCACTGAGCGCATTGATTCACCACAATTGGGTTCTCTCGTGAGGTCAAAACAGCTGGGTGAACATTAATAATCTGTTTTGTTCAAGAAATCAATAGTACCACCCATCGCTGTTTTGTATCCACTCTTGGAACTCCCAGTTAAGAATGGAGGATGGGAATCAATATGTTTGTGTGTGAGATAAAAAAAAGTCTGCAAAGGCATTTTGGCTTTATCATGACAGAAAAAAAATTGCCATTGTCATTTGCTGGGATATGATCACTCACCGTGTCTGGAATTTCTTTGGGATCAAAATGGAGGGCATTGCGTTGAATTCCACGAGAACAATGGAATGAGCCCAACTGGTCGAATGAAATCAACACAAATCTCAGGGGGTTCAGCGCATTCCCCATGGTACATTTTCGAATGAGCCTCGGAATAAAATATTTTTGTGCATGCAGTCTCGCAGCTTGCAGCAAAAGGTCTTTCATCCACTTTCTCACAAACCTTGGTGATGATATGGACGCGTGTGCAGTGTTCTATCATCGCCTGAGGAACTTCATATTCGACGATGCAATTACACAAATTTATCTTCCCTGAGGCACAAGCGACGAGCCTCATTAGGCGAAATGAACGGAAAACTGGTTCTTCAAGTTTCTTCCATTTCAAAAATGAAATAGAACAGTGTAGATCTATCGCGAGCACACATATTCGGCAAACAGCTTCAAACTATTCCAAGAAGTATTCCAGAGCGCACACGCGTTCCCACATAAAAAAGCGCTCGCCATGAAACTCACCGTGCATGGTCTTCTTTTCAATCACTTGTGAAGACAAAAGTGCCGAAAGTGTTGTCAAATAGTATGAGAATGAAAGATGTGGAAGACAGAGGCACAAACACACAGTCATCTTGCCGACATTTTCTCTCCGAGACGACAAAAATACTCACCCAAACCACATTCACCTCACAGGCCCGAACCAACTTGCGCGCAGAACCTTTTCTCTCTGAAGACAGAAGCTGTTTTCCTGCACGAACAGACGCGCGATTGAAGCTGTGTAACGTCTGAGCCACGCCGGGCCTGACCAGACACTGCTCAGCAGAAGTGAGGACGGCGCAAACTGACGAAACTTTTGTTTTGAACTTTTGTTTTAGCGTGGTGTCTTCGTGAGGCCGATGCAGTGCTTTTTTCGCACTACATGGCAACTGTACGAGTACTCAACCCCTCCGCTCGTGTCTGCGAGGAAGTTTTTTTTTTTTCAGACGGAACTCTCCTTGCTTTTTTTCTTTTGTCGGCCAAACGAAAAAAAAATTGACGCGCGTCAACACAAATCAACACAAGACGCCAATTTCCCTTTTCTGCATCACATGCAACGCGCGTGTTTTCTGTTGTCCCAGAGGTGTGTGAGGCGGTTCGCGCCGCTTGGCCGAGAACATGGAGCGTGCTTTTTTTAGTGGGAGCTTTGCTTTTTACTGTTGTTTGAGAGAAGAACAGGCGCGGATCAAAGACTGCAGATGACCGTGCATTGAAAGGCCAAATTGAGAGAAAGTGAAAGATTGCCTGATGTGCGTTGTGACAGTTTGCTCGTGTCTCTGAAGGGATGATGATCTCCTCTCATCGCAGTCGAGTTATCAAGAAGCTGCTGCGTTCATTGGTTGGCTCCCATTCTCTCAGTCTCTGAGCAGCTTTCTTCTTGCGCTTGTGGAATCAGAACTCAACTGAGCCAACTGCATCTGTGGATCAAGACCAGTCTGACGATGAGTTGCCTTCCTCATTGCGTTCTGGTGACTGCAAACTTCAGGTGGTACTCTGCAAAAAACGTTCCCAAGCTCACTCTCAGGTTGAGCGCGTGCACTCAGTGCGATCTGACGCCCAAGCGTAGGTGCACGTTGAACCGCCATTAAAAACCACCATTTGCTCAGCAAATTTATCGTGCAAAAATTGTTGCTTCATGAAACAAAAGCGCACTTTTCACATTGTACAGTTGGCGATTATTTAATTCTCAAAACATCTGTATTCTACCACGGACTTGACCATGCCGATATGACAGCTGCTGGTGTTGAGGGTCTGCACTGTCGATATCAGGGTTGCTGTCGATGTTTGTGCACAAAGTACCCCGTGTGGCCCTCCACGGGAATGTGTGGGTCACCGTCACGTGTCGCATTGTTATATATGACAGTGAAGCCCCAGTAGTGATGTTGTAGTATAGTTTATTGTAGAGTATGAGTTGGAGCTCAGTGGTTTAGGCTACCTTCCTCTATGGTGTCACAAGTTATTGTGTGTTGGCAGTCTGGGTCATGTGCCCAGCT
>JAAUXT010064235.1_pt1 | contig 10557 bp, 10 predicted proteins | sample 7278171 | NCBI WGS metagenome assembly JAAUXT01 (sample SAMN14350112, study PRJNA611818) | marine sediment metagenome | isolation source: surface marine sediment (1.8m) | place: French Polynesia: Moorea | collected 2018-08 | reverse complement strand
CTAGATGGAGCCACTATCCTAAGCTGGGCACATGACCCAGACTGCCAACACACAATAGCTTGTGACACCATAGAGGAAGGTGGCCTAAACCACTGAGCTCCAACTCATACTCTACAATAAACTATACTACAACATCACTACTGGGGCTTCACTCATATATACAACACTGGCCTCCTCACTTCAGTTTTCCACATTAAAATCTCCGCTGATAAAGCTGTCCGCTTCGCGCACTTTTCCCACGTCATGTAATGGGCAGAAAACTTCCCCACAAACCACTTTCCCCACTGAAAGTCAATACGATCGCTGACCCTTGTCAGCATAAACGCGCCCAATCCAAAACAAACCCACTAAAAAGGAAACCAGTTCAAAATTTCTTTTAGGTGTCTTTCTGCGGTTCAGTGCACCAAATTGACGTTGGAAAAATCGTCTCGTCCTTTGGCCAAACAGGGTATGGAGGGGTTGACCTGTGTCTTGTGACCTCAGACCAGCCCCGAAGTATGCGCGCGGTATTGTGACCGAAAGTATACACGGTTCTCCACGGTCACTGGACGCGGTGATGCCCAGTGCTCCCCAGGGCTGCAGGGCTGCGTCACCGGGTCGGAGCGAAACACCGCGTGCGTGCGCCATGTGGCTTCTGATGCTTCACGTTCAAAAGGCTCAGTGGATTGGAAGCAAGAGTCCAGCTCCACATTTGGTCGTCATTGTTTCTCCTGCAAATTGTGCACGCCCACAACACCTGTGGCAGGTTTTGTTTACAGAGGTCAAAACTTGAAATCGTGCGATCGCGTGACTCTTCCCAGGGTGGTCCAGTACCAAGACCCTGAGGCTGCAAAGATCAGTTCAGACTGGATGTTCCATCCGCACAGGCTGTGATAACACAGCCTTGTTTCCCCGCCCCTCCCCCAACACACATACCCACACACTGCCCATCTCTCCCACACCCTGCAACATCAGCCTGGTCCCCACACCCTGCCTCGCAAGCCTAGTTCCTACACCCTGCCCCATACGGCGGCATCACCTTGTGTCGGTTCTGCTCGAGTTGCCCCGTCACACTTGACGCACCGCGCAGGGCTTCGTGTATCAACAACATGCCCGAGAGCGCCACCCGCTGCGCTGCGCTTCTTGTTTTCCGCACGATGTTTGTGTGGTCTTTTTTGGAAAAAAATATTCTCATTCGTTCGTTGAATGAAATGGATCTGTCGAATATCCAAGTTTGTGGGAGGGAGTTTGTGGGAGCTGGCGTTGCTGGGATGGGCAGTTTTACCCGAACAGCTGTCTCTTTGGGTCTCTCAGAGATGGCAGATTCCAATTTCACAAAAATTCACAAAACGCAACCAGTGAAGGTTCTGTGCATTCTGCAGAAATGGAGGTTCGTGAGTCCAAGGCTGACCCCTCTGTTCCCCCCCTGGATCCACCCAAAATGGACCACATGTTCAGACCCGCACTGAGTTGCACACAGAGAACAGCTGCATGCTGCACAATTCTGAGAGTCCGAGACTAATTCATCATTCATGGTGATTTTAACTGCTGCATGATGTATTGACGTCCCTGCTGTGAGTCACAGACCCTGACTCCATGTGTTTGTAAACTGCCAAAGGTAAAGGTTGAGGATCACTCAGAAGAAATTGAGCTTGGTCAAAAGTCCGACAGTTTCGAATACAATTCAACAAAATTTTGACCGAAAGTGTACTTTGTTCGCATGCCTCTTTCGCTCTGGATACGTCTTGCACTGACGGACGTCTCGTGGACCCAAACTGGGATGCTACGAATTCACGTCCGGTGCAACAGGTCTCAACACAAGAAGATCGATGCTTTGCAACATTGAAGAACCAGACTCTGCCTTTCTCGTGATGCTAGTCCGTTGATATTTTCGACTTCGCTTTCTGCTGGTGAGCAATTATCTGCCCTTACCAGTACAAACACATAAACCACAAACATAAAAAATCATACGTAGAGGAACACAGGATGTTTTTATTCTTGATGGGTTTGCTGGGGCTTTTTACTTCGGTTTTAGTGCTGCGTGGCTCGAAGAGGTCTGCAGCGGATCCAAGTTGTGTTTTTCTTGATCTATCCTTTTTGCAAACTCATGACAATTTCAAAATTGAAACCAGGCGAACCCTGTCAGGTCTGTCCCCCGAATCCTAGATCGTGTTGAGGGATTCGCTGTGTGATGGGGTTCTCGCGACGTTCTTCTTGGCTCCATATGGTCTGGCAGTGGGAGAACTGAGCTTTACTCGTTGGACTTGCACCGGACAAGAAATCAGACGACGGTGTTTTCTGGATGTTCTGGCAACCTTGGGCGCCCAAACTCTCTTGTTTTTTTTTTGAAATCTACGATTTGAAGTTGAACCTTTGGACAGACCCGGTTGTCCCCAACCCTCAAACCGGATCTGATGGAGACAAGAACGGAGAGAGAGAGAGAGAGACAAAGAGAGAGAGAGAGAGAGAGAGAGAGAGAGAGAGAGAGAGGGAGGGAGGGAGGGAGATGCAATGACAAGATTTCCTGGGTGCACACCGCAGTTCGTTGTGCTGGAGGCTGGAGCCCAAAGCCCTGCCCCACGCATGGAGACGAACCGCACGATACACGCAGTGAGAAACCACGTGTTCTCCTTCGTGAGATATGGCCTTTCCAGAAACTTTGTCAACCATGAACGTGAATTGCTTGAGAAGAGATAAAAACTTCACAGAGTCTCACAATACGAATGGGGAAATTTGTCATTTGCCTCGTACGCTGGCAGGAACCCAAGGACCTCACCCCTGAAGCTCTTGGCACCTGGAGTGGACTGTTCGTTCCTGTCAGGTTCTCAGCTTGAAGCAGGACTGTCTTTCACGTTCACTCGCAGAATTGAATTGTCGAGCCGAGATTTCCCATTCGAAAACCCTGAGTGTTGCTGGTGCTTGGGAACCGTCAATTTCTCTTGAATGAAGCGTTGGCACGCTCTCCTACGATCATTGCACGTCTATTGCAGCAGGTGTGTTGGTTCGTGTCTGGGACTGATCCCTGGGTTGCACCATGTACGGAGCCAAGATGAGGCAGAGGGGGAGGCGCACCAAGCGGAGATCCCAACTTTGACCGAGTCCACTGCCAAGGTGCACCGTGGAGAGGCCTGGTGTGAGAATGAGTTGTGGGGCTTCCGTTGAATCCTGCACAGCGAGCAAAAATTACGCATCAACTGGAAAAGATTGACACTTTGACATGCTGGCAAAGAGTGGAAGTCGTTTGTGTCCAGGGCGCCGCAACATGGGGGCCTCACAGCACGGAGGACGCCAAACAAGTCTCACTTGTATCAGATTTCAAGAAACGGGTGAGCCGAGAACGGAGCCAGGCAAACACGTCCAGGGGCGGACCCAGGGTTTGGTGGAGGTGGGTGGGCAGATCCTTTGGGGGCAATTTCAACAGGAACAAATGGTCAAATGATGCAAAGTGGAAATGGTACAAGGCCTCCTGTGTCCTCCTCTGAACACACAAGAACACTTTACAAAAATGAATGTGCATTTTGGCAATGCACGCCACATTTGAGGGCTTTCTTGGGTTTTGGCCGTGCGCACCTTGGTTTGGAAACTGCCGCCCGAAGGGAGACATGCAAGATTTTGTTGGACCATCACAACCTGTTGGGTGTGGGTCACACAGGGTGCGACCTGCATTCACGGTGCGAGGCGTGAATCACCTGGTGGGTCCGATGCTCCACTCCAAGTAGTGGAGCCAGTCCACCAGACCACCTCTTGGAGCGAGACCCACCAACGCCATCTGGTGCTGCCAGGTCCACCGCTCCAACTGGTTGGCCCGGCATCCGCTGCGGTGCATCTGGCCGACGCGGGCTGTTATGTGCGCTCGTGGGCTCCATTCTCCCTCTCACACTGCGCTACAGGGGCCATTTTCGTGAACTGCTTCCATGTCAAAAGTTTGAGGCTGAACAGGGAGCCCATCTAACCACCGCACCCACCAGCTGAGATTGAAGTCAACCCTCCAGGCCCGAATCCTTGTTCGTCGAGAGACACAAAGTTCACAGCACAAAAGTAGTGAAATTGCAGAGAGGGTATTAACAGTGGACAGATAATCTTCCTGTCAGTCACCAAAGGACAAATGGCCCACGATCCGCTCCCCGCTTCCACCCTCGAGCTTCTTTGGAACGTTCAGTGAAAATTGCACGGCGCTCGCTCACAGTCGTGCATCCCCCAAGGGGAAAAGTGCAAATTGAAATGAAACGGCGTGTAATTCCAGCGCGCAGTGGAGGATCGGGTTGCGACACGTGAAGCGACATGACAGCGACACGCGGTCATCAAGAGAGATGATCGTCAGAGATTATCTGACATTCGTTTCTGTTTGACAGACTTCACAGAAAGACTTGACCAGTTTGCTGTGATGTGTATCAACCTCCTTGGCGTTGATTTGGACGGATCTAGTGGTGTGAAAACAACGACCCATAAAGTTTGGGTCACTGATCACAAACAAACAACAGGGTCGAGTGGTGACACAGAAAAGGCACACACACAAACACGCACACACAAACATACACACAAAGACTCACACCTCACACGCACGCACGTTGGTGTTATTTCCTTTCCACACGAATCCGCCCCCCCCCCCCCCAAACGCCCACATGTGGATCAGGCAGCGGGTCACGTGAGGTCACGTCGGTCACGTCCTCCCCTCAGCGTACGCTTCGACCTCTGCGCGACGCAACCTGATCTCACGTCTCTCGAGCCGCGTCGGCCACGTCCGCAGAGGGTGCGTCACGTGCTGTGTCGCTGGGCGAGTCACCAAACTCGGTTTCTGTTCATCCTCACAAACAAGGCAACCGAGCAACCGTTGACTCGCACGCCACGCGTGACGCATCCCGTGTGACCCAGACCAACCTGCCCAGTCCTGATGAGGCCCCTCGGGCCCTGAAAGTTTTCGTATTGTGTTCGCGAACAAATCTCGGGTCCGCTCAGCCCTGAATGGGCGCCACCCGTGTTTTGTCACCAAGACCTCCACTCGCCCCGGGGTCCGAGTCCCGACACTGTCAGAGCCAAATCAACCCAGAAACCAAGGGACGACATGTCACGCTCTTTTGGTGAAGGGTGAAGGGAAAAGATGTCCTATGCAAATGCATTGGCGACTGAGTCATGTTCATCAGTTCTTGGTAAAATTTCCAAAAGCGTCTTCAACCCTTGTGAAGGACACGCTGGTCAGGAATCGAAGTCTCTGTGTTTGTTTCACAATGATCAGTTTTTTTTCGTTTTTTTGGTGTCATGGAAATCTTGTTGCCTCGCAAATCCTCCACCAACGTCAGAGGTGGATCCAGGAACCGGGTCATTCAGGGGCTGGGACCCAGGATGCAGGCGCCTGGGAGTTAATGTTAGGGCTTCAGGGGCCACAGGGTCCAGGGGATTGAGGACCTGTCAGGTCCAGGGGCGAACCCGAAAGATGGAATCCCCGGCCCGGCGCCCTGTCTCCACTCCCCTGTCAGAAAGACCGCCACCTTCGCATGTTCACGCGCCCTACACAGCCCGAGAATTTTTTAAAGTTTGCGGGCCCCTCTCTGCTTGGGGCTCCGCTGACCGAATCCTGGGTCTTCCCCCGAGTGTCGGTGTTGATTGGAATTCCGAGGACCTGAGTCACTGCGGGGACGAGGAAGTGTGGACGAGCAGAGCGCTCGGCTCGCTGCGCGGAGACGCGAGAGACGCGCAAAACTCTCACAGTCACAATGATTGAAGTTCTGTTTCCTGATGGAGCAGGCCCCACCTTGTGAGGGCGGGGGTGATCCCAACCATCAAAATGGACTCGGTGTCCTTTGGGCCTTGGAAGGCAAATTAACATCTCAGGTCAGACCGAGAAATTGGCCGAGGCTGTCGTACCACCGAGCTAGGTTGTGGTTGGGAGTGATCTCAACTGTTACAATGGAACCTGTCGGCATTTTGTTTGGGAAGATGCGAAACTTTCTCAGGGCATATAACTTTGTGGTGAGGGCGTCCAATGCCCAGATGCCCCGGCTGTCACCTCGTCCTTTCTGTGGTGTCTTGATGGAGATCCGAATGCAATACGAGTACAGGTGCACGACGACGCCAGGTTTTCCCACATCTCCCACAGTTCTCATCAACGCTGCACAACAGGCCGATCAGCAGCAGAGTTGGAGCGAGGTGAACCCTCCCACCGAGCTGCCGCCACGCAGGCCTCTGAACCACACCGCAGGCATTCAGCCCCTATACCCTCCAGCGGATCCAAGACTGAGGTCTCAGGGGGTCCAACCTTGTGCAGAGTGGCACAAATTGCAACTGTGAAAAAATTTCAGTGAAAAAAGAACTGAAGGCGGCGGGGGAGCAAACGACGCAGCTCCCTTCTTCCTTGAACCACAAAAGTCTTCAGGCCAGAAACCTCCAGCAGGTCCAGAGGGCCCACGGAGGCTGACCGGCGGCCAAACACATTTGCCCTCCCAATTTTGAGCCACAGGTACCACCTGTTTCAAGGCTGTGTTTGGGCCCTCCCAAGGCATGCCTTCCCCCGACCTCTTCCCGGATCCGCTGGGGACTGTGCCGGCTTTCCTCGCTATCAGACAATCAGTTCTCACATAACTTTTACCGCAATAACGTTCTCCTGTCAAAAGCCTCGGATTCGCACAACGATCCTTGATGATCCAGAGGCGGATGCAGCGGGCTGTTGAGACTCAGCCCCTCAATGCTGCACAGTGATTTCCGTGCAGCCCGGACTCACCAGGGTCTGACGACGAGCAGCGCGGCCCCGACGAGCGCGAGCAGCATGAGGAGCCCGCCGACCACGAGCAGCACCACCGCAGCTGGAACAAAGAGGACGTGCTGCATTGCTGTACAGGATGGGCAGACCTGAATGGGAGAATGCATGGGAGACTGCAGGCGCACTGCACCTGAAAGTTTGTCAGGTCTGATTTCGCCATCGATCTGCACGAAAGTTGTTGGAACGTTGTTCCCAATGACACTGGTTCAACCCACAGAACGCTCCATTGACAAAACTTTGCGATGGCCCATATTTAGGATTCACCGCAACAAAAATGAAAATTTCACTGACCTATATCCAGCGCCATCATGTTTCAAAATCTGGGTCAGCTGGGTGACGTCATGATCCAATATATCCTGATCTGACAATCAACATCAGCCTGGTCAGACAGTCTCTCTGAATCCAAGTTCCTTCATTCTGTCCAATTCCGGTTTTGACGACCAAGTCTCCACCCATGCACGTATCCACAGATGAATCTTTTTGCACCCTTTAAACTTGTCATCACTTGAGGCGCATGTACTTCGCAGAAAGCTTCCTCCAATTCCTCCAACTCAGTTTTTCACCCAGACTCCTGGTCATCTGATCCGTGGCGTCGACTGGTTTGTTCCAAGACTGACCTTCAACAACACATCTACATTTCGAGTGGTGATGGACCTTTCTCGGAATTGCGCATTTCCCACACAAAGAATCTGCGCATCACGTTTCTCCACTTGTTCCCATCTTAATCTCCGTCGAGCCCTGTGTTGCTGTCGTCCCACGATTTTCTGCACGTAATCTCTCTATCATCTACATTCCACGAGCCAAATAGGTCCACGCACGCACCACTCTCACAAATATGCCCCAAAATTGGTGTTTCACAAAACCAGCTCCTCCTCCAAATACTTGTTGATTTCAGATGCAAAAGTGACAATTTGTTAGAAACACTGTTCTGCTCATGCTGATCCCTTTCTGCATAAATTTGTGCGACTCTGGGAATTTGACCAAACCGAGGGTGTTTTGGTGACGAAAACTGCGAAGTTGTGAAACACCTGGCCGAGGTTCAAGTCTGCAACACAGTTCCCCATTCATGCATTGAATCTTCGTGATTCGCAATGTGACTAATATCTTGGGTTTGTTTATATTTGTACGGGTATCAGGATGTAAAGGAGAGACAGAGCGGACCCCCACCGACACTGCCAAGTGCGTGTGGGGCCTGCCTCACGTCGGGTGCGAGTCTGGTGCAGCGGCGCCTCTGTCCCGGTGATCGGGCGACGACGCAGCCCGGGGACGCACCGCACGGCGCGCCCGGTGTGAACCCGACCTGAAGGGAACCCCCTACAGACACTACTCGATTGTCAGTTACGTTGTCAAAAACATGGGACAATCTTCAGTCCAAATTTGGTTGGTCCAAGGTTCCCAAGATTCTTCCCATGAAAGTCTCCAATCCAACGCCAAAGGCGTGGGCACACGTCCAGTGAAACGTCCTGACAAACACGCGCAAGATGCCCTTGATGAAGATTTTTCAAGGAAAGCTTTATCCAAGTGAAGAAATTGACCTGACTGGCGGCATACGAGTGTTGATCACACAAACGGTGTGCGTCAAGGGGAACATTTTCCTCATCAAACATCTAATTGAGATCAATTTCCAGCGGGTTATGCCACTCAGATACAGCGCGTCTCAACAGTGCAGCACTTGAGCCGCACTTTGTGCAACACGGAGATCGTGGTGACATTTCTCCCACACATTATTACTTGGCAATTAAATCCAAGGCCGCCGCTGGAGTTTTTTTGAAAGTCGCTTTCATCACTGTTACCCTGTATGTCTTCCCAAGCAAACACAGTTTTGATTGAGGTCCTGGTCCTGCCAAATTCAAATTCGACTTGGCTGAAATCTTGCCTGTTTTGAACATTTAGATTCCCCTCTTTCAAACACTTTGGTCAGGATCTGTTGCGTGCAAAAATGTGAAGACGTTTGATCCCCGGAATGCCTTGTGCCGCACCAACACCTCTTCTCCCCATGCAATTTGAATAATCCTTAAATCCCGTTTATCAACAATCAATGGACCGAATGCAAACTTCTCGAAATTCGAACCTTCCTCTGTATTTTCGTCGCACGGACTCCAGCGGACGGCTGTGAGCGCACAAGACGTTGGGCGCGGTCCAAGCGGGGGTCGGGTTCGGCGCGCACAGCCAGGCGAGCCTGGACGGCTGCCATCAGGCGACGTGCAAACTCATCAAGCAAACCATTGTTCTGCCGCTGTTCTTGAGTCGCGCTCGGGCGTCTTGGGTCGTTTCCACTGACCAATGGGTGCAGCGCTCCCAGCCACGTTCCAGGGAACCAGTGGTGGCGGATCAAGGGGACCTTGCAAAGGAAATTTGTGGCCAGACACCCTGAACCAAGAAGACACTGGTGACTGATCATTTCAGGTTGAAGCCCAAATTAGATCTACCGGGCTATGAGTTATATTGTTGGGGGCGAGGTGTGGTCATTCAGGTCGGCCCTGGAACTCAGAACCACAGGGGTCTGGTCCGTTCAATTCCCAACCCAGAATGCCCAGACACCTCAAAACGTCCAGGTCTCGTTGTTATATTCCACCTAACCTCAGCCTGTTTTCTTCGTCTTCTGTGCAGTTTGCACCGTGAGTGTTAGATTGCAAAAGTTCGACTCTCAATTGAAACTGCTCGACTCTGACGGTCTGACGGAGACTGATCGTCCGGTCTGGATCCATCTGAGATGCTGCGTGACCAGTCGTACAGTACACGAACAGCAGCCACGGTCAGAACTTATCAGAAAGGACACAAAGGTTTTGTCCTTGAGTGTAGGTTTTGCAAATTTTTGGAGCAATTGTGGTCACGCTTCCAAAAGGCATTTACAACACCCGTTGGCTGCGTTGTGAGGTGCGGCCGGACTCCCAGGTGGTCAGTTTTTCGATGAGGACACAGCTTCACTTTGTTGCACCTGAACGTGCTAACTTAGCTGGGTGGGTCTTATTCAGGTTGTCTTGACCTGCCTCGTCCGGCGAGCCTCAGTGTACGACACATCCAGTGTGAAGCGCCCTCAGTGTGCACTTGTGACTGAAGTTGATTCTCGATTCAAGGAACACATGTCGTCGTGCAGACATGTTTGCCAACTCACACGAGGGTAAAAATGGGCCTTTGATGATGTTCGAATTTCTCGCATTTTTGCGGGTTTGTACAAATCTGTTTGAGAAATACTTGGCACCGTCGCAAAAGGATGTGACCCGTAAAATGCACATGTTTGCGTGTGGTTTTTGGCGACTGAGCAATGAAATGAGCTTTGGCTGCAATTTTTCAAGTTTTGTGTGTATTTGCGTGTGTTTGAAAGCGGGATCCAATTCAAAGTTTACTCTTCTGCCAAAAAGATTGTTTCAATGGTTGAGAAGCAAAATGACACTTTTTGAATCAGCAGCAACCCTCAGCTGGGTCCTCCCCTGGTCTGCCTTTTCTCTGTCTTTTTCAGTCCAAAATTGATAGCTCCAGCAGAAAAAAGGTGCCTCTTACATCATCCCGCATCGCGCAAAAGCTGAAAATCTTCCTGTATAATTTTCAGAAAAAGTTGCAGTGACTTCAGATAAGGAGAAACATGAGGAGAAACTGAACACCCCGCGACGGAAAAAGTTGTGCTGTTTGTCATAGGTCTGTGCATAGAGCTCAACTCATAGAGCTCTGCTCGTATTGTTATGTACGCTCAAAACCATGTATTTTCTTCTGTAATGCATCAGTATGATGTTAGACTTCCCTACCCTGACATTGTGTGCAGGCAATAAAACTCTGTCCCTGAATAGAAACTGTCACATGCTTGGTTGGATCTACACAGGATATGG
>JAAUXT010056562.1_pt1 | contig 10557 bp, 9 predicted proteins | sample 7278171 | NCBI WGS metagenome assembly JAAUXT01 (sample SAMN14350112, study PRJNA611818) | marine sediment metagenome | isolation source: surface marine sediment (1.8m) | place: French Polynesia: Moorea | collected 2018-08 | reverse complement strand
TGTGCCTATTGCCGCAACCCCCCACCCCCACCCCGAGCAGTGATAGAAATTGCGTGTCTGGTACGTTTTTCGGAAACGCGAGTGACCTGTCCTCGTGTCCTTTGCGTTGAACGTCGACAGCGATGCTTCCCTGTCGAGTTGCGTCCGAAACAGGGAGTCACAGCAAAACGTAGCTCGTCTCGAAGCGGCGTTTTGTGCTCCAAACCAGAGAGAGCTGTGGTCTTCACATTGGGTGACGCGCGGTCATTTGTTTGACGTCAGCGTCAAAAGTTAACATTTAAACCGCATGGTGGAATTTTTGACGTCAGCCCAAGAAATGACCGCACGTCACCCAATGTGAAAACCCTAACATCTCTGGACGTCAACATCAATTTTCGCCCACGCAGAAAATTGTCATTTTTCCTTCTACGTCAGAAGTGCTGCGTCTCATTGTCCCGTCCACTCCGAAGCCATTCCGACGTGAGGCGGAGATACCCGAGTCACCGCCGGCGTGAGGCGGAGATGCCCGAGTCATCCCGAGCCTCGTGCTGTTTGCAGGGACGCAGTTCCACGAGCTGGTCGAGTGTCCGCAGGGGGAGAAGTTCTGCATCAACGGAAACTGCATCAAGCAGAACGAGACGTGCCGTGAGTACCAACCCTGAAAGAGTACCCGATCTGAACCCGCGTACTCATGAGTACTCGTTTGAGAACACGTGGGCAGCGTGCCCTGGTACCCGTGTATTTCCTGTCGGGAGACGTGCAGTTCCTCTGAACATCAGCCACGCCCCTCTTCAGAAGGGCTCCAAGGGACAACCACAAGTCGTGGAGGGGGCAGTCCAGGGCTCAGATTGGTGTTGTGGATCTGGACTCACCAGTTGGTGTAGTGGATCTGGCCTCACCAGTTGGTGTAGTGGATCTGGCCTCACCAGTTGGTGTAGTGGATCAAGCCTCACCAGTTGGTGTGGTGGATCTGGCCTCACCAGTTGGTGTAGTGGGTCTGGCCCCACCAGTTGGTACGGTGAATCTGACCCCACAGTTTGTGTGGTAAATCTGGCCTCAACAGTTGGTCTGCTGCCCACACCCTGCGTCCGCCCCTGGAGCCCAACATCGGTCAACATCGGCTGTTTCGTGTTGATTCGGGCCCCACCCGCTTGGCTCCCACGGTGATCGATCAGCCGCAGGGACGCCACGCGAGCACCATGAGCGGAAACGGTTTGAAATAGGGGGTTTACATTGGGTGAAGCCGTTTTCACATTGGTGCCGTCGACGTCAAAGGACTTTGACGTCGACAGCAGATTTTGACGTCAACATCACAATTTGTCAACATCTAGCCTGACACCCAATTGGTGGGCCCCAAAAATTGGTCCAGACCATTCTTTGACGTCGCCAAAAAAAAAAGCTGACGCCATCAACAATGTGAAAACTGCTTGACGTGTGGTCGTCTTTCAGGCTGACGTCAAAAATCTCGTAATTGGATTCAATGTCAAATTTTGACGCCGACGTCAAAAAGACGACCGTGCGTCACCAACATAAAAAGCACCAAATCTCTGTGTTTTGACCCCGACGTCAAAACATCGACAGTGCATCACCAACGTGAAAACCACCAAATCTGTTGGACTGTATGGAGAACACACGCGCTTTATCTTGCAGCGGGAAACTGCTCACACCTGGAGTGGAAATGCGACAACGGAATGTGCCTGAGCAAACACTATGAGAGCTGCTGTGAGTAACGGGCCCCTTATCTACCGTATTCACCCATGTGTACGTCGTGCCCAAGTATAAAACGCACCCAAAGTTCAACCTTGATATTCTGGTTTTGGGTTGTATTAAAATGTTTGAAACCTCATACCCATGTATGAGACACACACCCAGTTTTAGTGCTCACTTTGGGGACCAAAAGCTGCGTTTCATACGCGGGTGGATACGGTAATGGTAAATTATGCACGGACACAACGGCGCAAACTGAATAATTTTTCAGAAAACAATATGACAAAGGCGACAGCTGCGTCAGGATCACTTGATACGGAAACCGTTGTTGATGTTGTGTTCCGAGCGCAGTGCTGGAGCTCAAGTCACGTTCTGAGCTGCAGTTTCTTTCAAATCAACATGTTCCCATGGAGAAAGAGAACCAGCGCCTGATTCTGGTGTCCAGGGGCCCACAAGTTTGCTCAAGTTTTCTGTTCAGTGTGAAGACTCAACCCAACCTACCTGACCATCGAAAGGTGAACTGAGAAAATTCCAATGATTTGTTCATGTTTGCAGACGAGTGCAAGTCTGACGAGAGGAAGTGTACCGTGAGCAACCGCTGCGTCAAGTACTACAAGCGCTGCCGTGAGTACCGACCGGAACCGGAACTGAAGTGTCCGCTGTTCTGGAGACCCCAGCGGATCCAGGGGCCGGAGGTCCAGAGAGGTTAAGGGTCCAGAGGGGCTGGGGGCCCTGAGGGCTGGGGGGCCCAGAGTGGACAGGGGCCCAGAGGGGTCAGGGGGGTCCAGAGGGGATGGTGGCCCAGAGGGGCTGGGGGTCCAGAGGGGACGGGGGTCAAGAGTGGGGCCCAGCTGAACTAATCTGGAGTTTACCGTACACTGGTGGGCCCATGGACCCAGAGGAGGGAACAACCCCAGAAAATTCTCACCCACGTAGTCCATGCTGCAACTCCAGTCTTTTCCACTTCCACATTTCTCTTGAGTGGATTCCCTCCCCTTCCGAAGAGCAGGACCTCACAGGACCGGATGGCCCCTCCGACCCCAATCAGCTGGAGACAGAGCACTTCAGGATGTACTTTGCTCTGATTGGTGGACAGGAAGTCACGGGACTGGAGGGGAACGAGCAGAGTCGGGGGTTTCTTCTGCCCTGGACACGACTCGAATCAAATTCAAGCACGGCTCTGTGTGTGTGTGTGTGTGTGTGAGAGAGAGAGAGAGAGAGAGAGAGAGAGAGAGAGGAGTGTGTGTGTGAGTGTGTGTGTGTGTGAGAGAGAGAGAGGAGTGTGTGTGTGAGTGTGAGAGAGAAAGACAGAGAGACAGGGTGTGTGTGTGTGTGTGTGTGTGTGTGTGTGTGCGAGAGAGAGAGCGTCCGAATGGGCGACCGTGTGATGTCGCGTCAGTACGACAGCATCCGAGCACTTCCGCATGCAGATCTATGCGCGCCTCACCTTGGACTGGGAAACTTCTCTGTGTTGCAGCGGAGTCGAAGTGCCCGAGCTTCAAGAACTTCTGGTGCCCGCACAGCGGGGAGTGCATCTACCCGGACCTCAAGTGCGATGGCATCAAGCACTGTCGAGACGGCGCCGACGAAAAGGGTTGCGGTGAGTTCGTACGACACACAAACATATTTTTGTTGAAAAGTTGACAAAATAAAATTGAAGGTGAGATCGGAAGGCAGTGACAAAGTCATCACATTCGCAGTGACAATTCGTACAAGGTCCAGCAAATGGAGAAAAGTGGCAACAAAGACTTGAGAACCACACACAGGTCAGAGAGTACGAACCAAATATCTGCCCAATATTGAACTCCCAAGCAACGGGTGAAACTTTGATCTCTTGCCCAAAACTGGCGATGGCCGCACCTCAATAATTAAACCGCGTGAAAAGTTTCAATTTCAGGTTTTCAACAAAAGACCACGTGGATAACATCTCCCACAAAAGTCCCTGAATTTTGCTGTGTATCGCAACGCTCACAGCCGCTTCGCGGCGCGTATCCAACGTGCCAATATTCTTGTTGGCAATCTGAATTCAAATGCACGACATCTATGGAACATGGAAATGGAACTCACAATCTGATTGTACTGCACGCCTTTTGGTGGATCCAGATTTACTGGCCAGCCGCGACGTCTTCCATGGAGCCACGCGACGCGTCACGTGACATCGTGCTTTCCTGTCGCTGACATGTTTGGTTGATTTGCAGGCGTGGGGACGTACTCGTACTTGTTTTCCCTGCTCGTCATCCCGGCCGCCGTGCTCTTTCTGGCTCTGACGCACCGCAAAAAGAGCCTCTGTTTCGATCCCGCCACCAAGAAGCGAAGTGCGTTGTTGCTCGTTGCACCTGTAGAGGGCAGCTCTTCTTCCCGCCCCGGGGCGCCAGCGGATCCAGAGGGAAGGTCCTGCAGGGGTGGGACCCTGGTCAGTGTGTGGTCTGGGTCCCCCTGGAGCCTGACCCTGATCAAGGTCCCGACCCCCTGCACACTGGGTCCACGCAACGCTCCTGCCCCGACCCTGGATCCGTTGGAGCCGTGTACTGCAAGGTGACAGTTGACCCAAACACGCACTGCGTCGGTCCACGTCGCACAGGACACAGCCGACTCAAACAATCTGAATGAAGCAAGAAAAAGAGCCAAATTTCAAACACCTTTTCCTTGTGCGAAAAATTTGCAGATTTTTTGGGCGCTGATCACAACGTTTGGGACAACTTTCCCCTTGCGTGGTGTTTTCCTCACTTCCTTCCTCAGTAGCCGCCGCTGCCGCGCCCACGTGCGTCGCTGCCTTGGTTCTCACTGGGTTCTCACCATGGTTACAGCTTGACTCGTTTCTTCTTCTCACCGTCGTGCATTGTAGGCAGAAACTATAGAGAAATGCTCAACCTGTTGGCCTTGCTCGTGTTGCCCGCCTTCATCCTCTTCCTCGCGCTCACGCACCGTAGGAAGCAGGTCTGCGGCGGGGACGAGCCCGCCAACAAACGTGCGTCACGCTGCATTCCTCCGTCCGCTCCTCCGTCCTTCCGTCATTCCTTTCTCCGTTCATTTCTCTGTTCTCTCCCTCTTCTATTTTGTCACCCGTGTAAATGCGTGCCCTCCTTCAGTTATTCATCTCTCTGTTTGTCCATATTTGATTCTTCCCTCTGTTCTTCCTCCTCCTGTTCTTTCTCCATTTGTTCTTCATCTCATTGTTCTTTCTCCTTTACGTTCTCGTCTTTTGTTTCTCCTTCTGTTTGTCATCAATCTGTTCTTCATCCTTCTGTTCATCCTCCTAGCTCCTGTTCTTCCTCCTCCTTCCTCGTTATTCATCCCTCCATTCCTCCTCCATTCTTCCTTCCATTCTGTTGCTCCATCTTTCCCCTTGCTCCATCCTCCGTTCTTCCTCCCGTCAGTTCTGCATGCTGCTGCTGCACCATTTTATGCACTTTTCCCTCCAGCGAATCAAGGGGCCAAACCTTGGACAAGGGGCGAATCCCAACAGTGAAATTAATGGCAAGCAGAACGTTGAAAACAAATTCCACATACTTTTGGGACAGATCTTTGGACTGAATTGTTTTCTGACAGGGGGGTCATGGCCCCAACCCCTGCTGCATGACCCCTGGATCCGCTGCAGTGTCTATTTGCGCATGTTTGGTGTTGAACGTGAAAAGGAAAGAAAAACACCTGTGTAAACACACCTGTCCGTGTGGTCAGAATCACAGGTGCGATGACGTCATGGCTCCATCGGATCCAGGGGCCTGGAGCCTGACCCCTGACCTTGACCCTGGGTCCGCTGGAGGGCGTGGCCGTCTCCGAGTCTCGCTTGCTCAGCTGCATGTCTCTGTGCTTCGTGTGCACGCTCGTCTGGACCAGGAGCGGATCTAGGATTGGGTTGAGAGGGGCAGTCCAAATGGCGCACTTCCAAGCTCGAACAAAGTGAATGGTGTCTTCGACTGGCTGAGGCCAGCGAAAATTTCCGGGTCAAGGGGAGGGGGATGGGGCTGGTTCCTTTGGGCCCGAACGAGGGGCTTTTCTGAGAATCCACCCCTGAATCCTCTCCCTCTCCTGGGTTCCGTCCCCAGGACCCACCCCACTCCTGGAGATCCGTGCCCTTGCATGCCTGTGTCTTGACCACTAGACTAGATACAGCTCAGTGTGGGATGGCCTTACGTGTTGTACTTCACTGAACTTCTTCGTAGATAGATCTAACTTGGAGGTGGGGGTTTCATCACATGAAGGATCCTAAACTAGCATCTGACGCACAAAACCTTTGCTATGAGGAAAAATCTTTTGAACCCACTATCACACGTTCACACGTTTGTTTGATACTCGTGCGCACTTTGCAAAACGCAAGCACAAGTTTCTTTGCGATTTTTCATGCTCTATGGAGGCGAATGACAGAACGTTAGACATAAGAACGCATGATGAAGCTTGTTTTCGCATCATTGTGGATGTTCTCTTTAGACATAATTTCCACTTTTTGCAAAAGTACGATTCTGGCCTGGAAGACACTGCGTTGTGATGCGTTGCGTCCCTGTACGACTGGATGGGCGTTGCCTGCGTCGGCGCCCATCGAGTTGCACAGGGGCGTGACGCATCCCGTGTGAAACAGGCCTTGATTGCTTTGACTCGCTCCACCATTCATGGTGCTACTGCTGCAAATGTTACTAATTTTGCCATTTTCTTTCTTTTGGCTCTCCAGAAGAGAACGAGCCCTTTGACACGGGCATGCGAGCCCCGTTCGTAAAGAAAAAGTACAGAAAGAACAAGAAGCAGAGGGCGCAGAGCTCCTCGTCCACCCGCTCGGGGGCAGGCGGCAGTCAGAGATCGAACGCGCCCAAATCGGGAAGTTCGAACTCGGTGGGCGGGGGGCGGGGTCGGGGCGGCGGGGGCGGGGCGGTCTCCCCGCACCGCTCTCCCGTCGCCTCCCCCGGAAACTCCCCGCACTCGGAGACGGTGCCGCTGGTGGAGGTGAAGATCAGCCCCCCGCCGCTGTCCGCCTCCCCCGCCGGGGGGCGCGACGCGAGCGCCCCCTACAGCCACGGCGCCGAAGAGGCGGAAATCACAGATAGGACGCCTCTGCATGTCTAGCTCCGTAACATGAAAAACGTAATTATGGATGTCTTTTTTGCTCATTCAATCAAGCTTTTTGCCAATTTTCATCTCGTATCGTGTTCACGCCATTTTTGTGCCTTTTCGACTGTGTAAGTGTGCGAAGCCCCCGGAATCATGCAAAAAGGACCAACTAACCGTCAAGACAAAGTTAGCCAGTCTTTTTCGCCATTTTTGCACTTGTCCAGTTTTGTGGTTTTTACATGCACCGTAGCTTCAGTCTGTAGCAGATGACAAAGAAAAAGTGCAGCATTTTTTCTCGCACGTTTTGATCGTGTTCACTTGACCCGCGCCCGCCCTGTCGTCCAGTCTCGTGGAGTCAACCTTGACTTTGGTGAAGTGACCTATTGACCTTGTGGAGTGGAGTGACCCCTGACCTTCGGTGGAACAACCCGTGACCTTGATGGAGCGACCAACCACAAAACAAAAAGTTCCGAAACCAAGGGGCCGTCAGAACAGTTCTCAATCCCCGAAAGAATTTTGAGAGCTTATTCGGTGCAGTCCTGGGGGTATCTTCACCTTACGCCTCACACGTGAACCTTGAAAAAATTCATGGGCTTTCATGTTCATCCTGACGTGAGAATGAAACCCTCCACTCTGGACCCGCCCCTGGGGGAACTCTTCCTACCAGATCCGCCTTGGTGCAGGAGGAGTGGAACCAATGGGGGGCGGGGGGGAGGAAGAACAGCACGTGTAGATACCTCAGTTTTTCTCCCAAGATTTTCTGACAAGTTCTACGATCTGTCTCGGTTCGGTTGTGAATGCGTCTTGCATCAGCTCTGCCCGTTGAGGAATGTGATGTGCAAGAGTGTGTTCTTCTCCCCAGCAGCATGCACCTGTCCAGTCTCTCATGGGTGACAAAGACGGACAAACCACTTTGGTCAAAGCAGCAGATCTGAAGGAGACTGGGGTTGGGTTGAGAGGACCAGAGCTTTGTGAAATTGGGGGTTGGGTTAAGTGGACCAGATCTCAACGAGAACCGGAATTTCCACCAAAACGCCCTCTGGTGCTGGCTCTGGGTTCCCCCTGCGTCCGTCCGCGCGCGTCTCTGTGGCTTCCCGCGCAGTCCCAAGAACCCGGATGCATTGCACGGGAAGCCACGAACGCGCACGCGGACCGCGCATGGTGAACACCAGGGCGCGACACTGCAGGAACCGGCCGCAGCGTCCGCGTCTCTGTTGCAGGAACGGTGAAGCGTCGCGGGAGCAGCCTGCGCTACGTGTCTCCCCAGGGCATGTCCGCGGGGATCCAGGCGGACGGCGTCCCCGCGCCGCCCGGCCTCGCACGCTCCGCGTCCGGCCGCTCCTCACGCAACTCCTCCCGCAGATCCAACCCGCCCAACTCCCCCAAGTTCGCCTCGTCCGGGGTTGGGGCGGCGGCGGCGTCCCCTCCCCGCAGCAGCGCCCTCTCGTACTCGGGCAGCGACAAGCACCGTCGCACGGGCTCCAGGTCCAAGTCCAAGGAGCCGAGTAGCGGTGGCGGCGCCGTGGCGACGGCGTCAGGCGGATCGCGAGGCACCGCCGGCGCCGCCGTCGGGAAGGTCAACCTGGGCGCGACGACGTCCAATGACCTGGAGGAGTACGAGCCGGCCGAGACTGACCCGCTGCCGACGGTTCGCGAGGAGATCAACCTCTGCGAGTTCGCTGTGGCCGCGCGCCGCGCGTAGTCATCGCCGCCACCGACGCTTCTGCCGCCGCTGCCGCCGCCTTTTGTCCATGGGCGTTGCTGATTCTCCGGGACCCCAGTGACCTTCGGAACCTGCACGAGGCTCACGCGCCGCGCGGGCGTCACCGCGTCCTGCACACCGAAGTCCCGCCGAACCCTGGACCATCTTTGTGGCTGAACTTGACTCTCACTTGTGCTGACTGAATTTTTTTCCCACGGCCAAATTTTTGCATTTTTTCACGAGGTAGAAATTTGCTGAAATCAGCACATGCGCACAACAACCCATTCACACCCGCAGAGACGAAGCGACCCAATTGGTGCGCTGCATTGTGACTGAGCTTTTCTTCGTGAACGACGCGAAGTCACGTGTCGCGCGTGACTATACCCACGTGACTTGGGAAATGCCACGTGGTTCCCATGACAACGGCTGCTGCTCATCCACGTGACGTGAGATCGTCTGTCTACTTGCCTTTCTTCAGGGCGATGTGTTCGTGCGTGTGTGTGTGTGTGTGTGTGCGTGTGCGTGTGTGTGTGTGTGAAACGAAGAACTTTTTTCTACGTGATGAATTTGTCTCGAGTTGTGCCATGAAATGTGCGTGCGTGTGTATGCGTGCAGTCCTGTGAAACATTGCCAGGACTCGTCGACTTGATGTCGTAAAATGTGAGTACACACACGTGTACGCTTGTAAGTTATTGACGTTTCATAGTCACGTATTTTCTCAATTTTTGTACAAATTAATTGTACATAAGAAGTCAACTTTTGGTGCTTTTCTTCACTTCTCGACAGTCGGGTGCGCCATCACATGTTATACAAAGAACGACCGTTTTGTACAGTGCTGCATGTCCGCGGTAAAATGTTCGTGGGCAGTTCCCTGTCTGTTTTCCACCACTTCTCACGGCCTTGTGATGGTTTGTAACATCTGCAACCAAAACATTTCGAATTGACCAGACCCTGAAAGCGCCATTGAGGTCGTTGTGAGATGAAATTGGGTTGTGAATGTATCCATGTTGGGGAGAGTGATTTTCTGTTGAGTTCAGGCCTGTGGAAGTGGATCCACCCCTGGGTCTGGGCTCTACCCCTGCTCTACCCTCCTTCGTCTTCCCCGTCTGCATCCCACCCAGGGCGGAATGTTCCAACACCCCGGACGCGCACACGACACCAAGCGTTTCCCACTACAACCATGTGAACTCGTGAATCTGTTCATTTTGAAGCTGACGTTTCGTGTGACGAATCTCAACGCATTCTATTCCCGTTTGTTACTCATGTCGACAAAAATAAATTTTGTGAAAAAAAACAAAGCTCCAGTTTCTCTGTACTGACAATGACAACGATTCTGGTTCAACGACCAAGTACGTGTATTGCCCCCGGAAACACCAACCTTTTATTTTTTTGCTTTGGTGTTTTGGCAAAAACTAACAGGACTTGAATTTTTTTCAACTGGCACTTGCAAATGAATCTCCTGGTCCAGTGGAACACAAAAGTGTGGTTCATTCTGGAATTGAGCTCCTTTTGATGAATTCAGAGGGGTTCAAAGTCTCAGATTTTTTGGGGTCCAGATGATAAAACATCAAAGTTTTACCCCAGTTCCAGGTATCAGAGGCTGGAAAAAGGCAAACATGCCGAGGGGTACTCTTACAAGTTGCACATAGTGTCATTAGTTTCTGTTCTGACCAGTATTTTACCCCCAGAAAACACTGAGGCTACAGCCTTAGGGTTTTGGCAAAAAGTAGTGACTTGAATTCTTGAGCTGGCACTAAAAACTAATCTCCTGCTTGAGTAGAATACAAAGTGTGGTTCATTCTGCAATTGAGCTTGTGATGATTTCAGAGGGGTTCAAACTTTCATATTTTTGGGGGGTCCAGATGATGAAACATCAAAGTTTCACCCCAGTTATAGCATCAGAGGCTAAAAATATTTTGCATGCAAACATGCCCAGGGGTACTCTACAAGTTGCACATGGTGTCATTAGGTTCCATTCTGATGATGTGTTTTGCCCCCAAAAAACTCCCAAAAACACAAAGGCTACAGCCTTGGTGTTTTGCCAGAAAGTGAAGCAACAAAAATTTTTCAACTGGCACTTGGAAACAAATCTCCCAGTCCAGTGGAACACTAAACTGTGGTTCATTCTG
>JAAUXT010036191.1_pt1 | contig 10557 bp, 9 predicted proteins | sample 7278171 | NCBI WGS metagenome assembly JAAUXT01 (sample SAMN14350112, study PRJNA611818) | marine sediment metagenome | isolation source: surface marine sediment (1.8m) | place: French Polynesia: Moorea | collected 2018-08 | reverse complement strand
GTGGGTGGGGGGTTCTGGTAGGGTGGGTGGGTGGGTCTGGTAGGGTGGGTGGGGGGTCTGATAGGGGGGTGGGGGTCTGGTAGGGTGGGTGGGGGGGTCTGGTAGGGTGGGTGGGGGGTCTGGTAGGGTGGGTGGGGGGGTCTGGTAGGGTAGGTGGGGGGTCTGGTAGGGTGGGAGGTTACATTCCAAAGTGTGGACAGATGCACACATGAATGCTAAGGGTTTTTAAGCCAACAGCGGGACCTAGATGGCCGCTACCGCGACCATCAATTATTCTGCAGCCGCAATCGCCAACATTTGCAAGCGATGTGGAGCATCCACAAGCTTTGAAGCGATGTGGAGCATCCACAAGCTTTGAGGGCAGAGACGCACCTGGCACTCCTTTGCAGCCCGACCTTGGAGGACGTTCTATGAACGACAACAATTTCTGAGAGGGCGTTTTGCGTGAGAAGAGAGGGGGAATTTGTGAAGAACTTTTTGGTCACGATTTTGAGAGAGTGAACAGTCACTCCCAAGTCACAGGTGCGCGCCTGAGGAAGGGAGGCTTTGTGTGAAAAAGAAAAAAAACCAAGCGGAGTAAGCAAGCAGAACAAGCAGTTTTTATCAATGTGAGGCCAAAGGGGCCTTTTTTGTCACGATTTTGTGTGTTTGAGCAATTCGCCCACTAAATCACAGGTGCACCCCCAGGGATAACCCGGCGAAAGTTACACTGACAGTCCGTGCGTTTTTCTTTCGCTTCGCTCTGCAACCTCACTGCATGGTTGTCAAGTGTGATCCTAAGAATTGAGGGAAGTACGCAAATTGCTCTCTTGCACTGACATAAAGTGCACTGTTATCATGACCTTCCGTGATTTTACGCCGATCGATTTGTTTATGACTTCGGGGATCGAAATTTTATTGTTCTTTTCGCGATTGTACTGTCGTTGCCAAGACCTTTTTGAGCCAACACTTGTTGGTTCTGTTTGTGTGTCAAGTGCAAATACATGCTGTTGAAGTTATCGAAACAAAAATTCAAGAGATTGTCATGGAAGGATTTTGAACGCTCTCGTTCGATCTGATCAATCACTGTGTGTGGGGAGTTGGGATCCGTGCGTCTCAACAGGGACACAGACCCGTGCTGTCTCTTTCAAAAATTTGTGCAGCGAGCAGGCAAGGGGCCTCCAGACCGGAGTTGCATCCACAGAATCGTGCGCCTCCATGCAAAGTCTTTCAAAAAATTCTAAACATTTTTGGTTGTTCCTGAAGTTAATTAGCCTGTCTTCCTGAGTTTATGTGGCAAAACACAAGGAGAGAAAGAAGCCCACGTTCTCACGTACCTTGAATGAAGACTTGTCTCAGGGATTAAAAATCAGCGTGAAAAATCAAATTTCAGCAGAAGTGTCAAATTCAAGCTTCGTTTCTCGCACACGACTTGAGCCCTGTGGACTTCTCCGTTTGTGTCAACACTGGTTTCTAGGGAGGCGAGATAAAGTCGTGTGCACTTTACTTTTGCACATGTTATTGGCTTGCGGCATTTGATCGGATTATTGGATCCAGTAAGAAGGGAGTTCATTTCCTCGCACCCAAGTCAGGACTTACTTTCGCGGGATCACGGCTGCGTGATTGGTCTGCTTCGCGTGACAAAATCAAAATAACACTGAAGCTTTATGAGAGAAAGATTGTCGGACCTGTAATTACGTAGAATGACTTGCGAACCACCCCCACCCCTGCCTGTTTTTGGCCGGTGACTTTGATCTCTTGTTTTTTGTAAGAAATCACTGTGGCCTATTGTTCTCAGAATCTGCCCCCCCCCCACCCAAATTGTGTCCGAAGACAGGGCAGAAACAAAAACATTTGCAAAGAAACAAGAGTAGATCTATGGCGTGCCGCGATACAGAAACAAGGTTTCGGTCATTTGGTGCTTGGTCGCCAAAGAGGGAACATCGTTTTTCACGTGAACCTCGTTGTCTGGTCGGTGTGTCTGCTGTGCTGAGTGTTCTAGCTGCGTGAATTGTGTGCCAGCGCGCGGGTGTGGGTGGCCACGGTGCTCAGGACAGGGACCGAAGAGCTTTGTGAACATGCCACCTCCCGAGCTGTTGTCCAAAAATTCAGCAGCCTTGTGGCCAAATCCAAGCGAACTGTTTTCCAAAGAAACTTCCCAGCAATTTGTGTCTGGAGAGGGATTTGTGGCACCCTGTGTACGGGTTCTGAACTTCGTCACAACAGCCTTTTTTCTGAATTTCAAGACTTCTGTCCACCGGTTGTGTGTGTGTGTGTGTGTGTGTGTGTGTGTTTGGGGGGGGTGTCTTTCCAACCCCAAATTCGCTCATGTGCGGTGAATTTTGCGACTCTCGAGTGACAAACCAGAACAAAGTCTGGTGTTTGCAAAATGTGTTCGTAAGGGTTCACCCACGCTGCAAAATTGGTTCCTGTGAAATCATACAATGACTTTTCGAGACCTTTGGTTGAGAAAAGAGTTGTATGATTGAACAGGAACCTTTTTTGCAGTGGGTGAACTCACTTCTACCACAATGAGGTCACGTACGAGAGGCTATGTGACGGCAGCGTGGCAGAAAGATAAATCCGCAAGTTACTTCTCGTTGTGAGTGTTCAGTGTATTTATTTTCTGCTTCAGAGAACACTGTCCAAAAGTCGGTGAAGCATGTTTGTAAGTACGTGTAAGTACGGCACGCAAAATGTATACGCATTAGTTCGTGACCGGAATGGACAGAAGGTCCAATTTTGCTCGGCCACACATTCTTCATCTTTGTCACTGTGTGGTGTTTGTTGCAATTGAACTGGCCACTCTGGAACAATTCTGAGGACGATTAGTGCGCAACTTTCCTCAGACATAAACATCACAGGTTGCTCAATGTTTCTTACAAATGCATTACAAAACAATCGCAAACATTCAGAAGCTACGCACAACTACCGTAATCATCCGTGTATAACGCGCACTTTGTTGACCCGAAAACGCGCATAAAAAGAAGGGGCGCGCACTGATTTTAATCAAACATGGGTATGTATTTTGAGTATTTTTAGTGCAGAAATTTATGGCAGCAACTTCTTGGACAAAACACCATTTCTTTCACAAAACATTGGGCGCGCGTTATACGTGGGTGATCCCGGCACACAAAACTTTTGGAGTATAAAAAGTACAAAAGCTATTCTAAGACAGGGTTGCTTTTCGTCATGTTGTTTTCAAACATCAGATCATTCGACTCTGACCTCAAGGCAAACCAGTGCCAAGAAAATTCACAAGAATTCAGATGCATTGACATGACGAACACAATGTTCAGCTTTTTCGAAGAATTCCACGGGACAACCCTTGATATGAAAATAGAAATTGGCTGATGTGGCGATCTAGTACGGGTTTCACTATTCTTCGCTGGCATCAGGCACGATGGCGGACGTGCAGTGTGTGTTCAGCCCACACACGCCATCACCTCGGTAGACATAGTAGTACCCCTGCGAAATTGCAAAGGATGACATTGGTGCGTTGCATTACACAAGAACTCACAATTCAAGGGGGGCGTAGAGGCGTGCAACAATTTGAAATGCCTCCCTTCCCACGATGCGTATACATCTATGTTGTGCAAACAGAAACTTTGTCGCAAACCCACCCACACACGGTGGTTGGTCCTGTCTGAAGGTTCGTGACAAATTGTGATTGAAACAGACACGGAAAACACAGACTGGACGGTCCCTGAGAAAAGTAGGACTCAAGAATGAATCTCACCTCATTTCCCCAACTGGGACCCCAGCTGTTCTTCACAGCCCAGAACGGTGTCTTGGAAAAGAAGCCTTCCTCTGAAAGAACAGGAAACACGCGTTTCATCTTCATAGGCGAAACACGATGAATACTGAACTTTATTCTCTGAACAGTCTTGCATGCTTTGAGTGGCGCTGTTTTGTGGCCCTGACAGAAATCTAGTGTGTGGTCGAAAGTCTCGAGTGTATGTTAGCAATTGAAGATACGCGGGGTCGAGTGTCGAATCCGTGTGTTGGGTGCAACGACCAGAGTTTGTGACGTTTTGCTTACTTGTTCCGTATCCGACGATGAGCACGCCATGATCGATTGCCCAGGGTGCGCAAAAGCTTTTCCAGGGATGTGAAATCCCACCAAAGTACCACTGCAAAAGGACACACGGTGAGAGAACGACTGGAATTCAAATAGAACCATTGTAACACGCTTGTTTTAAGCAAATCACGTCGTTGATCTCACCTCCATGGCTTCAGAGTTGATGCCAATAGAAATGGGTCCGTTCTTTGCCAGCCAAGCTGCCATGCCGTCTTCATCCGACGTGATGTTCACGTAGCCAGAAACTTGGACTTTGCTCAGTGATTGTTTGAATGAGCAGTTCTTTTCACGCACTGCTTCATACGGGTAGTCTTTCTCCGTCTCCAGGCCACCTGCAGAAGCAAATACAAGTGCGTTTACCTTGTGTTCTGAACCAAGCAACTGACGAGTTTCCCCTGACTTAGTACTGTATTGACACAAGAGAAATGAACAGAGTGTAGCACAAGGCAAGATCTGAGAAACAAAAAATCTGCTCACTTGTCACAAAGAAATTGTCAAACTTCCTACAACCGGTACGTTGCTTCAATGTCCACAATTTTGCAGTCAGAAAAACGTTTCTGTCTCAGTTCGCAATCATCCCAAGGAAAAGGAGTTGGGCTGTTCTCACACTGGGTCGCAACTGCACATACCTGCATCCAGGGCTCATTGCACCGCTTCTGATACCTGTGGCTCGTGCGGCAACAGGTGTCAAAGTGTTTCATTCTGCCTGTGGCTCAAACCTCGAAACTGCCAGAAATACTGGCATTTGCTTTCTGTTGCAGCTGCGTTGCGCTGTTCGAAGTCATTGCAAACACCAACCCATCGCTAGAAACACACATTTCAACGAGCGTGCATGCCCGGCAGTTTTCGGGTTGGGTTTGACTGTCAGCTGGTTCGGAACTTACCTATCTTTTCGATGGACACGAACGCTTGCCATGGAAGCCCTCCATTGCAGGCAAGGTCAACCTTATCGCAATCCAGCAGTTCTAAAAATTACGTAAACAATAGATCTATCAGCAAAGTCGTCACTGCGATCCCCTTCACACACTCACCGATCTTCTTTATCGACAAAAATGCTTGCCACATCCATCCCCCAAAGCAGCCGCCGTCTTTTAGGTCGCAATCCACCAGCTCTAGAAATTGCGGGAGGTGAAAGCAGAATTATCAGAAAAGCACAACTCAAGCAAATAAAACGAGTGCGCCCGGCTCACTCAGCAGTGAAACAAAATCCCGAAGAGTTAATCAAAACGAGCAAAGTGCACAAGCCATCAACGATATCTTACAACGCCAAAAAGAAAACCAACAAGTAAGACAACACCAAACGAGGACATTTCGGAGTTGTTGTCAGGTACGCAAAGGGTCACAAAGCCGAGAGAACATTTGCAGTTTTCAGGCAACAAGCCAAAAGAAATGCAGCGAAGAAAGAAAAGTCAGTTTTGAGTTTGGGTCCCAATTGTTCCCAAGAAATTAACTTCGTTCACTCTGGCAGGTCCCGGACTGGATTGCGACAGCTTCCGACAAGAATCGCAATTTTGCACCACGAAATGCAAAACAGGACAGATGTAGCCTACACATGCTTTGACATAAAGACGTGACAAACCTTGCTCGGACAAGGAGTACAGTTTTTTGTTCTTGATTGCCCACTGGCCTTCTACGTTTCCAGTGGTGGAGAACGCCCAGCACGACCCGCATTGTCCCTGAAGTGAGAAATTGAACATTACAGTTGCATTGTTTATATCTGCAGATGAACTACGCCATTTGCGCTTTGTGTCGACGCTGGGGCACAAACCTGGTTTTTGACCTCAGTGACGGCGTTGTGTTTCCTCCAATCGAAGTTGGCCGGAAACTCGCCCTGAGGAATCTCGGCCTCCTGCGCTTCCGGCCCGAAGTCTCCTGGCGACATGGAGGCCATCACAGGGTTCTTCATGTAGCGGCTTCTCTCCTCGTCTGCAATACCATTGCGGTAGACATGTAGCTCGCCGTCTCGCTGTTAGAATTGTTGAAATATCAGGTGCAGAACATGGACATAGTGCCTACCTGACAGGTCAGAAAACATGTTTGGCCCGTACACTGCAGTTCCTTCATCAGATTCAGTCAGCTTCTTCGCCTTCTTCATGTTTGCGCGAAAGATTTTATATCTCATCTTCATTTCTGAAAATTCGCACAAAATGATAAAAGTTTCATCGCAGCTGTACCCGTCTGTGTGTTTTCGCTTGAAACAGTCACGTGATGTATTTTTTACACGCACCTTTGCTGTTGGCGTATTGCTTGTCGAACTTGAGCATGTACTGCTTGAACGCGTCCACGCTCGTGCTGAAAAGGTCCTCGTTGTCGTCCGTGCCAAACTGGAATTTGTGCGAAAGTTTCTTGTGCTTGAAATGACAGACCTGTATCGCTTGCAAAGTCTGGTGCGATTCCTTTCTGCACTGTTGTTTTTCTGTTTCTTACAGCAAAATTGGGAACTTGGCAGTCTTTCAGAAAACTGCACAATCTGCAAAGTGCTTTTTGTGGAGACACGCGCGAACCTTCAGAACTTCGTTTTCCTTGTTGCTCGAAGAACTTTTTCCCTTCAGTGACAACTGCTGCTTGTAGTACGCGAGGTTGGCCTTGTGTTTGCACTTGATCGGATCCAAAAGGGTGAAGGGTGGGTTCTCCCATGCTTTGTAAATCACAATGATTTTACACTCTTCCAACTGAAAACAGAATGTCACGGATCAGGTGAACTTTGTCGTGCACAAAACAAAACCAGAGGAACAATAATAAGCAACGTGTCTGCTCGGATTCAAACCTCAGGCTTGTTCACGATCGGGCACTTGAACAGTGTTGCTCCCAGATTTTCCTTCGTATTCTTGCAGGCCGATTCCGACAAGTGCAATTTTATGTCGTATCGAAGTCCGTTCACAACCTGTCGGAACGTGGCAAAGTTGAGCTTTTGACAAGTGGAGGTGCATGTTTTTCTTTTCTCAGTTTCTACACTTCAAAAGACAATGGCGTGAAAGCACATCCAAAAGGTAAAAGTCACCTCACCTGAGTTTGTGCCGAGACTACTTTGCTGATGACCGCCCGTTGGGATTTGCTGTGGCGTCGGTTCAGCTCTTCCACAGCAAAGTTCAGTGCACTTTGGACTTCGTCCGACGTGGGATCCGCCTGGTACGTAACAGTTTTTACAACTTTGCACGACAAAGAAGCACAAGGGCTATCACAAGAATCGAAGTACAAAGGTCACCAAATTGTAAGCGTTCAAAGTCACCCCTGACAGCTGTGTTGATAAATCTTTATGTGTGATCTGGTGACCTGTGAATCGCGTCAAAATTCTTTGCACCCGGCTTCGAAGCCGCAGGAAACCACAAATGAATGCACAGGTATTCCCTTTCGCCAGATAGAACACAAACCTTTGTGCGACTTCCAAGTCGCTTCTGTTTCGTGGTCTCCGGTGCGACTTTGTTCTTTGAATGCGTCTCTGGTTTGCACGAAACAGACAGAACTTTTCTTGTGTTTGTCCAGGTCTGATCGAAAACTCGCACTTCACACGTCTCAATTTCGCGCTGAAATCAAAGTACAGCTGCAACAACATCTGCAAGGGTTCAACGAGTGAATATTTTGCAAGCGTTCAACAAGTGATCTGTGCGCGTGTGTAGCTTGCTCACATTGCTGCTCATGAGAGGACAACTTTCCAAGTCTTGCTGGTCGCCCTTTCGACAGGTTGTACCTCCGATTCGCAGATCAATTTTGTAGTTGATTCCTGCCACAACCTGTCAAGAAAAAGGTTTTTGGTTGATTGTTTGCAAATGCAGGCAACTGTTTTGAACTTTGATGACGACATACGAGATCGACAGATCCATTCCATTTTACCTGTGTTTCCACGTGAGTGATTTCGATGATTTTCGCCCTCATCATAGAATTCCGGTACGCATCCACAGTCGGCAAAGCAAAATCAGCGATCGATTGAACGACTGGGTCGTTCACTTTCTTCTCTGTCCATCCTCCGAGCAATTGACCAAGGACTGTCGGACAGAGGCACAATGCCAAAAAGATGTGACGATGCGCCATGGTTGCTGGACCTGCCTCCTTCGCTTTGTGTCTTTGTCACCCACAGTCTGACTCTGGTTTGGGCCAACGACGAACTACGACCTGGTTTTCAGCTGCTTACATACCAAATTTTTACATAATTGACCACTCGTTGGTAAACAATAATATCACATGATCATGTGACCGCATTGATACAGAAAGTTGCCATGAGAGGGCGACAGCAATATTCGTGGGCGATAATTGAGATGTTTGTGGACTTCGGCAACTTTCCAGCCTTTGGGTGATTGCGTGTGTCTGGAACTTTGAACAGGTAAACAGAACTGATAAGATCGACGAATAGTGTCGTGTGAATGAATAGAAAATAGCTAATTGTGTCCAGTGTGCCTGGGGTCATCACCAAAGTAACCTAGCAAGTTGATGACCAGTGGGTGGAGTAGATGACCTGTCACCTGTAGTCTACGATCGTAGATTCTCGTCAATCGTTAGATCTACGTGTGAAGAAACCCATTTCGGTTTGATGTAGACCACTCAAGCGTTCTTCTTCCAAGAGAGCATAAAAGTTAAGAGCGTCAGAATTTAGATCTACAAAACTGGGGAATCAAGGGAATCGAAGGGGTTTGGTTGATCCCAAACGCAAGGAGCATTCCCCCAGTTTGTCCCATTTCACGAAGCCAACCACCTGCAAACAGACCTCTCCCCCCGCACGGAACAGAGCGAGCACTTTTTAAGCCCTCGGCACAAAACACTCGGAGCCGACTGGGATGCCACAAACCAGAAAAGCAATGATTTGTTCTTCAGATCACTTGACGATGTATTCTGAGTGGGCTTCCCTGCAGCATGACATTCGGAGTGACACCAGCAACAAGAGCGTCCTCAGCAGCTTTCCAGAGGCTGTGGGAAATGAAGTCGCCAATGCTGTGGTCAAGAACTTGGCTCAGAATCTCAGCATTGGAGCCATAAGTGGAGAACCCAGCACCCTGACAACTGACAAACAAGTCAAATGGACCATGGAGGTCAGCAAGACAGTTGCGAACCTGTTACCTTGGGTTTACCGACAATATCAGCCCGTCTTGGACAGGGGGTCTCCAACTTTGTCCGCATTGAACCGAAATCTGTCTTGAAGGGCGTGGGGACGGGGTCAAAAGTGATTTCTTTCAAGATTCTTCCTCTTCCCCCCGATAGAAAATACCGTAAACTCCCGCATATTAGACCCCCTTTTGATGCTCAAAAATTAATGCCAAAAATGGGGGGTGGTCTTATACATGAGGATTTAACTTTTTGTATCAAAGTGAAGAGTAGAAATGAGCAAGTTTTTTAAAGTGTCAAAAGAGAATAGTATGAGTTAAGGGAGCATTAAAGTTGAGTAAAAAAAAAGGAAATTCATCAAAAAATTGCCCAAAAAGTAGAAGAAAACTTTTGGAATAACAATTCTTACTATTTTTTAGAAAAAAATATTTAAAGAAAGTAATTTTCAGAGTAATTTTCTGGGTTTTAATTCAGAAAAACTTCAAATTTGCATGTCTGAATAATTTTCTTAAAAATGTAAAAAATGGCTTTAAACTGATTTTGTGGCTGAAAAAAGGGGGGTGGTCTTATACGCGAAGGGGTCTTATACGCGGGATTTTACGGTGGTTATCTTGTGGAAGAGAAACTTAAGATAGTCACACCTTGATCCGAGTGTCTGCGCTGGTTTGTGTTCTTGTCTGATACGTCGTTGTAACTTTCAGGTTCTTTGCTTCGGCCTGAGTCTTCCGTTGGCTCAGCACGACACAATTCGGGACTGTGTAAACGTGTACTGTGAGTGGTTCTCCGCACTGACAGTGCCTCGGGCCTGTGTGCCCAAACCTGTGATGGACGAACCGAACGAGTATGCTCAGGAGATGTTGCACCACTTGTTCAACTTGTTCGTGCCGCGCACAGACGCAGGTAGTGCCAGTTCTGAGAAGCAATCCGCGAGCAATACGTCCGTGAATCAGAGCCATAAGTCCTCGCAACAAGGTCAAGGTATTACTGCCACTCCACACAGGAGTGCCAGTCGATGTTGTACATCTTTTTGTACATAGTTGGTGCCAAGCCGTTGTTTAGGGTGTTCTGTTTCACGGGCTCATCATGGGCTGCAAGGATGTAACTGGTTCGGGGCAAGTTTCTCGGCAAAACTCACTTTGGTCAGTGCGCAGCTTCTTTCTTCCAGCACATTTCTGTTCTGTGTCTTTGTGCTTTTCGTCAAGTGTTCCATCCTTGTGCGAGGTTTTATGCTGGGGCCGTGCAACTTGCAAATTTGGGTGCCTTGACTAGGATACTTTTGAGTGGCGTACTTCTGTCCAAGTTCTGATGCTGAGCGTCATCGCATCACGAATTACAAAATGGGTGATGGAGGGGAACGCACATCAGCGCTGGGTCGTTCCTATCCTAACGGGGCAGAACGGCCCAGCCTATGAACGCTGCAGGAGCATCTGCCTCGATGGAATGAATCCTCTACCAATGTGAGT
>JAAUXT010003408.1_pt1 | contig 10557 bp, 10 predicted proteins | sample 7278171 | NCBI WGS metagenome assembly JAAUXT01 (sample SAMN14350112, study PRJNA611818) | marine sediment metagenome | isolation source: surface marine sediment (1.8m) | place: French Polynesia: Moorea | collected 2018-08 | reverse complement strand
TGTGTGTGTGTGTGTGTGTGTGTGTGTGTGTGTGTGTGTGTGTGTGTGTGTGTGTGTGTGTGTGTGTGTGGTGATGAAGCAGTGTTGTGAGTACGCAACGATCCGACTCTCCCACAAAGACGATGAACACGTTCACACTGCTGTCGCAACCAAAAACATAAACACTGCAGGAACAACGATTCTGCAGCACATCGTCGCTTTCTTCCCACATCTTCAAACTCTTTTTGCATGATTCCCCCTCATGTTTTCATGCAGACAACAGCACGTAATTTGGCAAAATTTCCTCTGCCTTTGTGCAAATATGGGGCCCTTCAGGCAATGTCGACCGTTCCATGGGAGGCGATCAAAAGTTCAATCGTTATTCGGCCTTGGCAGGGTCTTCAGGTTGGATGTTCCGCACTGCGGGCTACGGTTCCCCTGAGTGATGCTCGTGACATTTCAATATTGAATTCCCTATTAAGCCATTGCCTCCGCCATTAGTTCAGCCCTCTTCGTCTCTTCTTCTCCATTGCGAATATTTGTGAGTGATTTGTCGATAAAGGAAAAAACGCGGCTGTGCACGTGCCTGGGCGGTGCGAGCGGCGAGTCGCTGAGAACCGGAGACACAACGCACGTGTTCTCAAGTTGCAAACATGTGGGACTGTTTCTGGTCATTTTGTTGAGACCCTGATTATGCATCACACAATGACTCCAGCTTTGCAGCTACTTGTTTCCACTGGAGCAGCAAAAGAGCCGATCTGTACCTTCTGTCTATCAGTTGTGGAAAGGTACTCGGATCTGTTTCTTTAACAAGTGGTCCAGGTTCTTGCTCTTTCCTATAATTCTTGAAAAAAACATTGTGCCAGTGCAATCATCCTGACATCGGGGAAACAAGTAAATTGCTGAAACTTGTTTCCTCCAAATGGAGCAGATCTGAGACGCAAACCAGAGAAATGATTCGCAAATGACTCGCGGGGGCCTGAGGGTGTGACCGGGGCACGGCCTGGTCCCCGCCCTGGTTCCCGCCGCGTCTTCACACCAAATTGAATCTGCAGCAATTTCCCGAACGCGCCGTCTTGTTGGGAGAGCGGAGACAGTCGGCCCGTCCTCCTGTTTGACAGCTTGCCGGAATTTCGTTACTCGAAGGAAACTGACACTACCGCCGTGTCGGAAGCTCTGCGAGAAGAGGCGCTCCTCTCGGGGGGACGCGTCTCCCTCTGGAACCAATTTGCACTGCTTTGTTTGAGCCGCGGCTCACCCACCCTCGAGCCGCTACCTGCTCTTTTGTGGAGAACAGAAAACTTTCTGCAAGCTGCTTGGCGCACAGGGCAACAACAAATGCACCACTCCCGTGCAGGCCTCGGCACAGCTTTGCCCAGGGCCGTGAGCAGCGTTTTTGTTCCTGAGAACCAAACGTCGGGTCTCCACGGTCATCCGACCTGCCTCTGCTTCTGCTTCCAGTCCGATTTCCAGGCCACGGAAGCAAATTGAAAATGTGGGCAAGTGAAAACTGCGTCATATCTGAGCAGGTAGATTTGCGTGAGCGTGTGTACCCGTACGTGATGTGTACACGTGACGATCAAAGTAACTGGCAATGGAGCGAGCAAGGGAAGAAGCAACGCACTTGTGTGACAACTCCAGTGCAATCTGTTGTGATGAAACGCCTGTTGTCTCAGTCTCTTCCGGCTCGCTATCCGCTTCGTTCTTGCCGCTCCATTTCACAATCGCGAGTTTTCATTTTCACCACCAGTCAGACATTTTTTACCTCGTACAAAGCGGAAAGTGGAAACTGCAAGAACAAGAATTCCAAAAGAGAGACAACAAAAGATGTCGTAAATTACAAAAAGAGTTTTGCCTTGAATGTCCACGCAGGACCGCGCAAGCCGAACTTGCTGAGTCCACAGTCGCGACGCCGCGTGACCTTCATTTCCGGCGACAGGACGAGGCGACACCTCCGTGGCCGCGTCACCCTGACCCTGCAGCGCCGTCCGCGCAGCGGGGACCGGGATCCGCCGCCCACGGCCGTGCGTGCTGAGCGAAGGGAGTTGCAGTCCGCGTGCAGCAACAAATCAGGGAGTCGCAGCTCAATTCGAGGTGTCTAACTGCCGCGCATGCGCTTTGTGGCCACTGCGCGGACGACGCTCTGATCGCACGTCCAGCGCCTCCACTTCCGTCCAGTTTCAGGTGGACAAAGACCGAGGTGGCTGGTCAGACACATTAAAATGCTAAATTCGTCCTGGAATCCGCCTGATTGAAGCTGAGGTTCGTTTGTAGCAAAAATTTCCCATTTCCCTGGGCGGCGCGGTCCGGAGCAGGTAATGGGTGCCCGGTGACTCCTCAGCACTAATAGCGAGATTTACACGGGTACTCTAAATGCAGATTTTAAGGCTCCCATCTGGCTGTTGATTCCAAATCGTGTTCTCTTTGCAATGACACCGTTTGCCATTTCAAAAGAGTTTTGTTTCTTTTAATGATCAGTGAGAGCCCAGTGGATCCAGGGACATCCTCCCGCTCCGGCCCCACAACACACAGACCTCGAAAAAAGACAATACATGTGAGCATAAGACATAGATTTCAGGCCGCAATACGTTTAAAGTTGAAGTCAGCCTCCCAAAGTTGGGGCGGGGTCGCTCCTGTCCCGATGCTGGATCCGCAGCGTGGAATGTTATGTCGCTGTGAAGCGAGTCGTGAAGTTTCAGGAATCACAAGCTTCGTGGGAGGCAGATCAGCCTGAAACGGACCTTTGTTCCTCAATGTTCCATCGTCCAGAACATGAGCGTATCTCTCTGAAAAAACATGGGAAGAATGCCATCAAAAATTTCAAAACCATCCACGGCGAACTTTTTTGAGGCAAAAGTTTCTTCTTGTGCGGAGCGGGTGCGGCGCTGCCTGACTGTCACTCCTCACACAGTCTCATCGACTCCCTCCAGAAGCCAAACTTCCCCTTCCTCCGTCTCCAAGGCAGCGGGGCCTGAATATTTCATCGTTTCCAATACGGCGCTTTCAGGCTTGCAGACATTGTGCGTTCCTCCACCTCCATCTTTTTCACCTATTGGCTCATTTAAAAGACTCTTTCGCAGAATCAATGCCAAGAACAAAAAGCCTCCATTTATTAATGTAAGTGGAAACTTGCTAAAGTAACTCACAGATCGATATCACATCTGTCGCTTTTATTCCTCCATTGATACATTATCTTCGATAAAGCACCTTTCAAGGTTAATGCTGCTGAAATTTGCTTTGATTCCGGCGCAGCGTTTCTCTGTAGGTTTTTTAAACGCATGTAAATCCTCTATGAGCATTCAACTGGCTACAAGAAAGGGAGGCGTCCCCACCGCCTGTGCGCAGTTGTAGTTCCTGACACCGGAGGAAACCTCGATCAATAGGTGTCTCGGATTCCAGTCAAGGCAAAGTGTCTTCAATTGCTTTACATTTCACCTGCAGCAAATCTCTGTCACGTTGTATAGATTTTCAAAGGACTTTGTATTTTCATGTGCCTGGCTACATCCCTTCCGCATCGCAGTGCTGGAGTCGGCCATCGAAACTACGGGTCATGAGTTTTCAAGGGCAGTGTTCATCCCCTCTTTGTCAGAAAAAATTTGAGCCAAAGAGACGAAGATGTGCTCCTGAACAGGACGGACTCAATGTTGAGCTCTTGCGTGACGCTGCGCACACTGAGCCGCGGCGCGGTGAACCTCGCCCCCTGGTGGTGCCGTGAAGCCTCGTCCGCACCGCACCGCACCCCGACACGCAGCACTCAATCTGCACTTTCTCCCAAATTGGAACAGGTAATCAGCAATAAGAGCGGCCGCTGGTAGAATTGATCCCGTCCGCACAGCTAATTGCACACGGGAGAAATAAGGCGCGAGTCCAGAGGTGTCGCAGGCACTTGAGTGTCCCCCACCCTCGCTCCGCGCGCATCAATAATTCACTGAGGGTTGTCGGCTTCCAACCTGTGGACATAGCCCTGAATCCTGCACATAAGTGCAGCCGCACATTTCTTCAAATGTCTCTTTTTGGGGATATGTGCAGTGCGTGCATCCTTGCAATGTTCCAGATATTGTTGCTGAGGCGTACGAAGCTTTTGCGTTTCTGTTTGCAGTTTCACGAAGTTGTTGAAAAAAGTTCAGGGGAGTGAGGCTGGATTGTTGAACAACATGTTCAGAGCGGCGAGGCTTCCCAGCTCTCACCAGCTCACACGAAGTCAGGGAATAGTTGTTCTTTCTGCCTCAAAGGATACAGGATTCCTGCAGCCCAGTTCTATCAAAAGCAAAATGGGACTTGACACAAGTGAATTGAGGAAAACGGCGGCCTGGCCTCCGTGGTGAGTGTGTTGCCTCGCGCGCCCCCGAGGCGAGTTTTCCCGCGCCATCGAGGCCGCGCTGCTCGCACCTCCAGCCTCGCGCAGGTCAGCTCCGTCCGCGGCGCAGCTGCAGCGCCGTCCTCGCTGTGTCGGCGCCCAGCTGTGACTGGACTGCAATCCCACTGTCGCGTGTCCATGACTGCGCGTCAACTTCAGTGCAATCGGCGCCGTGTCCGCTTCGCGGTCCAGATCAGGATCGGGGGCCTCCGGGTCAGACTCGGCGAGGATCCGTTCATTGGGCCGCCTTGCCTGCTCCAGAGTGGCCTCTACGTGCAGCCTGCCTCTCTCTCGTGGTTTCGTCGAGCCATTATTTGCTTCAGCTTTTCTTGAGCTGTTCAGTGAGCGAAGATTATCCGACATGAAGCTCTCTCCCCGGGAGTCGCCAAGTCGAGGTCAAGGCTGGATACCTGCAAATCCGCATCAAAACAACACTGGGCAACCTGTCCGATTGAACTCGAGTCAACAATTATGAAAAAGTAAGCGCGAACTCCCCAGTCTTCCCTCGAATCGTCGATTTGGCAATGGACTGCTTGTTTGTGGCATTCACTGGGGCGACAGGGCTCAAAACTTTGCGCTGGCAAGAACGAGTCCAAAGGGGTTCCGGGGCCCGGGGCCCATGACCCCTGCAAAACTTTGTTTGCTCTTAACTTTTCCTCCACTGGCTCCTGCATCCTCCCCTGGCTGTACAGGGCGGTGATGAAGTTGTGCGAAACTGTGATTGAGACTGATGCTCATTGTGAGCGATCGAACCGCTCACGAGCGATCGAACCGCTCACGAGAGATCGAACCGCTCACGAGAGATCGAACCGCTCACGAGAGATCGAACCGCTCACGACAGATCAACCACTCAACGAGCAGTTGTGGCGACAGGACTTCAGGTTGACACAAAAGGAATGGGTGTTGACACAAAATTCATACAAGTTTCACATGTTGGGAGACGATCAATCAAAACGCCCTGTGACGCGGGTCTTAACTCCGAATCCTGAAATTTGGAAAAGAGTCAAATTTTGGTTTCAGCAAATGTCAGAAGTGCATTGTAATTCTGAATATGATGGAAAGCGCCTCGATGTGCGTCGTTCTGCCGGGGCGACGCACCAACTCTGCCGCAATTGCCCTGATGGAAACGCACTGATACCATCTGCCGAGCGTGCGCTGCCGTTCTCCGACTTTTTAGTGTTTGAATTCAAGGCAAAATCTAAAAGGAATTTTACGACAAAAGTGCCTCAACAAAACCTGTATTTGCATGGTGGCAAACAAAGTCGACGCACACGCCAGCTTTGTACTTGAATCTGTCTTCAGACGGAACGGGTTTCTCACCACGTACATAGGTCCACAGCGAACGCGCTGACAGGAACGTGGTCGTGTGAAATGGTTCAGACGAAAGGCGTCTCAAAAAGTTGAAAGGCCGCAGCCTTCCAGCCGCATGTAATTGAAACAGCGAGATCCACAGGGTATTCGCGGCGCACGCTGCCACACCCGCTCGTCTCGCCTTCACCGCTTCAAACGGCTTCTGTCGGAGTCTCGAGTCAGGAAAGTTCCGAGAAAGCCCGGAGTTGTGCAAACGCCTTCCGAAACACCACACTCAATTCATTTTCAACAAAGCATTAGCTCTTTTGAATGGGGTTTGAATCCCAACCCATCGCGACAGGCGCTGAGAATATTGGGGAACAGGACGAGGATTTACGTTTTGTTGAAAAAAAAAAAAAGAACTCAAAGAAAGCTTCTCCTTCAAGTCAAGAATCAGCAAGATAGGAAAAGAGATTCGCGTCTGATTTGTCTGTGTGGCCGAGACAAAGATCAGAACCGAGCCTGACGCAGCCGCAACTCGCCGCTCAAAGGCCTTCATTTGCTCGTCTTTGTGTAGGAGGGACGACTCCTTGACTCGACTCATTCACTTGTGTTCAACCTTGATCTAATTGCCTCCGAGGAGATCTCAGCTCACGAGACGGGCACCACCGCCGCTGGGGACTTGACACATGAGAGCAACGTCTTTTAGCTCAAAAAGGGACAAATGAGAATCATTCATTCATGGTGGGCAAAGATTCGAGACGCAGATCCAGGATTTGATTGAGGCGCGCTCGGTGCGACAGCGCCGCTCAGCTCCAGTGCACCTTCCTGTTTGTTGTGCACCTTCCTGTTTGATGATAAAACGGAAGGAGTCCACACGGTCTCAGCTTCATTCCAAATGTGGGAGAAGTTTTTTTTCAGGTGCACGTGTGCTGTTCCTCACGAGCATTGCTATTGGTGTTCCAAGACGGTATTCTTCTGCCAAACTTCACACAAGTTTGTGAGCGGGAGTCTCCTGACCCAGGGGTGATCTGAACCCAACGGCTGCACCAACATCAGAGCACCTGCCCCCGTTCTGTCCTGATGCACACAGACAGGTCCATATTTCAACAAAACAACTTTGGCCAGAGCAACATTTCAACAAAACAGACAAAACAACGTGGCATTGGACCGCCCTCGGTGTGATTGTGGGCCTCGCTGCTCATTGTTCCTGCAGGGTCAGCTCGAGCCGCTCCCGACACCCGCGGACTACTGACGAGGCGCACAAAACACTTGACGAGTTCGAATTATTGAGGGGAAGTGAAAGGAAATTAAAAAGTGTGCGACTCTTGAGGACTTCCGTTGTGGTTACACGAAGTCGGTCCATACATCATGCAAATGTTGAAATTCCGTCTGTGAGGGGCCTCTCGGAATATTAATCACTATTGATTCGAAGCAGATCGGCGAGCAATTGGTACAACTCCCCTCATTCTTTCATCAATGGAAACAATTCAAAGGTTCGTTCGATCGTTCGACGAGTACACGTCCAAGTCTTTTTTCACATTCTGTCAAAAACGCACAGCTCTTCGTTGTCTTTAAAGTTGAGGAATAAAACATTAGAAATTCGTTTTGTCAAAATACAACTTTGGGGTTGACGTCAAAAGATGTCGGTCTCTCAGAAGCTCAACGTGACACGTTTTTATGGTCGCGTGGAAAAGTGATAGTGAATTCAGAAGCTTTTAACATTTTCTTATCGGAGCAGAGTTTAATGGAAATTAGCTGCAGGCGCTGCGCGCAAAGGTTTGTGAATCACGACACGGGCCCAAAACAAAGAAAAGATAAATTTCTCTCCGCAATTGTTTCCTTCACAAAGCAGTCCCACGTGTTCTGAAATGCGACGCTCACGCTAATGAGCAGATTAGAACTAAAAGGTTTTGGAATGGAGTGTTGCAGGGGGAAATCTCGCTTTTTAACACGACTGTTTGTTGTTGCCTGAAACAAAATGTAAACGGGTGAAATAGTGAGGTTGTTTTCGTCATCAAACTCTGAACGATCTTTGGAAAGAAAAATTCTCCACGCCATGTGGGATGTCAGAAAAGAGGGTCAGTGTTTCTGAAAAGAACGCTCGATCAGGACATCGGGCACAACCGAACTTTAGACCCTCACGGCTCTGGACGTAAATCATAACTGAAGATGCAAAAGAAGAAATTGAAATGCAATAACAGAGGCAGACATCAATCATGGCGGGGGAGAGCGCGATGAGGAGGGAGCGATCGGCGCGGCGGGCGACGTCGGGACCGCGGCTGGGGCCGGGGTGGGGGCCGGGGTGGGGGCCGGGGTGGGGGCCGGGGTGGCGCCCCGTGTTATCAGGCGCGCTGCAATGTAGCAAAGGGCAGCGCCAGGGCCACGCCGTGTCAAACAAATCCATCCCGAATTCACAGGTCAATCGTTAATACGGCCTCCTCGAGCTACAACTGTGTCACTAGGCAATGCAGTGTCAAAAATAGCTTCGTGGGGGCGGGAGGCAAACAAAAGGGGGTCAAGAGAGACTGGGAAAGGACGGGTTAAGACTTTTTGAGAATATTGCCCGAGAAAGATGGATTGGAACACATAGACAATCTGTGCCCGATTTGGTCGCCACAAATCACGCTTGGATCAGAAAGTGCGAGTTCAATCACCAGAATTGTTAAATTTGCATGGTGGTCTCTCTTTGAAAAAGGGACGAGTTGTGTCAGTTCTGTGCCCGAACACAATCTTTCGGGCATTTGAGCTTTGTTTTAATTCCCCCTGGCATCACCGAGAACCAACTTCGTGTGGGTCTGTTTTGTCAAAGCAATCTATTTTGCTGCCCTGGCGTGAAGGCGCACGAACGATGTGAATAAATCTGAGAGTGCTTCCCGAGAAAGGCGCTTTTCGCCCCCCCCCCCGCCCCCGTGAGCGTGCCTGGCCTTCGTGCTCCGAGATCCTTGAACAGACACCGCGGCGGATTGAGTAATAACCCTGTGTCGAGCTTTATCTTCACAGCGAGAGTTGTGATCTTTGCTGCTTTTAAGAGATAAAGCTGTTGGCAAACAAATGCGAGTCCGTAAGTCATGCAGCGCCGTGATGCCGCATTTCCTGCAATAATGTCCCTTTGAAAGCTGTCTGCAAACAGTGCCCGCCCCGCTCAAACACCCATTCAACACTCCCCATCGAGGCGAAAGTTTCGCAGTTGAAGAATCTTGATATTTTCAATGGAATCCATCTGGAGCTAAAAGGTGGTTAAAAGCCTCCGCAATGTCGCGCGAGCCTTGTTCCTGTTATTTTTGTCCATTTTAAGCCCCTCCAAAAAACGTCTCAAGAGAGATGAGTGTGCCATATTTGGAGCTGTGAACACTGTGAAGGCGATATGCAGCTGAAGTGCGACGCCCAACAGCTGCATTTCGCACGAGTCCCGCGCCGTCTTCGAAAAGCTGGCGTGGAAGCGAAGTCTGTTTGTGACAAGTGACAATCAATGGAGCAATTTATCGTTCTAATGAAGCCACGGAGCAATGCCCCAATTAATGCGGAGACACGCGTAATGAGGCAACTTTGATTTATCACACGAGATACACCAACTGAAGACAGCGTCGCCCCGTGGAATCGATGTTCGCATTAACGCTGTCGTAGGGTCGCTTCACACGGGGCCTTTCACCTGACAAAGTCGGTGCCAAGCTTCATGCAGGCCAGCAGCGTCAAGGGTCAAGTGGAAAAATGACAAGACGCGTGCACGGTTGGGGCCGCGTCAAACACATGACTTCTTTTGTATCCTGTGTTCGTTTTGCCTTCCCTGGGATGATTCAGGATTTTTCAGTCGGACGTCCTGACGACGGTGGACAAGTGCAAGACTTCGGGGTTGAGCGGCGTTGTGAGGACGCGAGGCTTCGGCCTCACTGGTCCCACCGCGAGACGCGCGGCGCTCGAGTCTCACAGATCTCCTCCACATAGAGTCGGCAAAACTGCTTCCAAATGATTGTGGGCCACATGGCGCGAAAGTGTTTTATTGGAGGCACGTTCGTGATGGTGCAAGCCTCAAAGGCTCACTTGACGCACTCCATGCTGCTTTGACTTTTTGCAGAAGGAGATCTGCGTCTTGCGCTGCTGTCAACGACCTCCGAGACGCTGCTTCTGCTGGGGCAGTCGCCAAAACGCGACGACAAGGGACGACAGACACGGGAGGGGCACTCTGCTTGAGGACCGTCGTGTATTGTCACTGCCTCAACTGAAGAGGGTACATCACTCGAGTGGAGTGTGGACCAATCAGGGTGCACCGTCTGGGGAAGAGTGCGTCCACTTTCAGGGGTGCATCACACCATGAAAGTGTTGTCCTTGGTGAGGTTGTACCACTGGATGAGTACATGTCTTGGTGAGGGTAAGGGTGCATCAACTGCTCAGGGTGCATCACACATCACTTTCTGCTTTGAATCTTGATCACACAGACATCATCAAACCTTCTGTGTACTTTCAATGGCAATGAGCTTTTGATGGCAACAACAGCAGTACTTGTTTCATAAACGCGCTACATTGGTGGACAACAACAGATCCACAAGTTCGTAAGATTTGGCGCATCGCGAACAGAAACAGCGCCGGAGCGACAACGAAGCAGCGCGGATGCAGGATTTAGCGACCGTGCAGAATCGCATGAAGCTATCTCCCGATCTCTCGGGTTCACTGCTGGCACAGCGAGATTACCGTGTCATTCAGTGCCTTCTCCCTCGCTGCACGCGCACCGATTCCGACACGACCATCAGGTGCGGGGGCCGCGGCGCACGAGACACGCACTTCCTTCCGCCAAACCGAGGTTCCCGACGCTTCAGTGTTTCTACGAGGCTGATCCCAAAACTCCTTTTCGCTGTGTCGACCGTCATGTTGACATTCCTGTGTGCCGACACAGACCATTTGCCTTCATTCATTACGTGAATGAACCTGCTGCA
>JAAUXT010152602.1_pt1 | contig 10558 bp, 5 predicted proteins | sample 7278171 | NCBI WGS metagenome assembly JAAUXT01 (sample SAMN14350112, study PRJNA611818) | marine sediment metagenome | isolation source: surface marine sediment (1.8m) | place: French Polynesia: Moorea | collected 2018-08 | reverse complement strand
GTGATGTACACTGACCATTTTTTACAACAGCGGGACCAACCCCCCCCAAGACCTGCTTTACACACACGGACAGACGGACATACAGACCGATGGTGATTACATTAAGCGTGTGGTACACGGCCCTCCGGGCGACCACACGCTTAAAAATGCAACGGCAGAAAGAGTTCTCGCAGGAAATCACTCGACCATGGAGTGACACAACACGTTTTGTCAGAATGTGGGAAAATCGTAACCTGCACGCTACAAGTCTCTGGGGAACAGACAAGGGGACTGCCTCCCCCCCCCCCAATGAGCCTTGGTGTCTTTCCAGGTGTCAGACCAACGGAACAAAGTTAGTTTTCCCACTCCAGCAGAAGGTTTGCCCCTTCACAATACTGGGTACGATGGCGAGTTTCTACCCCTTTTTCCGTCTGACAAAAGGCGACTTGGGCTCGTAACGTGTGCCTCACCAAGGTACGAGGTACGTACACAAAGTTGGGTCCATCATGCTCGCCGAATTGGTGTTGACATCAAAGGTGACCAGCACTGAGTCGTCGATTTCTTTTGTTTTGTTGCGAACATGACGGACCCGACTGTGTACGTACGAGTACCTCGTATGTCTCCTGCAATCAGAGGATCAAACAGCGGTGATGAGGGAAGACCACAAAAACAAACTTCAATACAAAAACATTTGACGCTTCGCATTTTGAAGGTTTTGAAGTTGCACAAGTGGTAGGTGACACACACACACACTTCCCACACTGCCACACACTCTTCAACCAACCCTGGACCAGACCTCACTCAACACCTGCAGGGTGCCCCCGTTGTTTTTGGGATTCTACATTTGCTGGGGGTCACTGGCTCCTACAGCTGCCGCAGCACATGTGGCATTGTATCCGTGATTATCTTTGACTGTTTGATGAGAGCCAAATCTCTCCCTTACTCTGATAAAAATCTCTATCTGAACACAGCAATAGAAGGGCAATCCCAGGTAACGTTACCTGGTAGTTTGGGTGAAAAAAGCAGCGACACGCCAGGGTAATCTCTCCAAATCTCCACGGAGGGATTTATTGCTTCTGTTGCTTTGAATGCTGCTCAACTGTCAAGTTTCAACAACAGTTGCTTGTACGTACATCTCGGTGGCGGAACCAGGTCCAGTTGGGGGAACTCCCAAGGCGTGGATCATTTGGTCCTGCAAAATACAGCGCTTCCAATGCAACACGAGGAGGCCCAGTTTTGTTTGGTTGGGCGGCGATTCGGGCTCCAAGGACCAAGGGCCGAAGTCCCCTGATTGCAGTCAGACATCAGACACGCTCACATAAAGATGAAGATGTTCTCTCTGCATGTCTCTGTCTCTCTCGCTCTCTCCCTCACACGCACACACACATCTACCTTTGCTAATACAAACACGAACACACACACACACACATCAAGGTGTTGCTCTCTTCCCTCAGGTGGATCCACCAGAGACACGACCAACTTTTTCACTGCGTCATTACATCTGAGCACACTTTGAAAGGCATCAGTTGAAGTTTCTCGAAGAGGCGTGTGGCGACAGCGAAAGACAAACGAGGCATCGGCTATTGTGTGTTTTTGTCGGAAAACAAGTGTCTACGCCGGGGTGCCCTGTGCATGGTACTTACCGGGCAGGGATCGTCATGGTCGTTGAGCGTTACATCTCGAGTTTCACAATTCAGACTGCGAAGAAACAGTGTTTATCTTCTGCTGAAGTGGCACGTCGTTGCATTTCAACTTACTGACTCAACGAAATCAATTCATTTGACAGCGCTGTTTCTGAGAAGGTCCACAACCAGCACTGAAACGGAGTCGCCCCACAGTAGTGGTTCGTGTGTCTGTGAGAGCGTCAGATGTTCTGAACTGGAGGTGTACTCGTAGTTTCACCCGGGTATCAATGTCAAAACCAGAGTTCGGGGCACCCTTGTCCCCACCCTTGTCACATGTCCGCCCCTGACCGCTCCCTGGACCATTCTCTGCAAGGAGCTTTGTCTTCGTGACATCTCTTGCTTTCCACCCCGGTGTTGTGAGCAGGTGTACTCATAGGGTACATGTATGGCTGGCTTTGCCTTTCACAACTTCTTAAACCAAAGCCATAAACTTTCCGCATTCCCGACCGACAGACAACGCCACTTGTTTACAGCAAAGCCAAAGCCACTTCAGCACTGTGGCTTTACCTGGAGGGGCAGGAAATTTGTGCTGCGTTGATCTGTCGCTCAGCAGGAAATGAAATAACGACTGCGTGCTGAGCTCAAAGGAACAGCGAAGTGCGTGAGGAAAGCAGGGGCAGATCCAGATCAGGGGGCGGACCATTGGGCGGGATGGGCGGGAAGGCCCAGACCAAGGGCGGGGTTCCACCCTCTGATCTTGACCCAAGGGAACTCACATATTCTGGGAAAAGGTGCAAAATTCCAACCTCAACAAAGTGGAAAATTAACTGCTGCTCCTGTTTGTTTCTTTTTGCTGGCGGGGGGGGGAGTAACATGAGTTGTTTTGATGTCAGGGCCCGAGCCCTCTGCGCACCCGCCCCTGGATCCGGTTCTGATGAGCAAGGCTTTGTTCAACTTCAGTTGTTAAAAACCCCCGTAGAAGGATCGGCTGTAAAAACAGTGAGTCATGTGGGAAGATGAATGTGAGCGCGTTCTATTTCTTGAACCAGGCAGGATGATATCCAAAAAGCAAGGTCCCGAGACACGAAAACAGTGCTAACAAGGGCCCCTGTACACCCGCTACAGACTAAGGGTAGCAGCTGATGAAATCCCATGTCCACTTTCATGTTTGAATTGACTGAAGCAGGTATCAATGGCATCTGGTCTATCAGCTTGTGACAGTGATGCTGGGTCCCACTCACCCGGAGGCAGCGAGACGACGACCCAGTCCCGAGACGGTGTGAACGTCCGCGGCTCGTTACGCCTCAGAACGGGCCTCCGGCAAGGACGCCAAGAAGTTTTTATCGCGACGTGTAAATTACTGTATCTTGACACGAAGCCAAGAGACCCCAGGTTCTGTTGCCATCTCCCGTGAGTTGAACGCCGTGTTGATGTCGTGTTTTCTGCCGTTTGTGAGGCGGATCCATGATTCGGTCAGGGACCCCCGCCCGACTCAAGGACGGTCAAGCATTGTTTTCGTGGTACAAAAATTTTGGGGGGCACAAAACACTTTTTTCTTGAACCTGTGGGGCCCAGGTCCCAAGAGCCAACCTCGCTGGTGCGCCCTCCGAGTTGTCGTGTTGCAACGTGTTCACCAAGCGACAACAACAACACCCAGCCAGCCACGAGGAAAACGCACGGAATACGTCCCCATTGCGCGGCATCGCCAGTGTTGATCAGGGACGTGGTCGCTCCGGGCGGGACACATGGCGCACACCTGGTCCGGCCCAGTTCGGACTCGCGTCAACTCGCTGCGCGGTCCCCCACAACTCGAACGCTTCAAGGTGTCTGAGAGGATCATACAAACACAACAACAGTGGTGCAACCGAAGACTTACAGAAACCACAATCACAGTGTGGACAGCAGCACCAGAATCCCCAGAGGACGACGAAGAGTCAGCAGGAAGTTCAGTGCCGATGTTTGTGCGTTGCACACGCCACCTTGCGAAAACGACGTGCGAGCGTCCTGACCGAGCCTCCACTGCTGGACACGCTCAGAATATCTTGGAAGAATATATATCTTTGTTCAATCCATAATGCCATGCAATTGTCTGAAGATTGAAGGAATCAGAGACCAGGCTTGTGTGTACACTGACAAGTGTTCTTGTTTCGGTTGCAGCGCTGCAGGGTGCGGCTGAGTCGTGCCGCGCCTCAACGCACGTGCGCCTGTTTACACTGACAAGCGTTCTTGTTTCTTTGCAGCTCTGTGATTGGTCGCGATGCGGGTGCGGCTGGGCGGCGCCGCGGCGCACATGCGCTCTCCCTTCTTCCTCTTCATGAGCCACTGCCGCTGGACGTGCGTGTCGCACGCCGACAGCGACGCCGGCTCCGACCGCCAGGGGGACGGCGCCGCCGGGGAGCGCCTCGGTCTCGTCGAGCATGCGCACTGCAGCGGGTGAGTCACGCGTCGGGACATGCGCTTTGCGTTCCGGCCTTGTGTGTTTCTTTTGTTATTTTTTCTCAAGCCAGACAGGACAACGCTACTTTTCTGACCAACACACCAGGAATTCATCAGAAAGTGTGGTGTGTGAATGCAGGCCGAAGACGTTCCAATGGAATCTAGCGTTCAAAACAAAACAAGCGTCGCAAGAACTGCCCCCTCCCAGCTTTATATTCGGGGTCGTGTTTTGTTGTTGGGTCCCCTGATCATGTCCAAGCGTCATGCGTACCAGGGTCCCAGCACACCCAGGCCCGTTGGATTTTGCATGGAGACGCTTGATCACGTGGACGCTGGTTGTATTGCAGGGAGTGGGAGGAGATGGAGACGGACGCGACGGACCTGGGCGACATCACCACGGAAACGGCCTTCATCACCGAGGACATGCTCCAGTCCATCCACTCCGGACGAATCAGCAACCTCAACTCCCTGAGGGCGCTCAGCAACCACAGGGCCCGTGGCAACTCTTCTCAAGCCAACAACCAGGATACTGCTGACAGCCACACTTGCCTTAGCAACCGGAGGTGTCACAACAGCGCGTCGTCAAGAGGCGCAAGTTCAACGCTTCAACACGGTGCAAACCGGAACAGTGCCCCTGGAGACGAAAGCGGAAGTGGATCCGTGGTTGCTAATGACAACGAAGCCATGGATACGTGTATCAACGGGAACGTTGTGAACAACAGCAATAGATCCTCTGTGGAGAGTAACCATTGCAATAATCTCCTGTCTGAACTCTTGACCTTTCATTCTCACCAAGACCAGGATATGGGCAGTGAGATGGAAACTGAGTCAAGATCGAGGTCAAGTGAAGGTCAGGCCGCTGCACCAGCCCACGTGTACGAAAACGTGCAGGTGGGGGACGCGTCCCTGACAACCATAGAAGTGGAGGGCGTGACCAACACGAGTAGCTCGGACTGCTGTGTGCAGAATCACCACAGCAACAGGAACTCGGACGTGAGTCTCCCGAGCGACCTGTCCGCGGGGTCCCCGGATGCAGCTGCGGCGGACCCGGACGCTTCCGGCGCGGCGGGCGGGGCGGAGGGACCGGAAGAGCTGGACTCGTCGACTTCCGGTGAACTCAGTGACATCCTCTTCCGGTTTGACCGCCACTTCCGGATGAACACGGGATTCGGATTCGCCAATTGGAGGTGGACGCACAGACTGTCCAACCAATCAGCGGGCAGCAGGGGCAGCGCGGCGGCGGGGACGGTGGCGGGCTGCTCCGAGAGCTCCCTGCAGAGACAGGCCCGCTGGCTCAAGAGGCTGCAGGCGCACCAGTGCACCACGACCCCAACCAACTCCAACTCCAATTCACTGAGGTCCACGACGTCCAGCGGCTCCAGCAGCTCAGTGAGGGGCAGCGGGGGGAACCTCCAGCAGGAATGGTACTTTTACGACCCGAGGCTGGTGCCCCAGAACAGGACCCAGAGAATCGCGGTGCAGACGAATCACAATCGGATCCAGACGACGTCCTACGTGTCCAACATCGTGAACCCTCCGACCTATGAGGAACTGGCCAATTTGGGTCAACAGGAAGTTCTGGAACAACCTGAACCCTCAATGGCGCTCCTTGGTTCCCCTGGGGCTCCTCCTGCATTTGAAGACTCTTCCATTTTACCGAACCTGCCCCCTCGGTTCCCGTCTCCCGGTGGGGGCCAGCTTCCCGCCGACCCCCCGCCGCCCTACGTGGACTCTGGGCGGGCGCCGGTCTACGACGTGCACCCGAGTGAACTCATGGACCCGCCGCCCCAGTACGATGACCATTCGTTCAGTGAAGATGACGACCTCACCCCAGTGGACCCTATGGACCCAAACTCCCCAGACTCGAGCCAAGGGGAAAACGACAACTTTATTTTGACGCAGTCGACGTCAATTCTGAGCGAGATGGACGGGAACTTCATCCTGTCCGCCGCGCCACGCATCACGCACCGCCCTCCAGCTATAACTCCCGACTCTCGCAGTATTGCGTCGGAAAACAGTGACGTCAGGCCGGGGACACGTCAGAGTGGCGCCGACTCGGGTGACGACGACGCAACTTCCGTCGCGAACGCGTCCGACGGCGACGCGACGGCGGAAGAATCCGCCCCTATCCCTCTGCATCTCGAGGAACTATTTCGTGACCCAAATCTTTCGCGAGAACAAAGTGACTTTGACCTCAGTAACAACCCAGAGGGTGCGGAGGACTCTCCCACTTCTAACGTTGAGAACGACGCCGTCGGACCCTTATTGCCATGGCAACATCATCCGAATTCGGGCATCTTCCCTGGATACCAGCTGCTGCACAACAGCCCGAGCCTGTTGCCCTGGTCTCATCACCCTGGCGACGACGCGCCCTCCCTGGACGACAGCGTCGCGGATGACCTTGACGACGATGACCTTCCGGAGCAGGACGAGGACAGCTCGAGGTCGCTCGCGAACTTCAGCCACGACGCGTCGTACCCGGCGGGGTTCCTGGGCGGCGCGGGCGGCCCTCCGCTGCGCTGGAGCCGCGGCGTGGGGCTCGGGCGCTGGAACGCGCAGAACTGGGCCATCTGAGCGTCTGGGCCTGCCGGACACTGGGGTCGGAACCCACAGCGTTACGTGCTGCCCGTGTGTCCGCTGGAAAACTGGAAAACTGATCTGATGGTCAGGGGGACAGATCCTCCGCATAATAGACCGCCCCTTTGTCCACTGAATAACAAGGCCACACGCCGGAAGGCAAACTGGTTTCGCATGTGATCATCGAGCTGGGGCAGATTCAGCCGGGCGGAAGGTTCCGGAGGATCCAGGGGGCGGCCGCTTGGGTGTGGAGCCGTTGTGTGTGTTCGAGCCCCCGTCCCCGGATGCCTTTCCGGCCTTGGCATTGATTTACGAGTGGCTGTCGATCAATGCGTGGCGCATCCGGTGTGAACACGGCTTCGTGATTATTGCGTCCATATGGAATTCAAGAACATGTGCAAAACACCCGTTGAATCAGTCCACTCGTGATCCGTGACTTCGCAAAGTAACAGTTGTGAAGGGTTTTTAGATTCCAATGGTTTTTGCATTTAACTGACTCTTCAGCCGTGGATTTTTATTGCGCTTTGTCTGGCGCGATGAAGGAAACGTGAATAAAGTTTCGTAACTTTTCAAAACAAGATTTGTGTGCCATACACAGGGATATGCGTGTGTGCGTGTGTGTACGCAATGTTTGTGTGGACATTATTGTTGTGTGTGAATACGTTGTGTGAAAATGTGTGGTTTGCGGTATTTGCGCTCGCGGATCCAGTGGGATTTGTGTGCGTGTGTGTGCGTTTGAAACTTGCAGATGCAGAGATCTTCGCGTGGAAAAGAAAACATTTTTTTCGTGAAATTTCGCTGCAGCTTGAAAAATGAGAAGCACTCAGTCGAGGAAAACTCGCGCGAGTAGCAAACGCGCCGTACTTTACGTGGTGGGTCGTGCGAAGGTCCGTCCCGAGAGCGGACCTCGCGACAACAAAGCTGACGGCAACTCGCAGAGGCCGTCTCTCGTCGAGTGAGATGCGTTCCTGCAGTGGACTGGCCCTTGGGCACCGCGTCGCGAAGCACCACGCAACGCGTGTTGGCGTGCTTGGCGGGGAGGAGGCAAAGCCCGACGCAACCCGTGTGAAGCGGGCCTCGGTGCACAATGTTGCATCCGGAGCGAACTGTGTCCGCTGGCAGAGCGTCAACTATTCTCTTGAAGTGACCGCGCCGGCCGCCCGAGCCCGAGCCTGAGCCCGAGGTCTGAATTGCACATTGTATCTGCCAATAGCCTCACACATGTGTCAATGGTGACCCGATTGAAGAGTTTGTCACTTAAAACAGCGACTCACACGCTTCGTTGCACCAAAGCATTTGAGGTTGTACACACAATTGCACAAAATGTACGCTTGGTTTCACACAACGCTGAGCGTGGCCGAGCACTCGTACTGTTTGTGGGGTTCTGCACGTAGGACTTCACACTGCATGAGGAAGAATCTCTACGTGAAGACGAACTGCAGCACTTGAAGATTCAAGTAAGTGATGTAAAAAAACAAAAGGCCGTTTTCACGTTGGTGATGTGGACGTCATGCGCCAGGTAGTTTGGGAATCACAACAAGAATGTCTTGTACAAAAAGTAAACACTGTTGTCCCAGTAACCACGTCAAGTAGATGTGGACGTCAGTTTCTGCAAGTCCTCGTCACCAACGTGAAAACGGTTGGAACTGATCCTACCTTTCGCTGAACATGGTGGGTTCTGGAAATCGAGGTCTGCACAACCTTCCTGGTCTTTATAAAGACGTAAAATCCAGTGTGATCCACAAGTGGGATGTTGAGAGGAAAGACCCCAGCGGATCCAGGGAAGGCCAAAGGTGTGCGTGGGTCTGACCCGCCCAAAAGGACCCCCGTTCTGTTTTCAGGTGCAACAAAGTGAGGTTTGCGTGCAAATGTTTGTTCAAGATTGGTAGTTTGTCCTGCTCCAAAACTTGCCCAACAATGGATGGATCCCTTCAAGATCCCACCAAGGCGCACCTCGCACCTTAGGCAATGTTTGCTGCTTCTCCCCAAGTGTGCCCCAAGGTGCTCCCCCTCCCTTATGGATTTCCCCCTCCCGAGGTCACCCCACCCATTCTGACCTCAATCCTGGTTCCGCCAGAAATCGTTTTCTCTCAACACTTCGCTCTGATCACCAGACAAAAATGAGACGAAAAAAATGTCTTGCACAGAGTGCAAGCACGAAATTGTCAATTTTCGTTCTTATGTCCTTATCGTTCTGTTTTGGGTCAAAATCTAGATTTGGGTTGTTTTATCAGAGACCAAAACGGATCCTAGAGTCACAAGGTCATCTGTGGGGCGGATTCCTGTTTCGGGCGGCGGGGCCGAACCACATCGCGCGAAGAGAAGGGAGAACACTCGTCCGAGGCCCCAACAAAACATAATTTGAAAAGCTGTACAAAAACACAGGAATGTCGTTTGTACCTGCAAAGCAAACCCAGTTGGAAGATTGTATCTTTCAGCATTTTGGAGGAAGACGCCCCTGGATCTGCATCGCGAACTCGTATCATCGCCGGACCCAGATACATGTACCACACACCTTATCCTGTTATCAACCGCAGTGTCAGTGTATTGCCGGGAACTACGTGTGTGAAGCTTCACCCAATCAACGGATGCGTGTGCACGTGCAGTGTGAAGACACCGAGAGACAAAGGAACGATGTGAGGCGCAGGTCCTTGGACAACTGCGACGGAAATCGACACTGTTCGGTTGACCTGGATTGTGGCATCAATCCTGTCAGCTTCATAGGTCACGCGGGAGCCGAGGTGAGTTCGGTAGATACAGGGCTGTGGACACAGGTGTCTGTTTGACACAGGTGTCTGTTTGACACAGGTGTCTGTTTGACACAGGTGTCTGTTTGGGCAGCTTCCTCTTGTTGAACAGATGGAACATGGTCAACGTTTCTGCATTTGAAAAACATTGAGCATAAACCAGGCGTTTGTCCACAAAGCCTCAGATGTACCGCATTCACTCGTGTAAACATGATGCACCGTTGTAGCCCCTCATGTAGCTGAGGACCAATCTCTGGAACACGTGAAAGACAATCCGATTTGCAACATGGAGAAATTGCCTTGATTGAAAACAGACATTTGTGACATTGTCGCAGACACTTGCAAAGCTTGATCCGCACAAGATTCTGTTCTGCCTTTGTGACCAGCAAATGTCAGAGATTGATCCACACTGCAGGTCTCAGTTTCATGCTCCTGATTGTTTTCCTTTGTGTCTGTGAACACGGGTGGATACGGTAACATGGCGGGTAACGTGGGAACCTCACAGCTGCTGGCTGTTTGTTCCCATGTTGTACCACCTGTTGTATTGAACGACACCCATAGATTTAATTTGCTTGTTTCACTGTTTCAGCACCTCGCTGTGTTACAGACCCGTCACTGCGCTCCAGCGGGCGGTTCAGGGCTCGCGCCAGAGATGGCCCACCGTCTGCTGTGCGGGGTGTTGGCCCTGACTGGCTCCGCCGCAGGTGGGTGCATCACACACACACACACACACACACACACACACGTTCGCGCACGCGTTGACAGTTGCCCACGCGATTCAAAACGGATCACACACACACACACACACACACACACACTGAAAGTGGACACACACGCACACAGAAACACGTGCCGAACAGAATCACATGTTCGAAGGAAAACGACTTTTCGTTTCACTTCATCAGACAGAAAAGCCATTCTGTTGTGTGCGGGTCGGGTCCCGGTGGTTCCCGTCCACACAACCGCCGCCGTGTGCGGCACCGCGGTACGGAGCAGCCTCGCCTCTTGGCTGGACTGCCACAGTGGAGTAAAACTCAAGCTACGCTTCAAACGTTTATTACTCACTCCTGTCTCAAGCTGTTGCTCTCAACAGATGCAGGGTGTGGTGGGCGCGGCTTTAAATAGGTGGTGCGAGTTGCGAGTCCAGTGTACAGCTTCAGCTTTGCGCAGCTCTGCTGAAGCTGCTTCATTGGT
>JAAUXT010042337.1_pt1 | contig 10561 bp, 12 predicted proteins | sample 7278171 | NCBI WGS metagenome assembly JAAUXT01 (sample SAMN14350112, study PRJNA611818) | marine sediment metagenome | isolation source: surface marine sediment (1.8m) | place: French Polynesia: Moorea | collected 2018-08 | reverse complement strand
TGACAGGTTCATCTTCCGCGCGCGAACTGAAAACCTTGGCCGTTGAATGAGTCGCTCACGATTTGTCCTGCGCATCACTTCGCGCAGCTGTAGCAGACGACACAGCAGACGACAAAACTAAAAACAGAGATGAAGCGAAGTATTGATATTTACTTGAACTCTGCCCTTGAAGATCTCAACAGCAAGTCTCTTGCCATGAAAGTGATGAGAATAAGTGAGGATTCAAATGGCACCGTGGACACACCGCTTTCATCAGGAGCCTATTCAGCGGGAAGGTCAGTCAAATTTCGATCAATAGAGTCCAGATCCAGACTCAAGATCTAGATCTACGGATTGAGTTCCCAAAGTTGCCAACGTTCACTTTTGTTCAAAAAATATTCAGTCTATCCGCACCTGGTAGAAACACAGCCCTTTCGTAAATATTATTGTGCTCGTTCAGGAAATCGCAGACAATTCGGCGACTCCGACCCGCCGACAGAGCTGCGGGTTGCTCGCCAACACAACAATCAGCAAAGTTTTCGACGCCAACAAATCACCCATCGACATCTCCATGTGAAAGCCCAAACCCACTGCGAAATCAGATGAAGCAGGTTTGTGACTCTGGGTGCTGTTCTTTTCACACCTGAGAAACCGATTTTTGCACTAACGCGCAAAGCAAAATTTTGCGGTTTGACAACAGTCACTTGCCAGGAAGAAACAGCAACAAATGCCGAATTAGCAGCACACGTATGAACTTTTGCAAGTCCAAACATGTCTGGAGATCGACAAGATATGATACTTTGAACCATATTTCTGATTTGTAGATCGCAAGATTGTTTGCTTCGCAGAAGTCTTCCATCAATTTTGAAGAACTGTGCACGGAGGTGTGCCCTGCGGAAGAACTTCCTCATCCAAGACACCTTGCAAGGTACCTTTCGACGCATGCATGCAGTTCTGTGAACGTACCGGTATGCTCCGACTGACTGAAGAGCAATGGCCTTTGAACCCAATGTTTTCTTTCTTTGACCTGATTGCAGGGGTGTAGGCCGCCTAAGAAATCGACAAAAACTACCCCAGTCAGTCACTGATGCAGCCCAACACATCACGCAAGTCAAACAGAAGCTGCAGACTTGGCAAGTTGGAAATTGAAAGTTTTTGTCACACCTTCTTTGTGACCAGAAGTTTGCTGGCTGTGATAAGTTCAGTTCGAACTGCAAATCTCTTTCGTTTCAGTGTGAGCGAAAACGCTCGTCAAGGGGAAACTTACTTTTTTGGACGACGAGGCAGAGGAGAAATTTCGCAGAGTCCTCATTTGGCCCATGCTGCGCACGATGAGATCCCCTTGGAACCGGACACAAGCCGTCGAGAAATCAGTCTCAATCCAGGGAAAAACAGAAGCGCATTGCGCTCTCCAAGGCAAGCATGCTCCCCAAGTGATTTCAGTCTCGTTGAAACTGTTTCGTGGGCAGACGATTCCAACTTCAAAACTCAGACAGACGATTGGGAATCTGACCTCATCAATGAGACAGATAATTCCAATTTCAACGATCAACAACTTCGTTTCGACCCCCAAGAAGACCCTCTGCCATTTGACGTCAGAGGCGTCGCGCAAACATCACCCAAGAAAAATTGGGTAAATTGCACGGTTCGTTTTGTTTGATCAAACGTTGTGCCGTGATGACAGCTCGCATGCATAACCTGTTTCTGAGCATCGGAACGACGTGATTCTTGCAGGTGAACGCCGTCGAAGCACCAGTCAACAATATGTTGCAAGCGAACGCTGCCGAACCTCCGTACGCAGACGACGCTTCGAACCCAGCGTTTGAACAGGTTGAATTTCAGAAACTTGTCAACAAAAACTGTCGGAACTGCAAGAGGAAGTTCGGTCACTGACACTGCAGGTCTGTTCGTCTGAAACGACTGTTTTCACTTCAGGCATCCTACTGGGACATACCCGTGAGTGCAAGTGATTGGTCGTTCCTTGAGAACAAACCCAAAGTTCTGCAAGAGCACCTTGACAATGCAAGAACGAGCAGGCGAGAATTGCCAAGTGCTGCCAACTTCTGGATTCCCACACAATGCCACAATGCTGACGAGACCACTCACGAGCCAGTTGAGTCTGATCACAACACCGACGAGAGTTCACAGGAGTCACTGGAAGCACACCAGATCAGTGAACTGTTGTTGAGAAAAGCTCATGCTCCGGAGAACGGTAGTTGCTCAACCGACACCTCAAACGACACCAGCTTTTGAAGTCTTACGTGGCGGTTCGCGACATCTAGTATCACACCTTTATTACTGAAACAAGGACAAGAAAATTTTCCACGAAGCTTTCCATACCCCGAGAATGTTGAAACGTACGAAAGCGGTCAAAGAGAAATCATTTGAAAGAGCTGGAATACGAAAGAAACTCACCGTAAACCCGTCTAGAAAATACCCATCTAGAGTAAGAAATCATACTTCAACACACAGTATATCTATGTACAGGTGATTCGGACACCTGGGCTGAATGAATTTTCACTACAAAGCGAACTAAACTGGTTTGGTTTCAACAAAATTAACTCTTTTTACAACGATCACATGTTACATGCAGGATTTCTGGTAACAATAGCTTGTGAAAGTTAACACCACCGTTTCATCACAACTGCTATTTCAGCAGATGTACCTGTGCCTTATCAAAGAATATTTAGCTTCAGTTTCTCCCACGCCTTTGTCGAGAAAACCACAAAAGTAACAGCCAACAAACTCGACTTTTGGAAACGTTTCCACGAATGTCTTCAACGTGTGTGGACTTTTCGCCACCACCCTGTGTGGTGCAGCCAGCTCAAGTTGTTGGCTGACACTTTCTGGCGTTCGAAAGAAAGCAAGTGGATCTGAAAGCCGTTCCAAGGAAATTGGCTCGACTGGACGTACGTGCCAAAACTGGAACTGTAACTTGGAAAGGACAGTGTTCTTATTTGTGTACTTTGTCGTGTCGTATGCGTGGCTCTACGATCGAGCTCTGACCCAGAAGGTACTTGTTGCGCATTCAGGGCATCGATTTCCACTTGTCAAAGACACGTTCACCAGGTCTCTTCACTTGCAAGGCAATTGTCGCTTCTTGTTCAAACATTGGTGAGTCGATTTCCCCAAATCGAGGTGTGCATGCCAAGACAATTCTGACTGCCACACAAACTGCGAACGAACGTTCCATCCTGATTCAGTTGTCTTCCACAGACAATTTTTGACATGTCACGTGTGTTTTCCTGTTCCTTCCATATTACAATTGCCCAACAATGTCACCTTGTCTCAGTTCTCAACCAAGGAGGACCATTTGTTTTTCCACCGGTCTCGTCATTCACATGAAACAACACCCGACGTGCTGCTTTCTTCCGAAAAGCAGAAACTCTGCGAATGATTTGTACTTGCGTGATCCACCCGTAGGTGGGCAAGTTTGCGTTTTCATTTGCATGTCGGGAGTCGAGTAGTCCGCGCACCGTGCTGTCGTCACTGCACCTCCTCTCGCCGTGTCGCGTCTGACCCGTGACTTGCAGTTTGACGACTCTGCGGCGGACTCGGTGACGACCCGTGGCTGGTCTCGCCGAGGCGAAACTGGTCACTCCTCTCCTTTCTGCACGCGTGAGTTGTGTCTCTGCTTCGTTCCGTATCTGAGTGCCCTTGGTTGTTTCTCACGATTTCTTCCCGTGTTCCTCGTGACCATGCAGCCTGAAAAGCATGGACTTGTAATGTAACGAACTGAAATGTTTTACGGAAATGTTCCAAACAGAAAAGTTGTCACACCAAATTGAATTTGCCGACGTTTTTCTTTTTTCTGCTGACGCTGGGTCGGCCAAATCGGCAAACATCTGATTTGTCAAAGTGTCTGACGACTTGATTCCAAGCCCGTACAAAAATTAGCGACGCGCACTCTGTCAAAACCAGATCTAACTGCTTACAGCACAAATTGTACCCGCCCGTAGTGCTAATTTGTTGAAAGAGAAAAACAGCAGGCATTCGAACCTAGTACTGGGAGAAGTGTGCTCCCTGCGACAGTTGCTGCGAATGGAAGAATGCCCGGTCTCCCTGGTAGGTCGAGTCCTGCGACAGCATCATGTCAGCTTGCGATTTGAAATCGTCGGGCATGTAGCTGTCCTGGAGAAGTCAAACGCGTGCGATTTGTGAAGATGTCACGTGAGAAGAAACTTTGTTCAAAACACCTGAACCTGGACTTCTCTATGGAACGAAAACAAGGTTGACTTTGTACCTGTGACAGCTCCGGCTGGGACAGGCCAGAAAGTCCCGGCTGGCTCATCTGGAACGGCTGGCTCATCGACATACCCTGAGTCATCGGCCCCTGGCTGCCGTAAGGCTGACTTCCATCCTGAAAAACATATCAACGTGTAAACTCGGAGCCATTTGACAATCACACATGAAATGTTCGTTTGAGCCAGTACGACTGGCAAGAAAGCACTGGTACCTGGCTGTTCTGGCTGTACATCATGTTCTGAGAGAAGTGGTTGCCAGCCGACTGCATCTGGTTGCTGTAGCGCGGCGGTTTGTTCCTGCCTCCCCTGCCGCGAGCACCGGCGCCGCGACCCATTCCACGTCCTGCAAGTTCGATGTACTGCAGGCACTTGTTCCGAAGCTGAGCATCCACATTACCTGGACGAAATTCCGACACACAAAGGACGATTGCAGTGACCAGACTAATGCCTCACCCATGGTGACGTTCTGGAACTGCGGTGGCATCTGTGGCATGAACATCCCGACGGGCACGGGCAGGTTCATGCTGGCCGCGTACGCTCTGTCGGCACCGATGAAGCCGAGCTGGTCGTGTCGCACGAAGCTGTCCGGGTTGAACCGCGGACCTAAAACGAACGTCAGGTAGTTGTTACACAGATACAATGCAGCTGACACACACATGCACACAAACACACATGTTGTGTGGGGTTCGGGTCTCGGGAGAACCCTCTCACACTCGCTGCTGCTTGCGGCACCGCAGTCAGTTGCAGTCTTGGCTCAGCCGGACTACCGCAGTAGAGTAAAACTCAAGCGTATGCTTCAAACATTTATGCTCTCTATACAAGAACTGTTTACTTAACTTAAGCATACAGGACTATTGTGTCTATGGCTTTTATACAGTGGTGCAAGGTACTGGCCCAGTGCGCAGCTTCAGCTTTGCATAGCTCCGCTGAAGTGGCTTCATCGGGTACTCAGTGCCTTGCCCAAAAGCTGGATAGCGCGCGTGGGAAGAGCCAACTCTTCCACACGACACACATGCAGTGCAGACTCTGGTCTCTATCTCACCTCCGTTGTGGGTATTGATTCTGTCGTAGGCTCCTCCAGGAATCAGTGCTTCTCTTGCGTCAAACATCGTGTTGCTCATGAAGCGGCCACCCTGTGCAAGGACACAATTTTTTGCACCATATTGGAACTTTATTCTCGTCAAAAGTACTGCAAGAGAGTCAATTCGCTCGTGCCAGCAAACGAAACTTACGGGATTGGCAGCATTGATAAGCTTCCTCGGTTTGCTGAACTGGATCATGCTTTCTTTCAAGTTGTTCAGCGGGCCTTCCACGAGAACCTTCTGTTCCTTGTAGTACGTAAGCAAGTGATTCCAAAGCTGCTGCTTGGACAAAACCTTGGGGTTTCCAACGATGATGATTCCAAATCTGAAACAGCAGATGCAGAGGTCGTTGTTTGGAAGGCAGACTTGTCACCCTGCAACAAAGTTATTCTGGTGAGGCAGACAGTAAATTCACCTTGCTCTAGTGAGAGCGACATTCAAACGACGTGGGTCGTTGAGAAAGCCGATGCCCTGGTGCTCATTGGCTCTGACACAGGACAGCACGATGAAGTCTTTTTCTCTTCCTTGGAACGCGTCGACACTTGCTACCTCGATGTCCTACAAAGATTCATCACAGAACTGTTCCCAAAATGTGTTCGCCTGAGAGCCACAAGAACACTTTATCGTCACTTGCAACTTGCGATCATCTTCATCATCCGGAAGCATTAAACCTGCAACAAACCACTACCTGGTATAGTTTTGCATGCAGCGCTCCTGAAAACTGCATGTACTGGACGAGATAGGCTCTCTGTCCCTCGTACGGTGTGATGATCCCGATCTGCTCTGGCTTGACACCGGATCTCAGAAACCTGGTCGTGATCTTTTCAACCGCCGCAGCTTCAGTTCTGCAAATGTACGACATCCATCAAGTCCGCCCGTATTAGACATCACAAGAACTCTTCATTTCACGAAGAAAATATTCACCTGTTCAGATAAGAAGTTCCAGAACTTGATATTTCTTCTTGTCCAGTTGTTGAATAGAAGAACATCGGTTTGTCCGCTTGTGGCCAGGGAACGTCAATGTTTTTCTTCGTCCTTTCGGCTGCATGCAACAACAAGACTGGTCGTCAACAAAATTCCCAACAAGGCTCAGGTGCAAGGAGTCCCAAGGTTTGCTTGCCTGTCCCAGGTCTGCCGAAAGGCAAACGAAACACACAAGATGGAACCATAACTTCAGCAATTCGTAATTTTCAACACAATACACACGCTGACGTGGCAACACAAGCCCACGTGGCAACACGGCCCTCACGAACTGGTATGTTACCACCGTGGTGCCCAAGTGGCAAATCACTGAGAACAGGGGGGGGGGGAGCACGACACTATTTCTTGGCCAGAATTTCAAAATTTCCATTTCCAAGGACGGGCACACTTCTGCCCCCGGGAATGGGGGGTGTCTGGTCTCTGAAAATTGTGCATGGGGCTCCCAACTTCTTGGGAGAGGACGGTTTCGGAAAATCTTCCACACGGGTTACAAACGGACAAATAGCTCAAGCCGGATCTCAAACGCGGACGCTGTTGAATTCCACAGGAAAATGAACACGAAAAAATCCCCCCAAGTATGTTTCACGGGAGTTCAAGCAAACAATGCAAGCGTTGAACGTTACCTGCTGTCACTCCATTTTGCAGCGAACCCTCGTAAAAGATGTTTGAAGGGAAGGCGCTGAGTGCTGGGTGCATGCGGTACTGCACTTGCAGCCTGATGGGGCGGATTCCCAGAACCACCAGCCTCTCAAACAACGACTGAGACAGACCAGCTCTCGCTGCTTTCTTGCACATCACGACTGGTCCCAACTGACAATGATCTCCAACCAAAACCAACTGAAAAGAAAACCCAGTTTTCGTTGAAAACGAAAACATTCCTTTTCGAGTGACATTTTTTTGAGCGAAATTGTTTGGTTTACCTGTCTGCATCCCAGAACAACGGGGATCATGCACTCTGGCTCCGTCGCCTGAGTCGACTCATCGATGAGAACGGCTCTGAACTGCATCTTCGCAAGGCGAGGATCTCCTGATCCGACGCAGGTGCAGCAAATCACATCGGCGTGCTGCCACAAAAAAATGTAAAAACGGTTACCGGTGTTCTCTTGTTACAACCCACACCCACAGACGCGGCTCCAGCAAAACTGTTGTCAGTCACATCGTGTCGAGAAAAGACAAGTCGTTGAGCAAAACGCAAGAGAACGCTCACCTGCAGAAGTTCTCGCTCACACTGCTTTTTGAGTTGTCGGTAACGTTTCTCATCCTGAGATGAGAGTTCTCCCGTCTCGTCTTTGAGCTGTTGTAGTTTCAACAGCTCAGGTATGCTGTAACAGGCACACGAACATGACACTTTCTTGACCTCGGCGACAACAGGATCGTGAAAGAGATACAAAAGCGCAAATCACCTGTCCATGTTTCTGATTTGATTGTGCAAAGCCAAGAATGACACGGGCGAGTCGATCGCTTCTCTGCTTTTTGCGCACAGCCGGACGCACTGCAACACGAATTGTGCCGAAATGAAACAACAAGTACAAGCAAATTCTAAACTATCTGATTCAACATTTGCTCACGTTGGTACATGTCCCTGCAATCGAACTACCTTGAGTCCAGTTTTGTGGATCTTCTCACAAAGTTGGTCCACGGCAATGTTCGATGGAGCACACACCAGCACTTGACCTCCAGTCTGCTTGGTCAGGTGATGCACAATCGTTGCAGATGTGACAGTTTTTCCTGTTCCCGGTGGACCCTGAAAAACATACACAACCAGGCTATCATTGTCTGCAACACACGGACTCTGATGTTTCCAGGTGCACCGAAAAAAGACATGAACTTTGAACATGTCCAACCTGAATGAGACTGAGCGGTCTCTGCAGAACGGTTTTCACTGCGTACACTTGCGAGTGATTCAGTTCAGGCAATCCAGGTGCGCTGAAACGTTTCGGTAGCTGACACTTAATAACGACATCTTCGACCTCGTGTCCCAGCAACTTGTGGTAGATGTATCCAGACACGGACGTCTCGTCCACCGCGAAGGTTTTCATCGCAGCCTGCATCCTGGGAAGACAAATGGTTTCTGTTCAACACCTGTAACATTCCCACTATCGAACCACTTGCGGGGATCCCGCGTGCCAAACTCACTGATCCAAGCCCTGTTTTCAAAGTACCTGTCGAATGACGTTGACTTCCACACGAAGTCAACCACAAAGTTGTGAGTGCATTCTGTGGGAACTCCTGCATTTGATTTCAGTTCAATCGCGACTTCATCTCCGTAATCTTCGCAAAAGTCAGGGAAATGCTCACATTTCAGTCTGCCGTCTTTCAGTGAAAAAAATGCAAAAGGACAATCACGTTCCTTGGAACACTCGTACCGTACAAAACAGCAAAGGTGAACACACATGGTGCAGAACAAGGATACTGTCTGGGATCTTGATGACATGGCCGACTCCATTCCATGGCTTGTGCAAGTCACCCAAGTACCTCAGCCTCAGTTCGTCTCCGTGCATCAGCTTCATTTCTGAAATGTTTGTTCGCAGTTGCAAACTCATACCAACACACAAATGGCAACGATGAGACGCAGTCCCCTGTCATCATCGAGTTGATGGTGTTGATCAAGGACCAAGCGTGGTCGTCTGAACGGAAATGACCGTTTTATTGGAATGGACATTTCGCGTTGTCAGCAGCAAAGCACTTGCCTTCATTGGCCTTGGAAAAGTGGAAATACGCGATCCTCTTCTTGTTCAGCCCGACATCCCACCGCACGACGATGTTGTCCTGAGTCTGCGACTCTTTCAGTTTCTTGTCGTAGTCAGCTTCCAGCTTCACAAGCGGACCGAAGATGTTTTGATACTGATAGGCATCCTCGTATCTCAACAGCACCTGCTGCGGCTCCTCATCCACACCAGGCTTCTCCAAGTCCTCCAAGGTCGCATCCGGGTTGTCCTGAAAGCACGAAGAGTCACAATTGGTGTCTCTCGCGAAGCTCACGATCCGTTTCGAACGTCGAGTTCGTGACGAGATAACTTCCCAACTCACCTTCCACAGCTCTTCCAATTTGTTGATCTGCTGAGCAGAAACCTGTCGGGCTCTCAGTTGTTCCTGCTCCGAAGGGACTTTCACCAGCCATGGCAAAAATTGCCTGTCTTGGATCAGGGGCTGCCACTGAGATGGATCCCTGACAGCAAGAAACAACAGTTCTTGACTTCCAAGAAACGGGGTTGTCTCAAGGTTATCTGCACGTATTTGGATTTTTCAACCGCAGACCCAAACATACCAGTTCATGTCTTTCAGGTTCGAAGATGCAGCGCATGGCTGTCGACAGAGAAGGACAACCACAGAGTCCGCCTTGGCCGGAATAAATCCCAGCAGGAAGACATTGCGACACCCACAGTTGTAACATTCCAACACAGTCTCTCCAAGAGGACCGTCCTTGTGCAGAGTCACTTCCTTCGACTTTGCTCTCACCAAGTGGTTGATGATGTGGCTACGAAAGACCATCAAACCAACAATAATGTCGCACTTCTTGAAATTCATCTGCTGAACGCAATGCGGAATTGGACCGTGTCAATAATATATCAGACAAAAGAAAGATTCGATTTTGTGAATACCTTCCTGACGTATTTCCGCGTCCATTGCAGAACCACTTCTTGGTCGTGTTGCAGAAAACTACGCACGCTGGATCATGAATGCCACAGTACCTACAAATCAGACGTTGAAAATACAATTCGCATCAGCAGTTGGTGCGACAGATCAAGTCACTCAATGTCTCCGCCAGTTGACGAACAATTGTCACGGAAACACGTGCTCTGGTGATTTTGGCCCAAATGTATCCACTCCTCCATGTTATTGCAGTCAACATAACAAAACTAGAAAAGAGCTGACGTTCCGTGCCACACAGTTCCACTGACGTTCCGCTACTGTCCAACAATAAAGTTCTCAAAGACGAAACCAAACCAGCTGTAGTTGAGTCCAACAGCGTTACTTACACACAAGCATGTTTGGGGAGGTCTTTGCTGTAGAACTGGTCTTCCTCGTCTTCTTCGAAAGTCAGTTCTCCCACTTGGTTCGTTACATTCGTAACTTCCTTGTCCAGCCCATTCGGCACATTTCCTTCCGCGTCGTTGGTCTGCAAGAAAAACAGAAATACGGAGGTCAATCAACAAATGCGTGCTTCACGCTGAAACAAGAACTGAGAAAATAAACGTGGAATAACATTGACTTCACGAAGTCAAATGCCCGCGACAAGTACCTTCACGAATGGGGGGGGGGGGAAGGCTCACG
>JAAUXT010006784.1_pt1 | contig 10562 bp, 13 predicted proteins | sample 7278171 | NCBI WGS metagenome assembly JAAUXT01 (sample SAMN14350112, study PRJNA611818) | marine sediment metagenome | isolation source: surface marine sediment (1.8m) | place: French Polynesia: Moorea | collected 2018-08 | reverse complement strand
GTGTTTGTGATACGAGGCTGATACCAAAACTCTTTCCTGGTCATGTTCTTGGCGACCCGACATTCTCATTGACTGCTTTTGTTTCCCAATCACCTGGTACCATTGCTGACCAATGGGAGTGCGAAGATCTTGACTGAACAACAAAAACAAGCGACATCAGCAGGAAAGAGTTTTGGTATCAGCCTCGTATCACTACATAACCTTGCTCCGAAGTGACAGATTCACTCCATTTCCTGCATTTAGGAACGTTTTGGGTTGTTCGGAATGTGAAAACTTGACTTCGAAACACATTCCTTGCAGATCTAGATCACTGTGACCCACCCTCAACACTAGGGCTGCTGAAGTGTGAACAAGAACAATCCCCCCCAATGTCGTTGAGCGATATTATGTCTAATACACTTGGAAATGCTTTAGTTTCACTGTCATGCTTACCTTACGCCTCTACTGCATGCGTGGCTTTTACAGAAGCAAAGAGTAAGCCGTTGCAGTTGACAAACGTATCTCCCAGCACCATTTTGCAGGACACTTTTCAGAAAATTACTCGGAATTGACCGATTCGACATGCTGGTTGTGTAACCTTGACCTTTCACCCAATTGATCTTCGATTATTGCGCCAAAAAATTCTGTGAGAAACAACCCCACAATTTTCACATTGATAAATCTGACCATTTTAGGTCAGTGGCAGAAAACTTTGTGGTCGTGTTTGATGAATGACAGCAAGCGATTATTTTGTGGAACAATAAATGGAGAAGCACTATGTTTTCCAACGAGCAGCAACACAGGGATTGAGCAGCAGTTCCAGGGCACCTGTTGATGTTGATTCCGCTGACGATTGTAGATTGCATGGATTGAAAGCATGTCTCGCACCGAACAACGACAGAGAGATGGTACCGATCTGTTAGAAGGAGGAGATTTAGGGTTGGGCAAGGGGTTGAAACCTGGTGGAATCCCAAACACTGATCTTCAGGATCAAAGTGAACCTCAAGCGTCCCAGGCAAATGGAAGGTGAGTTAAGAAATCCTGCAGACTGTCTGGTTCTTGCAGAGTCACGATCATGATCAATTGCAAGTTTTGTGTTTGTTTGCCTTCCGCAGTAGATCTAAGTTCTGACTGTGTTGAGAATTGCAGATATCAGTTTGTAAAAAAAATCTAGCAACGGTGGTGTGTTGCAATCTTTGATCAGAATGACTGTGCCTCCCACAGAAATGGCGGTTTTCTGACTGCGAAGCCCAAGGACGTTGCCTTGCAACCCTTCGGCAGCAGATTCAGGAGTGTCAGCGCTGGCGGTTCAACTGACGACTTTCCGGCCTTCGCTCAGGTGCCATTTGGCACGTCTCTTCGACAGCAGCGAAAACTGTACGAACAGAAATTGAAAGAGATATTCCCTTCAAACTCTCCCACGCTTGATGGAAAACGCGAAAAAGGTACGGATGAATTCGACTCCAATGCCGTCGAAGTTTGACATTTTTTGTCAAGGAACTGCAAAGTATTTTTATTTGTCTATCAACAGTATCTTTTCACCAGACAACACGGTGCATGGTATTTTGTGTTTTCAGCGTCCAGGCGGACAGCTGGCAACAAATTTGAGGTTTCCAGAAATATACTTGTTGTAGTGTTCGTGTGACTTGTGCAGAGCTTTTTGTGAAGTGGAAGTGCAACAAGATTGCTTGCGCGTTTTGCCACATGTTGTGGCAGACTTGGTCCTCTTGGGGTCTTTTGCTGTGGTAAAATTCTGCAGTTTCTTCAGACAACCACGTGAGGAAAATTTCGGGTGATGTCCTGACCTCAAGAAATCAAGTGTTATGCTTCTTAGAGTCACAACACGACGTGTTTGTCACACAAGGTTCTGTATTTTGTTTGGCATGAACTTGAGCAGTGTTCCCATCTTCATTCAGTACCACCCCGCGTGTGGTTGGACAGTTTCGGTTCCACCGATACCAAGAGTCACGTTACTATTTGACGAAATTTAGCTTGGTAGAAGTGAAACTGACCTCGTCCTGTCATTTACTGTGCGCGTGTGCTTTCGAAAGATGTTCAGTCGTGTCCATCCAGCACTTGCCAAGCATTGAGGGGAACCAGCGTTGAACGATAAAGTACGATTTGTCACACGCACCACAGTGATACGCGTCGAGCTTTCATGCAACAACTTGGTTTCGTTGCAGGACGCATCCAGGTCACAAGCAACGATCAGTTGGTGCTTCTTTTTCAATCCAAGCTGAGAGAGGCAGAAAATGTGAGGTTCAGTTCTCGTGGAATGAGAATCATTTCTCACTGTGTGTGTGTGTGTGTCTGTCTGTCTGTCTGTCTGTCTGTCTGTCTCTGTCTGTCTGTCTGTCCTGAGACGAGACAACAAATTTGTTGATTTGTTTCGCGTGTTTTGTGCATGCGAATTGTTGGATCTGTTCACGAACAATTTGTATTTCATCAGGATGTTGAGATCCTGCGTCAAGATCTGGAAGTGTGCAAGCAACAACTGCAGTCAAAGTATTTGGCGCTGAGGGCTCTGCAAAAGCAGGTGTGTTTTATGCTCAGAAAATCCGAGGCGTAGCAATCGTGTATCTTTCTTGTTTCTAACACCTGCACGACATTTTGGTTTGTCAGAGTTCAAAATGATAGCGTGCATCTGTTTGTTTTGTGCCGTGATTCAAACCATCCGCGCACATTGATTTATCGACACGTGAATGAGTCTTGACATCAAAAGAACATTAAAAATTGAAGTGCATTTCTTGCAGAACTTTGCTGTGCAAACTCAACAGAAGGACAAAACTGAGAAAGCCAAGATGATGAACAAACAGTTGATACAGGTGATCAACATCTACTCACTTCACGTGTAAATTTTCTTCCTGACATGAAAATAAGCTTTGACTTTTGTTGTTGTTGTTACACACGCCGTCCTCAGGGAGCGGCCTGTATTATGCAACGGTGATAGGTTTCGTGGCATGGTCGGACCCCCCTCCCCCTCCCCCTCCCCATTTTGAAAATTTTTGGTCTTGAGGGACACCCCCCCCCCCCAGTTTTGAAAATTTTCTGTCTTGAGGGACATCCCCCCTGGTTTTGAAAATTTTTGGTCTTGAGAGACCCCCCCCCGTTTTGGACTCAGAACATTTTTGGCCAGCAGGACCCCCCCCCCCCGTGGTAGCTCAGGGGGTATAAATGGAGGTGCAATGCCTGGATTCTGCCTTTGGTTCCTGACTGCTGAAGGGGCAACATCTATCTCGACTGGTGGGAACCCCCCCTCCAGTTTTGGACTTAGAAAATTTTCTATCTTGAGGGACCCCCCCTACACCATCACCTGTATCTTTACATCCGTGGAGCACACATCTCAACTGTGACACGGCGTGTGTCTTCACCGCCAGGTGATCTTGTTTTTTTTTTGTTTTGCAGGAATTGAATGGACTGCAGTTTCAGCTGGATTATCAGCAGAGCTCGCTGATGGACGCTCAGAATCTGTGGGTTGATCGTTTCAACGGGTACAGAAAGATACCGAATTTGTTGAGGATCGCACTTTCCTGAACTTCTTGTCTCGTCATCCCACCCACGCAGACGCCTGGATCTGAAGATTTCAACCTGTCTTGTTGTCAGGGTGTGCAGCGAGAACAACGCTCTCATGGCCACTCTGGAGGCTCGTTCTGAACAAATGAGGTCCATGACTGCGGAGAAAATGGGTAAAGACCTGTCTGTGTATTTTGTTTCAGAGATCACGTTGAGATCACGTTCGCTCTTGTGTTCTTGTTGAAACGCCGTGCTGATTGTGCAATGTTTTCGGATCGTGTTCAGCGGTCGAGCGGGAGCGGGACGAACTGCTGGCGCTACTCGACGTGCAGGAGCGACAGCGCTACGAACTGACGCGAGCGCACTCCAACTCCGAGGAACAGGCCTACAACAACTTCACGTCGTCTGAGGTGAAAAATCTTTGCGCACAATGCTGACGTTCGGGCTGTGTGCTGGGTGCGTGGGTGTTGTTGCCATTGACATTTTGGGATTTCACCACAGAGTTCAATGTATATAGAACAAGAGAGCTCCGCTGAAGCGCCCCTGCGTGTTTTACTGAAAGTGAGTGATAATAGCAGGTTAAGGGCAAAAGGAACTACAAGGTACTTGCCCTTGACATATTTTCCATTCATATTTTTCCATTTATCAACTTTTTCAAAAAAATTTCAAAATGATAAGTACTACTTGAATGTTTGTTAATTTTTAGAAATAGTTTTGTCCTAATTTTAAATGTATTGATCACTTATTGGCTGTATATTGGTTGTGATTGGAAGTGGTTAGAAGTGAATTTCACTGAATTTCTTTACTTATTGCCCAAAAATATAGCTAAACCTGAAAAATGGTCAGCTTAAGATATTTTTTCACTGATCAAGAATTGATTTCAAGTAATTGATCTTTCATTGAAAATGTATTGGTTCTGATTGGAGTCAATTCAAAGTGATTGGTTCTTTGTTTATCAACTCAGTACAACTTGTTGAGTATTCCCCCACACAAGTGTACCATTTCCAAATATTTTCCAGTTACCATATATTGATTTTTTACATATTGATTCGGTATTGGAAATATATCAGCTCTGATTAGACCTGATTAGAACTGATCAATATGTAGTGATAAAGAGGAATGGTTGAAAATGAGGGATTGGAATTAGTAAAGAACAATTACTGAGTCATAGAAAGTTAAAAAATCATGAATCAATCACTTCTAATCAGCTCTAATCAGAGCCAATATATTTCCAATACCTAATCAATATATTAAAATCAATATATAGTGAATGGAAAATGTTTGAAAATAGTGTACTTATATACTCAACAAGTTGTACTTAGTTGATAAACAAAGAACCAATCACTTTGAATTGACTCCAATCAGAACCAATACATTTCCAATAAAAGATCAATTGCTTGAAATCAATTCTTGATCAGTAAAAAAATATATTTGGCTTGCCAATTTTCAGGTTCAGCAATTTTTTTTGCAAAATAAGTAAAGAAATTCAGTAAAATTCACTTCCAATCACTTACAATCACAACCAATATACAGCCAATAAGTGATCAATATCCCCAAAATTGGGACTAAAATATTTCTAAAAATTAACAAACATTTAAGTGGTACTCATCATTTTGAATTTTTTTTGAAAAAGTTGATAAATGGAAAAATATAAATGAAAAACATGTCAAGGGCAAGTACTATGCAGTCTCTTTCGCCCTTAACCTGCTATTATCGCTCAGTTCTATGACCGTTACACTTTTTATACATGTGCATATCGAGAGCGGAGCACTCTATCTTTCATGTAGCTTTGTGGATTTCACTGAGACAGTTGGCCGTCTTGGGTGCGTGTCGATGTCGCAAGCGAGACCCCAAGCCGTGTGGATGTGCCCATGCAGCTGCCTACATGAAGAGAGAGATCTGCAAACTTCGTGATGAGGTAACGAACATCGTTGCGAACTTTTCATGTTGTTCGTTTTCAATTCGTCCGATGTGCGACGAGCAGATCCAGCTAAATTTCAAATTTGGTGGGGGGCTTTCTGAAGCTGAATGCTGAACGAGAAAAAAGTGAGAACGCCTCGGTGACTGCGGACGCGTATAGAATGGCATTTGAGGAGCAGCTGAGTCGGAACCGGAGTCTCGTGAAGCAGCTCGCGGACGTGGTGGCGCTACCCGGCGGCCAGCCGAGCCGCACCGGCCGGGCCAAGGCGGCGCTCAGGTGGCTCGTCAAGCAGCTTAACGAGGGTACGGTCTCAGTGCCAACGCTCAGAGGTGTTCGCTGATTTCGTTTGTGTGCCTCCTGCCCAGCCCTCGTTTGGTGAAAAGGACTCGGCATTTCATGTCCCCTCCTCTCCTGCTTGACCCGACCCGGAGAAAGAAAAACTTGGAAGAACTGCGAACTGCTAAAAACTTTTTTCGCACGCACAGAATGCAGTGATTGGGAGGGTGAGTGCCCTCTTGAGTAAATGAGAAGGCTGATCAAAATATCTGGGAAGAAGGGTTCAGCTTATGTGCAGGGTTCCCATCAATCAGGGAAAACCCCGAAAATTCGAACTGACTTGTTGCATCGAATCGTTTCAATTTTGAGGATATGGAAATGTCCATTTCACTGCACATTTCCGAAGAAACAGAAAATTTGGTGTGACACGCATGTTGACAAATGGTTTGCTTGTTTCATTGGAAAAATGACCACTATTTTGCGTACTTCAGACGAATCTGTGATAGACCCGAAACACCCTGCGGAGCGAGGAAGCCCGGCGTCCAGCAACTTGGAAGCCGCCACATTGCTGGGACATTCCGACAATGGTGACTCCAGCGTCACGGGTCCCCCAAAGCCCAAAGATGAAAGGACCCACGAACATCAGTCACAACTGTCTGTGGAAGACCTCGGCGCCTTGACCCAGCCAGAACTGATCCATATGTTGACAGAAATGGTATTTTTCTATGAAGACACCTTTGTCAGATATTTTTACAAAGGAACAACGCGCTCATAAATTTGCCTTTTTTCTGCTGAATTTGTCGCTTTCTACGATTGGTATGTGGTGTCACCAACGGATTCGTTTTTGTGCAGATTAGTGACAGAAGTGAAGCGCTCGCTCATCAGAGACTCGCGGCACATCTGCTGGCGAAACGAACCAAAGAGCTCGAGGAGAAGCTGACGGCGATCACAGAGACCGAGGACGTGTGAAAAGAGTGTCACAATGCAAGAGGAAATCAACATTGCAAGAGACTGGCCTCAGAATGTTCTGAACAACTGACAAAATTTTGTATCAGTGTTAATTTATTTGTTTTTGGCGTTGGTGAATTGAATTCGTCGGTTGTGACAGGCAGGGATTGTTTTTGTGTCTGAAACTCACGAGCAGTTTGGGGTGATTTGTTGTTCAATTTTGTGTTGCTTTCGGTTGGGCCAAATCCGCTTTTTGTGAAGTGCCGCATTCTACCAGACTGTGTGTGTGCAGCGCACAATTCTCGGTCACAATTCTAGAACTTTTTGTAAACTGTGAAATGGCGTGGACGGATAATTGAGCTTTATCCAATTTCGTCGTGGAACAGTGTGCGAAATTACAGGAGCGGATCTGTGCAGCCCAGCTTGCCTAGCAACGCGTGTGCACCAGGATTTATTGAATGAGAGTTGTATTGGGAGGATAGACCTCAAACCCAAGTGCTGGATCCACCCCACAATTGCCAGTGTATTTTCGCGAGCAGAATAAATGGAATTTGCAAACTGTTTTCCACTATTTGGTGTGTCTGGAACCTGGGTCTCGCTTTTGCCTTCATTCGTCTTGAGCCATGATGCTGCTCTTTGTGTGTGGATTGCTTCTATGTTTGGTAAGATTTGTGTGTGGAGTTTTCAAGCCAAGATGTTTGAGCAAGAAGTCACTGGCGTGGCTGCGAGAGCGCGTGCGTATTATGCAATTGTAATATCGAGAGGCATACATGTGCACTTCTACTGCTGGGTACACCTGCTGTAAGGTTGACAAGGATTTTGTCGCAGCTCAAAAGCCTTGTTGAGCTCGACTGCTACAGGTGAATTGTTGATTGACAAAGAACCAGCCAGTTGTGGGCTGAAACCTATGTGCAGGTGAGTGCCCACTACCCGGGTTCCGCTTCTCAAAACGTGATGGCTTCGACATGTCTCGCCTTGCTTGATGACTGGCGGTGTCATCAAGAGAAGATACAGGGGTTGCGTGGTGAAGTGGTGAGAGACATGGTTGTGCGCACCCGTTGAGAAAATCTGCTCAGCTCGCACCTGAAAGTCAAATCACTTTTCATGCAGGGCGGCGCCAGTTCCCAGGCTGTGGAGGCTCGTCTGCAGTCGGACTTGCTAAAGGACTATTGGGCGTACGGTGAGTCTTGCGCTCATGCACTTTAGAAACATTTGCAGAAATTTATTTGCCGCAAGTTGATTCCCAAACGCGGATTACATTATGGAAAGTTGAATTTGGCTGTCCCGCGCTCGAGCTGAATGTTCAGTGCCTGAGTGTGAACAGAATCCTGTCGCCATTTACCGACGGGGCCGGCTGGTGATGGTGTACCCATGCCATGCATGTACCAGCAAACTGATCAGAGAGTTGAACCACACCGACCAAGCACAGAACTTTTTGGTTTGCTCAAGAATCGATCATTTGTCACAAAGTTTTGTTACAAACAGTTTACTCCCACAAACTTGTGCCTCAGAATTTCGAGTTTGGAATGCATGTGGGCGCCCCAACCCCAACTCTAGTCGGCAAAATCTTGTTGGAGGCAATGAGGGTCCCTGTTTCCCATTGAGTTCCTTGCTGATTTGTGTTGTTCTCACTCATGCAGACGGCATCAGACCAGTTTTGAACACAAGTCAGACGGTTGTTGTGAGATTTGGATTTGCACTGCTACAAATCCTTGATTTCGACACAGACACAGGAGAACTGCACATCAGGACTTGGGAGAGATTTGTGAGAGTTACAATTTTCCGGTTCTTTCTTGGTTGTTCTTTCGTACAGTTCTGCATGCCTTTCTCTTGCTCAAAAACAATTGACAATTTTGTTCCGTGAGCAACAGTGGTGGATTTTACCCCCGGAAAGGAATTGAGCTGAAGTCGTCTTCCCGCCCAATTCCTGTCCCCGCCCCTGGTATTCATCCCCTCATCAAGGGAATCTGGCCCCCTGGCAGGATGCACCTGAGTTTGCGCAAAGGCTGCTGTGACTGTGTTATCTCTTTCTTTTGATGATGATGAATTCAGTTGTGGAAGGACGAATTGCTAGCTTGGGATCCAGACGAATACGAAGGCGTCAGTGTCACCAGGATGAAGCCACACCAAATTTGGCAACCTGACATCACGCTGTACAACAGGTACACAGTGATGAGACAATCCTTGTGCAAAACGGCAACCTTGAATTTCCCGTGTGCGCAATAGCAACTTTGAACAGAACGTTGTGAAAGACAATGAGAGCATCGTAATCACACGTGCATGGCATCAAGACCCACCCTCACCCCAACTTCCAATCTGCGAACGAACGAAAAATTTACATGCGCGAGTGAATGAAAGAAATCTCCATGTATCTCAGAAAACCCCATCTGCATGTTCTCTGCAAATATTCTGTTTGTTTCTTTCTCAGTATGGACGTGAAAAAGGACACAGGAGATCACTTGGTTCTCGTGACGAATGACGGCTCAGTGATGTCAATCCCCCCAACCACTGTGAAGGTGACATGTAATCCCGGGACCCATGAAGGCTTTGATGGTGACGTCTGGACTTGCACGCTCATGTTCGGATCCTGGACCTTTGACGGGTTTTTGGTGGACCTGGACTTCTATAACGGAATGCGAGACATTGGTAGGTAAAATTGCCCGGAAGAATGTTGATGCTTGCCGCATTATTGGTGACCTCCAACATGTTTCCGAGTGAAAGGACTGAAATGAGTAAACATACACGTGCACACACGCTCACACACGTGCACACACGCACACATGCACACACGCACGCGCTGATTCTCTCCCAAAATTGATTGATTGGTCCCGTTTGTTTTCGAGTTTTTAGTGCCTCCAGGCAAGAATTGGATCAACCAACTGTATGCCTTTTTCTTAAAAGTTGAGTTGGCTCTTCCTTCCCCAGTGTCCGGCCCTGCATGATGTGAGGAAGTTTGAGAACGGCTCGACAAAAGAGTGGGGTGTTTTGCGTGCTGGCATTTGATTCAGTGATTTGGTGTTTCAATATGTAATATCGAATTTTTGTTCCTTTGCTCCCAGATTTGAGTGACATGAGCCCTCACCGAGAGGTCGACATTCTGGAGACATCTGCGGACAAGAACGACAAATATTATCCGTGCTGCGATGAGCCGTACCCCGACCTCACCTTTCATCTGGTGCTCGGCAAACGCTCCAAGTCAAGTTCCGAATCGGATTCCAGTGATTAGTTCGTCATGCGTGCATATAGCTGGCGCAAATTTTGAAATATTTACATAAACTTACAATGCGTGTGTTTCAGAATATTCACACAATATGACACGCAAAATAACTCCCCAAAACATCAAGTGCTTTTCCAAACTGAAAAATAAAATTCTGTCTCTGAAATCTGGACACAACCTTTTGTGTGAGACTGTGGCAGCGTTCGATTTACCGGATCTGAGCGCGAATCCGAATCCAATTGTCATAATTTCGCTTCAGATTCAGTAAATTGAACACCATTTTACCAATCTACCCACCAAATCCAAGCTAAAAATGAAACCATCTTGGAATGCAGTTTGTGTGAAACCAAACTGGAATTTCAGATTTGAGCTCAGATCCGGTAAATGGAACGCTGCCTTTGAGAGCAAATAGTAGATCTACACGCAAACCAAATACATGTGTCATCAATTGGATCGCCGCAGACTCAGGATAACGACATGACCTCACCTCAGACGTGAACATTCTGGAGACATCTGCGGACAAGAACGTCAAATATTATCCGTGCTGCGATGAGCCGTACCCCGACCTCATGAGGCCCAACCTCAACAAATTTTATGTCAGATCTTGTTTGATTGTGCGAAGTCCCTTTAGGGCGAAGCACCACGTGGTAGTGCAGTATATGGCAGCTGGACCAAAATGTCCCCTGCCCCCCTCCCTTCTCCCTTGGG
>JAAUXT010047949.1_pt1 | contig 10563 bp, 17 predicted proteins | sample 7278171 | NCBI WGS metagenome assembly JAAUXT01 (sample SAMN14350112, study PRJNA611818) | marine sediment metagenome | isolation source: surface marine sediment (1.8m) | place: French Polynesia: Moorea | collected 2018-08 | reverse complement strand
CTGGTCCTAGGACCACATGCCAACTTCCTAATCTGGTCGTTGCCCAGTCCTAGGACCACATGCCAACTTCCTAATCTGGTCATTGCCCAGTCCTAGGACCACATGCCAACTACTTAATCTGGTCATTGTCCAGTCCTAAAACAACAAAATCTTATCTAGGACCACACAACGACCAGTCACTGTTCAGTCCTAGGCAGTCGTTGTCTGGTCCTGAAATTTTAGGACCACACAACGACGTCGGAGAAATTGTATGGTCGTGGTCTGGTCCTGAGACACCGGCTCGCCTGATTTATTCTCCAAGCTAATTCAATCGTTTTTGGACGTGTGACCTGTCTGTAAAACTTACAAGTGTGCTCGACTATTGTATCGAACCTACCGAATTGCCAAACTCAGGTTGCAACTGGTTTTGCGAGGTGTTGTGTTGTTTTGGGAACCCAGAAGGTTCTGACGAAAGTTGACAACAAACTCAGACACCAAATGTGAGGTTCCGTCGTTTATTTTGAAAGCGCCATTGCTGTGTCCAAGACAGTAGTTGCGTGTTTCAGTTGTTTTCAAGCACAAAAATATATAACATTTGCAAATTGTTTCACTTACAATGATGCTTGTGTGTTGAAATGGGGAAAGCAATGTGGGCGTGACCAAAGTACGCGTGGAGAAGCAGAGAAACGATTATTTGAGAGAAAAAAATAGATCACAAAAAAAATAGATCACCAAATATAGAAACTTTCAAGATTCATCTTCTGCGTTGGTCGGATTTATGAATCTCGCAATCTCCAGCACGCAGCTCTTCAATCGAGGCCAAGGAGGGGTGAAAACCCTTGTGGGGCGGGGCCAACTTCAACCTCCTTCGCACCTGCTATATACACCAAACAGGGGGTGGGGAGGGGTCGGGAAGGATGGGGCTCAGGGTTCATGGGGGACCAGGCACGGGGGGGGGGATCCCCTGGGTTCGAGAGACTCAGCTCGTCCACAATTCGCCCTTTTCCCAAACAAACTGTTTCTTCGTTCCAGACCTGAGCGCATTTGAAATGGGGCATCATTTACAATTTGTCAAAATTGCGGAATTTTTCACGAAAAAAAATCCTCACTTCAATGACACTCAAGGTCAGGACAGGTCTGGCTGGTGGAAGTGGCCCATTTCAGAACGTATTGTGTCCCTCATTGTTCTCATTGTTCCTTCTTCTGTTCTCCGTCATTGTCATGAAGCTCATCAGGCTTCACACTCAGAGATATGGAGTTCCACAAATTTGTCTGAGCCTGAACGTCTCAAGACCTCGATGTTGTTGTCAGGAAAAAATTGAAATTTTAAAATATTTCGGGACAACCCGATGTTACCATTTCAGACATTCAGACAATACTGCAGATTCAGACAAATCTGCTGGCGTCCTTGAAGTGCGTGTGTAGCACATGCATGTCGGACACCCAACGGGGTTCAGGTACAGTCCCCTCCCACAACACTGGTTCCCACTTACCCGTGGCTAAAAGATCGGCTCACAAGCACCCGAGACACACATGTGACCCGCTGGGCACGGATTTCGTTTGCAGGGACCTGTCAAACAAACGAATTTCATTTAGTGAAGGAGTGAATGCTGAACATTTGTCGTTTCTTTCTCAGGCAAAAAAGAACCATCTCACCGGGCACAGAACTGCCCCTACTTTTCCGAGTTTCAGAACAGAGAAGATCAGAGACAGAGCCAGGTTCTGGTCAGGGGGTACCAACCCCCTTGGAGAGCAGAAAAACGTTTTGAAAGGAAGATGTTTTACACCTGCAGGTGGAGCAAACTTTGTGGAGTGAGGGTACAGAAGGATGTATACACGAGTAGAGAGGGTTGTCTGATTGTGCCCCTCCCCCCAGTCGCTCTGGATCTGCCCCTGACAGATGATATTCACGCCAACAATCGATCACGCACAGACACAGCAGTTGTGGCTTCCGGGAACAAACGGTTGGCAACTTTGACAGAGAATCAGCGCGCAGGGATCTGAAAAGAGATGTACGAGTACACGCTAAAAGTCCATGGACGCACATGGTCAAGGCTCACCGACCTGTGCGATGGCGCACCTGACTTTGAGCCAGACACTGGTGGGTGTGACCCGTGCTTCCAAATTTGACAGGGAGAACAAGAAAACCAACCAAAAATGCAAAAAATACGCACGCCGTATTGGGATTGCAGACACTTGACCTACAAGAGAGAAAAAGAAAGTTTGGCAGTTATGTTTTGTACACAAATGGCACGGGCACATATGAAGGCACAGGGGGCCGGAACCACGCTCTGCTGCCGACGTCAACTTTGCTCATCTTGCACAGAAAGATAAAAAGTCTGCATGTGCCAACGACGCTTGAAGGAATCCAGGTGGAATGCTTCTTTGAATAGAAGCACGCACGCACTCACCGACAAGGATCACTCCGAAGAGCAGCACCAGAAGCGACGTCGACATGTTGAAAACACTGAAATTGAAGGGGGCACCAAAAAAATCACAAATCCCTGACCACCCAGTCTGTTCGTGATTGACAGAATTTTTGTGCTGTGTAAAACGCAGCAAAAGTAAGTTTTGTCTGTGAGAACAAATTCGAGAGAAAAAGTGAGCAGCAAGTTCTGTGGAGGTTCGGACCGTACATGCCTCTCTGTATTTGTGGTCTTTGCCTCCGGATCGATCAAACGGTTCCAGAAAAAGACTGAACTCACCTCGAGCTGCAAAGATGCCAGGTCTTCGAGTGGCTTCTCTCGCAGAGACGTCTTCACACAGACGATGCCACCCTATTCTTGGTCTGTTATGCAAAGTGTTTTCCATGCGCACATCAATCTTCCAGAAGCAGCGAAGCGACGCAGAGAGACAGCCTGTCGTCCCCAGCCATGCAAAGAAACATCTCAGAGACGAAGAGCCGTGTTGTCACGGAGCAGATTCTCCACTACAAAGTCCAGTGGCATGTATGTGTGGGATGGAGGGGGTGAGCTAGAACTCAAAAACCCCCAGGAGATCCAGGTTTGTTCTGTCTCCAGCGAGGGTGGGGGGAGCGGTCGGGTCAATGAGGATATAAAACAAGAGGCATTTCCATTTGTTGTGCAGAAAATCAAGTGAGTGACGACGATGTTGGGTGCCACAAAACTTTGGGTGAGGTCCACGATGCCAAAAAACAGACCTTCTGAGGAAACAAGCCTGCAGACAAGAGTCCTCCGCAAGGTGAGCCAGTTGACAGAACGTTTGTCGGCAGCAGTAAAACCACTGGGTTTCATTGGGGAGAAGTCAACGTCGCTGGAGCTGAGGTGTTACACAAGCGTCAAAATGGAATTAGTTTGTGGGAACCAGGATTCCACGAATCTTCGTGTGACCCTCTGTTGTGCTACAGGTGCACTGATGCCTTTGTTGGTCAGGGTTGTCTTCACCGGTCCCTTCTTCCCGCCCCCAGCCCCACCACGCGGTTCTTCCGGATTTGCGATGGCATTTCCACCGCCAACTTTGTCATGATGAAGCAAGACACTGAAGAACTGCTGGGAAATCTCACGAGACATTGAGGACCATGGGTTTATCTTTCCGATTTCACCTGCATGAAAATATGTCGGGGTTATCTGGACATCCTCCCCCCCCCCTCCTTGGTCTCATCTCAGAGTAAATCAACCGTTGTTCACCTGTTTGATGCCGGTGTGCTCGCGGTTGGTGCGCGTGTACGTTGAACAAGAACGCCCGTCAGTGCAGACACGCGCCGTGCGACAACACAAGAGGACAATGTCTTTGTCGGTGTGTCTATGAATTTTATTCGCTTCCTGACTGACAGTAAAACGAACCAGAGCAAACAGAATGTTTCAAATGTGTAAAGGCAGAAACAAACCGGAATAAAACGAGGCAAAAGATCCATTTTCAGCAAACAGTGACGAAGGTTGAGACAGATTTTTGAAAAATTTGAGCGCAAAAGGAACTCCAGCAGATACAGGGGCCACGTTCCCTGTCTAACGCAGGGACGACACACGTGGACAGGCTCAGCTGTTCGGGGCAAATCCTGGCGCCACCCAGGGGGGGACCCTGGATTTGGTGAGGAGGGCCACGCCCACAAAAGGCTGGCAGGGGCAATTCCAACTTCGTTTCATATAATTTTTTTTTTGGGGGGGGGGGGACTTCCCAAAGAAGACCGGAGGTGCAAAAAGATTTATCGTGGCTCTGTCTGACCTCCCCCCCCCCACCGCGCAAACAACAAAGGAAGCAAAGAAAGGAAGCAACTCGCTCATTGGCACAAGCTCGACTTCAACATGTCTCCTCCACTCTCACTTCTTCTTTGTACAAATGTACAGCTATGTACAGATCTCTGTGTCAAGGCTCTACGGTTGCGAACATGTTCGCGTGCTACTCTCCAGTAACACGACCTACAATTCCTGTGTACCCCAACTACATGTCCAAACAACTCTATCTGAACCATTGCATGGTTTACAACTAAATTGTCATTTTCCCCCAATTTTCAAACGCACTGAACTGTGTGTAATGTCTTTGGCCTCGATGGGTGTCATTATTGTGCCCACAAAAATTGTGTACAGCGATCCACACACGAACCACCTCCCCAACATGAGTGTACAAAATATGACTTGTGCATCATTGTCAACGTGACGTTGATGGAAGACGAAAAATATACAATGCATTTGACCAGGTCATTTTTGCTGATGCTTTTCACTTCTCAGTCACCAGGTACTGCGGGTACAAAGACGCGGCCTGACCATGGACGACGTAAAACGTAGTTTTGTCGTCAACAGCTCCCAGGTGACACCGCCAGGTACGACGTACGTGGTTTGTCCATGAATTTCCCGTATCTCAGTTTTTGCAAACGTGATTGCAAGTCCACCACGAACTGGTGGAGCCAGATCCACCACATCAACTCACTATCCCAACTGGTTGAGACGTTTCTCCCATGACATCTGTTTTCTTGGACAGATAACACGGGAAATTTGTGGACAAACCTCATACCCTGGCTCGTGACCATTGGGTATTGGGCGTGGTCAGCACTGTTGGACGCACGTGACATCCCTGCAGCACCTCGTGACTGAGACACGCACCGGACGCGAGTTACGTTTGACACATCGACAGGGCGCACGCTCAGACGCGCGGACATTCACCGTGCGCGTGCGCACTGTTGGTATGCGCGTGGCATTGACGTCTGCGCAGTGTTTGGCGTGCGTGAAGTTTTGGCGCACGCGCGCGCAATGTTTGAGCGTCTGCGCACGCGCGCGCAATGTTTGAGCGTCTGCGCACGCGCGCGCAGTGACAACCGACGAGCGCAGCACACTGACGGGCGCCATCGCGGGTGCGTCAATTCGAACCGAGCGTTCAGATCAACAAGCAGAAATACTGCAGCGTGATGCAAGACACAAGCAAAGAGTATTTAAAGCATAAGGTTCCGACCCTAACAAACAATACAAGAAATCCTCAAAACATCTTCGAATGTGGTGTGTTCGAATTGTAATAGAAATTCGAACCGTCATGTTCTTGAGCAAAGAGAGCAGTACAGTATCGCGAACAGCGTGCCTTGAGCAAAACGAACGGAACATTTGGAATCGAACCCTGACAGCAGCCATTGACGTCCCAGCGCTACAGCACAGCGACAACGGAATTTATGAAGCTACGGCACAAGCGGCCGGATTCAGCGAAAAAGGCGAAACTCTTTTCTGATGCTGGAACTCGAACCATTTTTCGGAAAACCACTCCTGCCCACGACCACATCCTAGAACCGCCGTTTGTAAAACAATTGTCAACAACAAATAAGGTTCGCTTGAACGCTCGTTCATTCTTCAAGTTCTCAAAAGATGGTCGAGCACACTTGGACCCACCGAAATCAAACCCCTCATTGCCAAGAGAAATCCTTTGGAATCAGACAAGTTGGAATTGAGTGAATTCGAACGAGCGAGTTGGAACTTACTGGTTTCGAGCCCGGGTGTACTCGGCCACGGAATTCCATCGAAGCTGGTTTTTCCCAGTTTGTGCACAGAAGGCGGAAATGCACGAAGCAGCGCGTAGCGTGCCCCAGTGAAGCGACGCGGGCAGCGGCTTCTAGTCACCCGCTCCAGGGGCCGGTCAAGCCGGGCACTTCCCTACACCACGGGATTTCATATTCACCCCCCCCCCAAATTGGCTATAAAAGTTGTCAATGCATGCAAAATGGTTCGACCATGACTTTCCCGACCCCCCCCCCCCCTCAGGGGGCGGAGGTTGCGACCACATCCCTGGATCTCTGCCCCTGCTCTTAGAACAAAGCACACAGGAAAATTGGCATTTTGTTCGGAAGGAATACCGCAGTTGTAAAGCTGACAAAAATACCTTGTTGCAAGTTCGTACCCCACGAAACCCTGACAAAACATCACTTCTTCTCACTGTCTCAAAAAGCAAACTCCACTGCGAAAATACGACAGAAAACATCTCATTTGGCTGTGACTAGCGGCGAGACAATGAAGGGGCATGGCGTCCGATTCAAGTGAAGGTCACAATTCTACAATTGTATTTGGAAACAAAATTCATTGTATCTGCCCATTTGTGTCTCGGGTGCCGGAACCTCCCCAGGCACCAAAGGCCTTCGAGTTACCCCTGTAACCAAGACGATTCTTTCACCTTCTTTTTCAGATTTTCCATTTTCTTTATCAGATACAACGAAAAATTAATTGTGGAAATTCAACGAGTGTCCTTCGTCAAATGTCCACGGTAAACGCCTGTGTGTGGACGACGCCACAGGTTCAGATCTGAGAGTGTCCGCTCCAGAGAGATGTCCGCACACTGGAGGTCAACAGAGTGTCCGCTAAATTCAAAGTTGACAATGTCCGCATAGTAGAGCGTCCGCGCACAAGACGTTTGACAGTGGAAATGCAAACAAGAACACCTGCCAGTTAGGACACGCGCCGTTTCCAATGACCATGACGGTCATCTTGATATTTGACACTTCAAACAAGAGACATAATTCCACAATTCCGCTTTTTACCCCTTTCAGGTACTTCTCAAAAGTACACAATTAAAGCTTTCCGTCACAAAGCAAAATATTCTGCAATAAATGAAAATATTCTTTCGTAAAATCTAAAGCTTTCCCAAGCCTTGAAAAGGCCTTCAGCTGTGGTCACCCCTCCACGCACGCAGTCAGACATGTGCACAACAGCTACAAAAATACATTCAACATTCACAAATTGCTTTTGACTCTGATCCGAAAAAAAACACAATGCTGCACGAACGGCTTCAAACCCGTTTCGTCACCCTTGGTGGATTTGTCTTTTCTCCCCAAGACACGTGACTCGAATTCGTGAGGCGCGTCGCTTGACGTCGTCGACGTTGACGTCGAAGCCGGTTGACGTTGACGTCGTCTGCAGCGCCATCTCGCAGGCACATCTTTGGCGGTTGAAGCGGATGCACGCTTGTCGGTGTCCGTGGGAAGATGTTTCCACGCAGATCCATCCTGACCGTGGCAGATCCATCCTGCACGGTCAGAGTCCACACGATCTGGATCCATCCAGACGTGGATGCTGCTGGTGCAGACTATTCAAGTGTTTACACAAATCCGGGCTGGAGCCAGGGCGGGTCCAGGATTGGCTGAGGGGGAGCCCAGGATCCTGCCCAGTACAGAGACAGCACACTGGCTCAGGCACTCTCATCGTTGGGAGGTCAGATCTATCGACGCGGGGTTGGTGTAACCACGAGGCCACACCCTGTGGGACCTCCAATGGGAACACGGGAAAATAACTCATTCAGACCACATGACCTGGAACATTTTCACTCTCGCAGCTACGAACGTGCGTCTATGGGTGCGCAGGGTCTGGAAGATCTGGAGTCACTGCTCTCCTATTGCATGGGTTGCTCCCGCTCTGTACAAGGCAGTGGATCAGGTCCTGGGGCAGGGACTGCGCATCAGTGGAAGGCTGTGAGTTTGTTGCATGGCGCCCTTCAGTACAAAGGGTTCGAGTTCATTTCTTCAAGTTTCTGCGTGAGACGCGGCATGTTGTGGGTGTGGTGTGTGGTGTGCAGGGACTAGACGTTACTGCTGTCGTCCACCGCCAGAGGCGACACTGACACGACTGTCTCCTTCTTGCCCGACGCTGCTCCTCCTCCTCCCATTGGCTGCAGCTCAGTCCCGACGGGCGAGAAGTCATCACGTGGTATAGGAAGACCCATGGGCACCGGAAGTGTCAGGCTGTTCTTGGCGCTCGACGCTGCTTGAGCAGAGTCTCCCTCTAGCGACGCCCTCCTACTTCCGGCCCGTGACCCGGCCTTGCTGCCCGCCCCGCGCAGATCAACCCTGGATCCCCCGATGTACACAGAGGTCCTGGATCTACTCAGGGGCGTCGGGATAAAAATGTTCTGGCGGATGTGGAAGGGGAGCCCGAGGGTTTTGGTGGAGAAGGCGAAGTCAGCGAAGCCGGCGCTGAAGACGGACGGGGTGAGCGGATCCTCCTCCTCGTACTTGGTCCCCGCGCGGTTCTCAGGGAGAGCCGGACCCCACTCGGGAAGCGGCTTCACCACCTCCTTCAGCAGCTGCAAAAACAAGAACGTGGAATAGTGTGGACACCGGTGAGTCTCAGTTCAGTGGCTGTGAGAGCACAAGTGTTATGGGTGTAGTTTGGGTGTTGAGGTTGGGGAGGGAGACTCGTAACGACGACCGATCAATCGTAAACAACCTGCGGGAATGTGTGTGTGTGTGTGTGTCTGTGTGTCTGTGTGTGTGAACCGCTTTCCTTAGGGTGTGAATCCAAAGAGTGCGTGTGTGCCTGTGTGGTATGCGTGCGTGTTTCTGACTCAGAAATGCGTGTGTGCGCGCACGTGCACGTGTGTGTGAGTACGCACCAGCCAGCCGCCGTCCTTGCAGTATCTGAAGCCGAAGTAACCGACGATGAGGAGCATGGGGAAGAGGGTGATGAGCCAGCCAAGCGCGAGCGCCCAGTCGGGGTACAGGTACGCCTCCTTCTCTCCTGGGCAACAGAGACGACAACGCTCAATCTCACACATATCGCGTCACAAATCAGAGCAAGAACCAGGCTCAGAGGCTGCGCCCTGGACGAGTTCCAGGATCCTGGACCCAACGCCTCAGCGTGATTGCAGTGAAGCTTGGTTGCCATGGGTTGTTGGCATGGATACTGTGGACTCAATGAAACTTGGTTGCCCCGTATCATAGAACTTCAACGTGGTTCCACTCAGCAGCAGGGTTGCCAAAGACCCCACATTCAAGCACGGTTGGTCGTGGACCCAATGCAACAGTGAGGCTGCCACACACCCAATACATCAGAATGGTTGTCATGGGCACCCAACTGGTTGCCCTGGCAACGCACCTGTGTCCATGGAGGGCTGTTTGTACTCGATGCAGTTGCAGATGATGGTGACGGCGATGACGAGAGGGGTCAGCACCATCCAGCACACGCGCCAGTACCAGTTGGGCTTCCGGCCCAGCATCATCTCGATGTCCTCCGCGTACTGACTCATACCTGTAACCATAGCAACGGGGCAGTGAGTACTGACTCATACCACCATAGCAACGGGGCAATGAGTACTGAGCTGGCGTAACCACAAACACGACAACATGGCAACACAACGCTCACAGCGTGGGGGTGTTGGACTGCCGTTTAGACGAGAGATTCTGCGACACGAATGCAAGTATAAATACAGAGGCCCCTATCCCCCAAGAAACTCAAAATGGAATCTGCTTGGCCCTTGGGTCTGCTGGACTTCGGGGCCCTGGACCCGTTCGACGGGGACCCGTGGGTACTGACCGTAGATCCAGGACAGCGCCATGCACTCGAGGAAGCCGACGAAAAGGAGCGGGAACCCGGAGACGCTGTAGTCGACCAGGTTCAACAGGTAGATGCCGCCACTCATCACCATCGGGAGCCCCAGCAGGAACGTGCCGAAGATCACCAGAGACCTGAAACAAGAACGCCCACAGGTGAAGACAGGCGCTTGAATCAACTGGTGTACAATGAATTTGGCACGTGCGACCACTCATGAAGCCAGAGGCTTTACCACCACGTGTGTCGTTCCCATTTTCATTTGTGCGCGTTCGTTTTTGAAGCACGGTGAACGTGAACCTCATTTCTGAAAGTGGCCCCGTTCGTTTGTTCGTTTTTTCACGCAAAGTGGGCGTGTTCGTTACCTGAAGATGATGGACTCGCGGGTGCCGCGCAGCCACTGCGGGAACTCGTCGGTGAAGGCGGACAGCACGCACTCGACGATGGAGAACTGCGATCCGAAGCCGAGCGTCGCCATCATGATGAAGAAGAAGATGGCCCACAGCTGCCGAGAGGACGGGGAGAGGATTCAGTGACGGTACATAGAGAACGAGTCAGTGGGCGCACTGTGCAACACACACACAGAAGATTCATGGCCCACATCCAAGCACCACGACCCTGTGTGCAAGGCCAAAACCATTCTGTATTGCACGAGCTCCCGGCAGCACGTTGACCTCACTGACCCCTCGTCACACGGAACAACCTCACGTTGAGCACGCATGACACGTGCTCGCTCTCTCTCTCTCTCTCTCTCTCTCTCTCTCTCTCTCTCTCTCTCTCTCTCTCGCTCTCCCCCTCTCACTCTCTCTCTCTCTCTCGCGCTCTGGGGCGCGCG
>JAAUXT010128345.1_pt1 | contig 10564 bp, 12 predicted proteins | sample 7278171 | NCBI WGS metagenome assembly JAAUXT01 (sample SAMN14350112, study PRJNA611818) | marine sediment metagenome | isolation source: surface marine sediment (1.8m) | place: French Polynesia: Moorea | collected 2018-08 | reverse complement strand
TTGTGACACCATAGAGGAAGGTAGCCTAAACCACTGAGCTCCAACTCATACTCTACAATAAACTATACTACAACATCACTACTGGGGCTTCACTCATATATACAACAGTAATAACCAAAATCCTTTGTCTGTGCGAATGGCCTTGACTTTATACCAACTCGAAAACCATGCATAGCAACAACCGTCGCGTTTCCATGTCTTCTTGTCAAAAAACGCGACAAAACCACGCACACAACAATACTTGATGGTTTGGTTACACTCTTGAATACTCTTGCAATGCATAGGAAAAAACCCGTATACGTGTCAGTTTATTGACTGTGGACTGATAAAAAGCGCTTGCGTTGAGAACTTCATCCAATCTGCCAACACAGAATGTTGCAACCATGGCCATGGTTTCGTGCGCAAAGGCTTCCTGCTTGTTCGAAAATTGTTCCCAAGGAAAGATCCTTTTTCTGAACAAACCCCATGCAAGCCTTAGTAGCGCATAAGATTTTACAGTTGTTGGCATTCGGAGCAATGTTCATTTGTTGCTCAGAGGGAACAAGTTCAAGATCGAGCAATTTTTTCGCACACGTGTAAAGGAATGAATTTTGCGCCTGCGTGCATCTGGCAAATTGTGTGTGTGTGTGTGGGGGGGGGGGATTTCTTGTACGAGTCGGGAGTGCCTGGGGTACTGACCCCCCTGGATCCACCCCTGGGAGTACATACCCCAACGCAAACCGAATCTGGCACATTTTCGATGCGATTGATTCTATGAAGCGGGCGAAGATTTGAAGAGTGCATGTGAAAAACAGCTTACTGCAGGTGTCTGCACCCAATACCAAAGTGCTGGGCCTCACGACCGAATCCTGGATCCGTCATGTTGAACATCAGGTTCCGGTCCTTGGGGCCAACGGGACCAGGGGCGTCACAAGAAAACAGGTCCGGACCTCTCGCGCTGCGGTCATGTGAAATTAGGGTTGCTTCACCGGCTGGCTTGTTCGGCTGGCTTGTTCAAACTTCTCAAAGTGGAGCCTATGTCACGAAATAACAACGAAGCTTCCAAAACGACTGTCCAATCAAGCATGCTGACAACCCACTCACACGAGCAAACCAAAAGCGACAAGCCGAAGATGCATGCAAGCTGAATTCAAATCACCCAGTCGTATACCACTGGCAGCTCAAAAGATCCAAGGATCTGAACACCCTGGCGGGATATTCCAAAAAAATTGCTGTTGCGTGGAGAGAAAGTGAACTTTTGAACAGCATTTCAGGTGTCAGGGAAGACAAGCATGCGGTGACAACGAAAGATTGGACTCTGACCTCTGACGGTTGAAAAATGCGGGTCAGATCCATCATTTTTGCTTTTGGTCAACCTGAGAACTGTGTTTTGAACTGACATCATTGACGAGTTCGGACCTTGTTCCTGTAACAAGAAAACCTGGGACTGTCGGCCATAATACGATTACGAATGACCAGGAACACGCACGGCAAACAAGGCTGCCAGTTGAGCAACAGGGAAGCCAATGTTAAGCAGCATTGCTGAGCAGAACCGACAAGACAGATCCAGGTGAGGGGGCACCTTGTTTCCAAATTGGCATCACCTGTGCTCAGCTGGATCATGCCCTGGCCAGCATATTTTCTGTCCACGCACCAAGCTCTGCTTGAGACAATTGCTCACGTTGCAACAGCTCTTGGAGGTCTGATTTCCTTGTGAATTTTGCGACGTCTGCATGGAAATGTGGACAAAAACCGTGGTCAAACGCGAAAGTGTGAACAATCCAACGCTCGCAGAGACCAGCTCCCCTCCCGCGAGGTCTACCTAAGTTTGCATGTCGCCATGTTGTGAAGAGCCCCGCCACTTCTCATCAGCCTCACAGAGCCGGTCGGCTTGCAGCGCGCCTTAAATAAATTCATTTGATCCATTCCACCTGTCTTTGGATGTCGACCTGGAATTAATCATCGCTCGCCCAGGGTTTTGAAGAAAAAAGGCCTTTAGGCTGCATGGAGCTGAAAAAAACCCCCAGCGTGGCAACCTTTTGAGTTCCTGGCGGGCCTTTTCATCGCAGTGCCCCTCGTGTGGTCATTTGAATGTGTGCAGAGGCTTTGAAACATGGATACCGTATTTACACGTGTGCCGGCAAGTCGCACTCACCTGTTTGTGACGCGCTCCAACAGCTGCCTGATTCCCACTTCTGTTCACCATGAAGACGCACCCCTTGTTTTGATGACTTAGTTTCTGGGCAGAAAAGGTGCGTCACAAGCACGGATGAAGACGGATTTTGTTTGTCCCTGGTGTCTGGCCACCTCATTGCACCAGGTCCACTGAGTCTTGAATCCTCTCACCTGAATCATGCACGCGGAGGTCCGCAGGTATGCTGAGAGCTTTTGGCCATTTATCAGTGTTCCACACTTCCGCCACTTCCATCTGTCTGTCTGTCTGTCTGAAGACTCAAGACCAGCTGAAGTCCTGTTTGTTCGACGATGTTACACAAAACAACGGTGAGTCTAGGAACAAGTTCAGCGGGGAGAGCCGCTCCTGACTCATGAATCTGACGCACCGGAATGTGCTGGAACATTTTGGGACTTGAAAACTTGTCCGTCCCAGAAAAAAAAGTTGAACAGCCGACTTCGGTTTCCGCTGGCATCCGCGACCATGGCATTGCAATGGAAGGTGAAAACATAGGGAGTAACTGTACTCCTTCCGAACAGAGGAAATAACTTCGACCACTTCAACACACATGTGCAACGCAACAACACAACACCATTTCGCGCTCGTGTGCGCAAACTTCGGAGTGGAGGCAGGGGAGTTTGTGGCAAATGACAGAACCTCACGGAGTGGAAAGACGACATGAAAATTTGTTCCAAGCGCACGCATTCAATCGTGGCTTTCCAAAACAGTTGAACCAAGCGAAATCCGATCTCAGGCGGTATCTGCAGTGAGTGTGTCGTGTTGAAACCCATGCACATGTACAAGTTGCATCCAATTTAGTGTGAGACGCCTGTCAACTTTACCCTTGGTTTCAGGAATTGAAGTCCCATTGAAACAATGGTTTTCACACACCCAAAAACGAGACGCACCCACAAATTTTGGTGACGAAATTCGGAACAAAAAGGGTACGACTTAAAACACGGGTAGATACGGTATCAATCCGCTTCAATACTTCAATACTGAAAGAACGGCCAGATGTGTTTTAAGAGCAGGGACAGTCCCTCTCAGGCTCCATTTGCAGGATCAATTCAGATCCAGTTTACAGCTCGCTAATCACACTCTGAAACCACATTACATGTACACCGCTTTGCGGACGATAGTCGCACCCGAGTATGAGACACGCCCTTATTCCTTTGTCTTCTGGAAACAGGTCCTGGTCCAGTTTTCTGTCGGTGCGTGCACGCGAGACTTGCGAAGGGGCGGCGCCTGTTGCTGGAGTGCGGTTTCCGATTGGCGAGCGTCGACTCATGGAGAGTCCCTGCAGTTCCACAGTGTGCAGACCAGATGAGGCAAGGCGATATTGAACTTTGCACGTCATCTTTCTCTCTTGGAATTTCATTCTTTGAAGTCAAGCAGGAGCATACAATCTGTTCACCAGACAACTCCTCAATGTGGATCTTGGGGGCACGAATCTCATTTCTCCACAAAACCATTGGCTTCTGGACACGACCACGGCAAAATGAAATGATTTGTATTTTCTTGAAAATGGACTTTCCACCCAATTGCCAACAGTGCGTAGAGTCTGGCAGTTCGAAACGGCATATTTTGTGGAAAACCTTTTCGTTGCTGCGGAAATCAGGCTAATAAGGGTTGCACCGTCGCCGAGTAGCAAGGCGGTGTTGGGTGCTTCTTGCATGGCGCGTTGTCGCTCAGAATTAATGCAGAGCGCAGAAGACGTACAATATTGAGCTCCTTGTGAGGTAAAGAACTCGTCTGAAAATGGCAGGTCGAGCCTTTGGGGAAACAATCGGTCCTTTTAGCAAAATAACTGGGAAAGGGTCGTACATGTGTGCATGTTTGTGTTTCCTCGTTGTATGTGCACCAAAAGACAATCATGCATCGCCTACGATTGGAGTCACCTTGAACTCGTACCTGCATACGCGTGCGTCCATGCACTTGCGTAAATCAGCCGGAACCTGCACAAAAAAACAGTACCTCTCTGATTCTTCTTGATCAAACTCGACGGACTCGGAAAGAAAATCAGGACTGAAGCTCGACAACGTGAAGCTGCCTCGAGCCCGCACCATGCGCACACACGAACAGTACCAGAAGTTCTCTGTTCGTCTTTCAAGTCACATTCAGGAAGTCACAAGAGGAATTGCACTCTCACTTTCTGGAAATAGCACTTTTATTCTCCCACCTGGCAGGGTGAGACCGGTTGTTTGGTCCGTGTGCTTTGTGTCTTTTCACATATGTTTAGATTCTAAGTTTGAGAACGGATTTGGTGGTGATGCAGAGTTTCAACGATTGCAGTAAACACGAGGGGTGTCACAAAAGAAGCGAGTCAGGTGGCACTGACCACCACAAACCCCGTTTCTCTGTGATAACCCTCGTGTGCTCGCTTCCCTTCTCGAAGTCATGGAAAGACCGGGTCAGAATGCTACTGTTACGTCTCCCTGGAAATTAGTTTGGTTTGTGTGACCAAGATCTGATTTGGTCACCTTTCTCAGCTACTTTTTGCCATAGGTCAGCGACCGGGAATGTCGACAAGAGTCTGCACAGATCTGAAAGGCACAAAGTACCGGGCCTTGCACAGCCAGCCAGAGTAGTTTGTTCGTGCACGACGGCCGGTGGAGGTCAGAAGAGAAAACACGACCAGAAGCACATCCCAAAGCATTCATTCTGCGACAACGAAGGAAACTCGTTTCCTTTGGCTTCTGGATAAACACGAATCATGCAGATGCTTGGTATATGATACTTCTGGAAACCCGTCATGTCCTGAACCGCACTTGACTGGAGAGACGGAATTGCCATCTGCAGAAGTGTCGATCAGAGAGTGAACGCTCACCAGTGAAGCATGAAACTGGACTTGAGACAGAGCACGGAGGCCTGCCTTCTTCTCATCCTCCTCACAGGTTTGGTCATTCTCATAAAAATCGTTGCAAGCAGTAATCACACCTCACTCAGTTCGCGACCTCAGACAAACAGGGTTTTTTTCTCCTCGCAGAAAAAATTGATTGAGAACTTCAGAACAAAGTTGAACGCTTTGCGCGTTTGCGGAACCACACAGACCTGTCAAAACCACTCCTGCAGTCGTCCAAGGAAGCGCAGATCAGCTCCAATTTTCTCGATCACAAAATTTTAAAATTTTTTGGAGTGTCTTTCTGCTCCCAGATGCACTCTCCGGGGGAGCTGAATCAATTTTTGCGTGCCTGATCGCTGAAAACATTTTGCCTGTCCACAACGGATTGCATTTTCAGTTTTCATAAATTTGTTCCATCCCTGCTAAATCTTGAAATCTTGGTTCCGACATGTCGATGATGTTTTTTGCCTCCATGGTGGCATCTTGGCTGTGGACTTCAGGTGTAGAAATGGCTGAGAGTCTGCGATGCTACACGTGCACCGAGGATCGGAGCGACTCCAACGACACATGTCGTCACTGGCCAGAACAGGCGCCTGCAAGAACGTGCAGACTTGGGGAGACTTACTGCAAGGTACCACCAACTGCCATTGCAACGATAACACGAGGTCCGCTCGACACGCATGTTTGAACTGTGAACGTCTGAGTGCACGACGCCTGTGCGGAAAGGCTCAAAGTGTGCAAACGGAAATTTCTCGTCGGCAACAAGAACCCAGCAAATTCGTGTGCAACCTCCCATTGAACTTTTGCTGAGCACGGGACCCAGCACCTTGAATGAGAAAACATGCAGGTTTCACCCATCAAGCAACTTTAACCACGCGGTTGTGATGAACAAAAGAGTTTGGACCGGGGTCTTCTTGTTGAACGCTTTGAGTGCGCGTGTTTCCGACCCTGTTGGGGTCATTAGCTTGGTTTGGCGGGTTCCTCCGAGCGCCGGCGGCCTGCTCCATGAAGCTGTTAATTACCAAGGGGGAATAGCCAAAAGGGGGCCGTACAAGCTGTTTACAATCGGTCTGAATGAAGCGCCAGGCTTGCAGAGGAGAACATTCAGGCTGACCATGGCGGCAGAGTTATACAGCCTCTCTGCTCAGCAAACAGTCCGCGCCGCGCGGACTGTGAGAACAACGTCACAGTTTTGACGGAACGACACGTCGACAAATGAACCAGACCAGGAACCTGCGCTTTCCGCTTCTGTACTCACCAGGTGGAGCGGAGCGAGCTGAGCACGCCGGGAATGGGCAAGTTTCAGCGCGCGTGCGCCAAGAGTTGCCAACCCGAGTGCAAAGAAGCCGAGGGTGCGTACACGTTCCGCTTGCTGCTGCATTTTCACCAAAATTTTTCTGCTTCAGGAGCCTCTTAAAGCAATTCATGTCAAGCTGAACATTATGTTTGGGTTGTGAATGAATCATGCACTTCAGAATGCTTCCGCTGGATTCGGTCCCAATCTTTGTTCTCATCAGTGTCCGTGTCTCCACTGGTTGTTTAGGATGAGTCTAATTTTGCAGGGTTTGCCAAATGCCGAAGTTGTTGCCAGAGTGACCTGTGCAATGTTGGTAACGCCGCAGCTCTAGCGACGCCTTCAACTGCAAAATCAATCCCGACGGCGCTGGGCTGCAGCTGGATTCTTCTCATTGGGAACCAAGTTTCTTACGGACAATAAGTCTCCAAACTAGCCTTGAGCTTTCTCTGACAAATTCGCGATTGCGAACCAAATTTGTGCAAACTGTTTGAAAGTTTGTCATGACTCGTCGTTGTTGGTGACATTTTCACGTTCCACGAGTCTCGTCTGACTGAGGTGTTGTGTGTGTGCTGCCGTTGTTAGACAGCACTGGTCCGGGCCCCTTTGGGCACGGTACAGTTGCGTTTGTGTTCCAGGTGGAATCGGCCACCCTTGGTGTTCAGAACCCGTTCCCTGAATTCCTCCACAAACACTCGGAAATTTCAAATCTGTCTCAGCTTCCCCCAACAATTCTTGTACTTTTTCCGGCTTCAGGTTTGAATTGGTTCCCAATGGGTTGGGGAGGTCTTCACCAGGTAGGTTGTCCCGGTTGTGACCAGAACGGGTTGGTTGTTTACACAGACGCGCTCTTTGTGTATTTACAAACGACGTTGTTTTGAAAATTGTTGTGATTCCAACTTGTTTGATGTGACCAGCAAAATAATACAAAAGAAAGCAGAGATTTGAACACAGGCGCGTAGCAAAGCCCACAGCCCCGTACCAGCCGTGGTACGTGGGTCTTGGCCAAGGACGGGCTCGCTCCAGAGGACGCGCCCGTGTGCACAGGTGCGCACGCAGTTTGCAAATCAAACTGTCCTTTCAATCACAGTTCGATCTGCCAAGAGCAACCAGTTTGAAAGGATTTCAAATTGTTTTGCTCGGACTCCTCTGGCATCGAAGTGAGCTCGTTCCGATGGGAAAAGCAACGAACAATAACGAAGCAGCCACGCAGGCAAGAAATGACTCATTTCTGCATTGGATTCTTCTGGCATCAGAACTTTGTTGTCGAAACCCCGAAGTGGCTCAGGCAGAACATTTCCGAAAAATTAAGGAGAAAATCAACTCAAATCTTTCCTTGTCTATTTGTGTGGTGTATTTGTAAACAAAATTGTCAACAACCTTTTTTCTTTGTGTCTGTTGTCAACATGTTTCCGAAAAGGAAATAAAAAAAGCATGCCTGCAGCACAAAGTGAGGCAGAGAGCTTTTATCCCAGGCCAGAGGCTTCCAGTGGACTCGCCCCTTGAGTAATCGGTTGTGATTGTTTTGATCGTTGGAATTGTCACGTACATTCCAAAGAACCATCCCCGAATGCATGTAAGCACACAGACGCGCCAAGCATGCAGTCTGGTTGGTCCACTTTGAGCTGCTCCCACGTATTTGAAACACATGCACATGCACGAGTTGAGTTTTTGGCTACAAATGTTACTTTGGACGCGAAACCGAGAGGAGTGGCGCAAGGGTTCACCCACGCTGCAAAAATGGTTCCTGTGAAATCATACGACTTTTCGAGATCTTTGGTCGAGAAAAGAGTTGTATGATTTCACAGGAACCATTTTTGCAGTGGGTGAACTCGTACCACAATGAAGTCATGTATATGAAAGGCTCTGTGACGGCAGGGCGGTAGAAATGAAGCGTCATCGCCACGGCACATTTCCATTGAGTAGTTGGGTGTCATTGTCTTGAGAATTCCTGCATCTCACAACAAGAAACACAATAACGCTTGCGAGCTGGTGCCCTGCAGCTGCCTGGACTGAGTCCCGTTGGTCCAGGAGAGTGATTGACCAGGGACCAGGAGGGCTCACCTGCAGGTTGTGATTCCGAGTCACGATGTCGGATCGTGCGCACTTGCAGAGACTCCGAACTGTTGCTCGCTGGAATAGAAATTGAAAAGCACTTGTTTCCGTGTTTGGCAAACACCAACATTCAGCTTGCAGAGTTTGCAATTTGACGGGGCACGGGTTCTTATGAATTTGGGACAGTCAGCCACAAGTGAATTTGTGCGAGGTACTCGCAAGACGCAACACACTCAACGGTTTGGCAGAACTTTAGCACTTTCAGCGCAAATGACCAAGAGATATTTTTTGCTTTCCAGTTGGTGCGTGATGTGTCACCGGCAAACATGTGTGCAAGACCTTGACAGTTACCTGTTGTGGCGGGGCGAGTAAAAGACTGGAAAGGCACCCTGGTTGTCGTGCAGAGAACGTGGCGTCGGGTAGCTGAGCGACGCTCCGGAAACGACGGCTTCGTAGTCTGGCGGCCGCGCTACGGAGAGGCCTGTGCGTCAGTGCAGCGGACAAGGCGCGGAGTTCAACAAACCCTTTATCTCGTGCTATATTCAGTTCTTCAACGCGTTTGTTTGCGTGTATAGTTCTTTCAGTTTGATGGGTCGTTTTTGCTTTTTGAGTGAACCAAGATCCAACACTCAAAAGTTTGCAAGATCTTTGTTGTCCACGATGTTTTAGCAAATACATACACACACACACAAACACGCACACACACGCAAACACACGCGCGTCAGAGACCTGGATGCTCACGTATAAATTCTTCTTCTTTTACCTGGGTCGGGTTTGTTGTCATGACGAAGCGTCGCCGCCGATGCAACCGTGGGCGTCGCTACCATGACGACCCCAGGACTCTGCACCGTCGGCGTCACAAACGTGCTGCTGGGAGGTTGAGCAGGGCTCTGAATGGTAACAAAAGACAGACTGCTGAGTTTGAGGGATTGAATTTGACACAGCAGGCCGAAATGCTGGGAAAATGTGGGGTGGAACAGATGGAGAGAGCAAGAACCATCAATCTCAAGGAGAAGAAACAAGAAAGAGAATTGAACAAACAACAAGCATTGTCATGGGTGGGAAAGGCCTCACCTGTACACTGATATTTGTTCTGTAGCGAGGCGCCCGGGTGGTTTTAGGCATGGAAATGCGTCTCCGAGCAACCATCCAGCAAACGATGGCTGCCATGACAACTCCACCCACGAGAAGCAGTGACCCAGTCACTGTGAGTGTGACGCCGACATTGTGCATGTGCTCGTCCTTGCTAAGCAACAAAACAATCCATTTGTTGAATCAACAACTCTGCCACACAGGAAACAATCACATCGATATTGAGTTACTTTTTCTGCTTTGGCCATGGCCCCTCAAAAGCCAACTGACCCTGTGAGGAGGAGAATGACGCCGCCGATGAGAAGAGGCACCCCTGTGACGATCAGACACGCCAAACACGAGCACGCCAGCGCCCCCGACACCATGCAGGCTGTCCCGTCGCCGCCACCACCGCTCAGTTCGTTCCTCACAGGCATGGCCCTGTCTTCTTCCACATCCCCCTCCCCGTCATGCCTGCTTCTTCCCCTACTGGCTCTACCGTCCCCTCGCCGCCGTTCTCCTGCTCCCGACATGACGCCAAACCATGTGCGAGGTTGGCGCCGTTTTTTTCGTTTCTTGCAGAGAATAAAAACCTGGGAAAATGGGCGTTTCGAAAAAGACAGAGCTTCGACTGAAAACGAGAGCTGTTCACAGAAGTACCGAAGTACCATGCTGCTACCATGCTGCATTTCACGCACGTTTACAAGGCAGACAGTTGAGTTTGCTTTTTGCGCAAGCAAACAAAGGTGTTCGACGAACGAATCTTGGCAGGTACCGAAGACACCAACAAACGCACGGTCCCCTCCACTCCAAGTCCGGTCCGCCGTCGAATATCGGCTGACAGGATTCGCCAAACACGAAAGCAGAGCTTTGAACACAGGCTCATCCTGGGGATACAGAAACCCTCCCGGTACAGGTGCAAGGGCAGGACCTGGTGCTGAAAATCTGTGAGAGTGGGATGGACAAACCAAAATCTGAGACTGTCCCACCATTCTCGGACGGACTCGCCAGCCCAAAACATCATTTGGACGTAGGGCTTGTGTTATATATATTTACCATGACCACCCCCTAAGTACTGCCATGGCCTTCCATAGCCACAGCAACAGCCACAACCAATCATATCATTCCCTAGATGGAGCCACTATCCTAA
>JAAUXT010033998.1_pt1 | contig 10566 bp, 12 predicted proteins | sample 7278171 | NCBI WGS metagenome assembly JAAUXT01 (sample SAMN14350112, study PRJNA611818) | marine sediment metagenome | isolation source: surface marine sediment (1.8m) | place: French Polynesia: Moorea | collected 2018-08 | reverse complement strand
TAATATATCATTGTGCTTTAATTTTAGTAAAAGGAACAAGATTTATATCTGAAACAAAATTATTACAAGAATTAGGATGGAATAATTTTATAGATAGAACAAATTATCTTTCAATTACAATGTTTGCAAAAATTAAACTAACACAAACTCCAAAAATAATATATGAAACATTTTTTGTGGCTTTACCCACAAATATAGGCAGGAATGTAGGTAAGTTAAAAATTATTTTTTCAAAAAAGAATAAATTCTATAATTCATTTTATTTGAAAATGATTAGATTATGGAATACTTTACAAAAAGAAATAAGATTAATAGACAACTATCCAGATTTTTTGGATTGCATGCATAAAAAGTATATAATTCATCAATATAAAAAAAATTAATTTATTCAAATATGACACTGATATTGATTCCATATTTATGAAACTTAGATTTCATTGTAGTATATTGAATGCAGATCAATTTAAATTTAACTTTATAGCAAATTCAAAATGTATGCAATGTAACAAAAATAAACAAGAAACAATACATCACTATTTTATGGATTGTGTAAAATATGAAAATCAAAGGAAAACATTAAAACATAATATATCCAGATTACATCAAAGATTTGAGAAGTTAAATAATAAACAATTGATTCAACTGATACAAGGGCATAAAATTGATGGAATTGATGATTATATTTATAAAAATGTATACCAATATATTAAGTTATTTATAGTAACAACAGGAAGATTTGCAAATTGAAATAAATGACTATAAAATACCTTTGCAAATTATACCATTGGCTTCAAGGTGCTCATTTTCCTTTTTATTTGCTTATTTATTTGTTTTGTATGTGTGTGAGAATCGTGTATAGACGATGATCAATAAATCGATTAAAAGCAAGCAAGCAGATCTTGAAGGTGTCATCTTTTCATTTGACCTCCATCTGCAGATGCTCAACTCAGTTGCTGCAGCAGTGATCAGTGATAAGTGATAAGTGTAGTTTTCCCGGTCACCGACACTCACTCGTCCATGACTCCGACAGCACTGGGCAGGTTTTCTCGGCAATTTCCGTTGCGTTGGTTTGATTTGTGATCAGTCATCGAAACTCACAAATCAGAGAATGGCATTGGTAGATTCCAATTGGGCTTTGCGTTCTTGCCTCACACACGAGGAACTTTGAAAACGTCCAATTTTGTATGTGCTGCTGTCCTGATTTGTTTTTGTGCGGATGGTACACACTGTGTGCTGTTAAATTGTAAACGCATTGATGCGAGGTAACCCACAAACAGCTCTTCTTCACTACATGGAGCTGATTTGGGTTAGTCTGTCCCAGAGACACCACGCACCGGGCTGCATGTGCTGCATTTCCAAGACCGTGCACGCACGCTTCCGAAGTGAACAGAGTCGAGCTGCATGCACGTGAACAAAACTGGCCATGGAGAAAGCAGTCGTGCCATCCAACTTCTCCTGGGTGGAGACGGGAAGTCTGGCAGGCTTGGCGTATCCTTCAAAACCAGGACACTTGAGATATTTGGCAAACAATGGCATTCATTACCTCGTCTCATTGACGACGTCAAGACCATCAATTCCTGAAGGTACAAAACACAAGATTTGCGTGTGCACGTGTTATGACATCAGAAACAGCATTCTTTTGTCCCGCACAGTCACCTGACAAAACAACCTCAACTTGCACCAACAGCAATTTTGCCACACTTTATTGATGTTAATTTGGTTGTCTTCAAAAGAGCACTGAGAACAGAAAATTTTGTTGCAGGATGCAACGTGAAACTGCTGCACATACCGATGGTGGACTTCACGGCCCCTACCGTGGGGCAGATTGAAGAATTTCTGTCTTACGTAGACAGCGCAAGGGACGAAAACAAGGTGTGTTGGAACTTCGTACAAAAGAAAAAGCCAAACAGCTCAGAGCGAATGAGGTACTTGCCCCATCCCCACTGTGCAGCTGTAACAGTAACCCTCTTCCACCTGGATCTTTGTTGTGCCCCCTTAGCTCAGAGCTGACGCCGTGGATTGTGCGCTTGGCGGCAGGCTTTTCAATGAAGGCTGAACCACAAGAATTCGTTGGCTGTCAATTCCACAGGCGCGTCCTTCGGAGCGAGTCTGTGGCATGCACTGGCAATTGCTAGAGGCTTGATGTTGTCGGATGGGGCAGGGCCTACTTGAAGCTTCAGAGGGGTGGGCAGTCTTGCCTAGGTAGCTCCCAACCAACCCCAAGATTGAAATTTTCGCAGGTCTTAGACCCAGAGGGGTTGCATGGGGTTAAGACCTGCCTGGATTTTCGGCCAGTCCCGCTCACAGAATTTCAGTGCAGGCACAACCCAAGCACCTACCTCGAAGACGTGCGAAGCCTCAAGACGCACCCGTGTTCAAAGCTTGTTACGGTATGCTGTCAGATGGGTTTCACACATTTTTATTCTGGTCATCAGCCACCACTGTAATGTGACGCACTGCTGTGCTGACAGTTCTACCTCTGCACTTTGTCTCAGTGTAGTTTGCTTTCTGGTGAACTGCGTACGACGCGTATGTATCTGTAAAGCTTGGTCCTTGCCGTAGTATCCAACCCCTTTTATCATATTCCCAGACTTCCAAACTGTTCAGTGTTGTGGCGTCCAATCCCCATCCCCTGCAAGCTTAGGCAAAGAATGACACACTCTTTTGTATTCTTCCATGGAGAAGTCAGAGATGCGACCTCTCAGACCGTGGCATTTCCAATGTGCACGTCCTGTGTTCGCAGATCATTTGGAGGGCATCAAAAACATTTTATTTTCAGGGGTTGGCGGTTCACTGCCAGATGGGACGAGGAAGATGCGGAACAATGTTGGCATGCTACTTGGTCAGGGAAAGAGGCCTGGATGGACAAGCTGCCGTGCGAGAAATCAGGAGACTCAGACCTGGGTCAATAGAAACGAGGGAGCAAGAAAGGGCGGTTTCTGCATATTATCTACATTTTCAGCAGACTAAGGAAAGCTGGCACCCTCACCACTGACTCAGACGACCGTGTACGCACGCTTGCAGTTTCTTTTTATGAGGAGCAATTGTGATGCTTTCTTTTTAACACGTGTACGCGGTTTTCTTTGTGCACCAGAAAATTTCTTGCCGTCGACGCACATTTCCTTTCTGAAACGAACGCAATTCTGTGTTCATGTTGCCTTGACAACTTTGTTGTTTCGTTCCAATTTTCCCTTCATTGTTCTGCGTACATGTGTGTACACTGGTAGTTGACCACACATCATATTTTGTGCCCGTGCCATTCCGTCGAGCCGCGGGGGCAGTGCAATCGAGATAGCTCGCTGGCGTTGTCCCGTTTGTCAGTCGCGCGACTTGAGTGATCTGTCTGTCTGTACACACCTCAGTTCCCATAATGTAGTGAGGGGAGGGGGTCACAACGTCATGGAAAAGTTGAGCCGCCCTGAGAAAGAAACCTGTGATCCCCCCTCATTATGTCATGGAAAAATTGAGTTGCCCTGAGAAAGAAACCTGTATGACCCCCCCCCCCTCACTATGTCATGGAAAAGTTGAGCCACCCTGATAAACTTGTGTGACCCCCGCCCCCCTTGCTACATCATGGAAACTGTTGGAGTTTTGGACTCAGAAAAAATTTCCCCATCAGCTAGAAAGAAACCTGTGTGACCCCTCCTCACTACATCATGGAAATTGAATGTTGGAGGTTTGGACTCAGAAAATTTTTTGCCGCTGTCTGCAAATAAACTTGTGTGACCCCCCCCCCCCCTCACTGTGTCATGGAAACTGAATATTGGACTTACAAAATTTTTGGCACATGTTTTGCTGCTGTCCGGAATGCATATGCATACACACACACACACACACACACACACACGTACGGATGCAACTCGACGCGCGACACAATGCCAGGGGCATTGTCGTTTGTGGATGTTGTTTTTATTTTCTTTTTCGAAAAGCAGGGGAGGCAAATGAAGCAAACTGCAAACCAAATGGTTGGATTTGCTAAAGTAACCTTTTGGTTTGTTCACCCCCTGCAAATCAAAATGAACTGAACTGTTGAACTTGAGTTGGAAAGGAAAACCAGCCACAGCCTGTTGATGTCGACACCAATTCGGGGAACATGACGGACCCAACTTTGTACACTTGCCTCGTACCTGTTTGTTCTCCTCCTTGCAACAATTGTGTGGCAATTTGTGTTTGAAGACTTCAATAAGCCATTTGCTTGTGAGTCTCGGTGATGTTTCTTTCTCAATCATCTTTGGCTGGCATGCTGTTCCAATTTACTCGTAGCTTCGAAGAATTAATGAGTGGGCAGTTTTGTTTGCACGGAACAAGACAGACATTTCGTCTGTGTCGCTTTCTTTGCGAATATGATCAGTTGAGACCGAAACGGGCAGGCAGGATTTGCAAGTACGACTGAGGCTTTTGCTTCTGGAAACGCGTTGTTTGATGTTGTTTCCTGTCCTTTGAACAACACAGTTTGCCGATCATAAAACAGGAAATCTTGCGAAGGAAATCTACGTGAGTTGTTTCTTCATTTCTTTGGCATGCGGTGCATTGAAGCGCGTCCGGCTTGCACCAGCGAGCAAGAAGACAAATATTGCCGAGATTCGTGTCACACATGACCCAACTGGGTCGCAGTCGATGTTTGCCTTCTCTCACTTCCTCCATATTTTGAAGGCCTTCAAAGTTAAAAATTGGTCTTTGGTACAAGCTATACGAGCGACAAGAATACATTCGGACGATGGCAACACGATGAAATGGTAAGTGAGGCAGCACGATATAAATTTTCAGAGGAATTTTTGGACGGTGTACTCGGACACGAGCGGGCTCGTACGTATACACAGTTATAACTTGCACGAACAGCGTGACATTTTGTTTGTGGTTGGGTCGTGTATACGCCTTTCGTCTGAAATCTGAATGTTTCCCTTTGCACTGCTTCCTACGAGGGGTCCTCAATATTTATTTGCCAGCATTTTCAGCGCGATCGGTGAGATCTTGAGTAGAATTGCGATGCAGGTCACCATTGACAGACTAAGTGGCTGTGCAGACATCTCTGAAATTGTTCGGTGCCGATCATGTTGGTTGCGTTTGGCAAATAAATATTGAGGACCCCTCGTATTCCAGGACAAATCAAAATTGTGAAACGATAAAGAAACCAAATAATTGTGCGACACAAGACGACACTTGCTGTATACTGAAGTCGCACCCCTCACCCACCCTGACTGAGTGCACCTTGGTTCGGCTCCCGATCTCAGTTCGACGAGATATCTTGAAAACTCAAGACTAACGTTGAACAACAACCAAATTGATTGCCAGGAAACATAAAGACAACAGGCTGATTTATTTCCTCACCGATTTGCCAAAACGCACGTCCACGTGGCAATCGTCCTCCCAACGCGCCTGTTCTAAGCTCTGCTTTCTGGCAATGTTCTTCACTTCGCTTGGTGCTCAAGCAAGTTTGGTTCTGTGTGTCACGATGTTTCATCATGAATGTCACAGTCTCGTGCAGATCTCCAGAGGACCCTGTAATGTGTAAATTTTCAACGTCGCACAGCAGAGAAAATGTGTGTGTCCATACGTCCGGGAGTTCCGTTCCCGAACAGTTGCATGGTTGCACAAGTTCCAGTTCGAGCCTCAGGCCCCAGCAGAGACCCTGGTTTGCCAGTGGGCCTCAGTTCCTCCTTCCCCTGTGCCTCGGAATTGATCAAGTCCTTTGGCACCACTGCGACACGCAGATGTTGGTCCGGGAGAGTGACATACTCTCGTCATTTCTTTCGAAAACTGGACACGAGGTTTTCATCTGCCAAGAATTTTAAGCGCGCGGCCCGGCTCTGCCGATAGGACGCGCGCTTATTGTGGTCACACAAAGTCTGTGTGTATGTATGTGGTCACTTTTGGTTGAGTTGGCCTAACTCAACCGGGGTTGGGGTTGGGGGAGTAACTCAATTGTGCTAAAAAATGATTTTTGTGCTATTTTGAGCCCAGTTTAAGCAACTTTCATTTTAGAGTAGTTGAGTTACCCCCAAAAAATGATTTCAGTGAAATTTTGTGATGGTCGAGTTAGCCCCCCCCCCCGAGGGTATGTCAACCATTCAGTTACCCCCTAGGGTGTAACTCAACCATTGCCATAGCACTGTGGCCATGCCAGAAACTGGCCCGAAGCAGACCGCGCGCTTTTCAGGCGATAGCCTTCTTGTTTGTGGCAAGCAGCGTATTACCTCAAACAACAACTATTGTCAGGCATAAGCGATGAGTTGTGCACAAAAAAAACATTGTGAATTTAACAAGGGCTTGCAACCAGCAAAGAGTCATGCTTGCCGTAAGTGCATGATGGTGCATCACAGCTTCATGGGCTTTCCTAAAGTCCATGGAGGGTCGGAAAATCATCACTTTGGGTCGTCATACGTAGAACACTGGGAAAGTGTTCTGGATTGATTGGAGAGTCCACTGATCCGTGTCAAGTCACGGCCTTTGTTGGGGAGCAACGACAGCATTTGGTGGTGCTCAAGGGTGCCTCCTTTCCCCGTAGTCATGCACCTGCACACATTTTCTCCAATGCTGCCTGAGATCTATCATCACTTTGTGGTATTCAGCTGTGGTGATGACATGGAGAAGTGTGCATGGTACTTCAGCCTGCAAGGCATCCGCACTCCTGAATCTGTGACCTCTGGGGAGTCTTGGAGACAGAAAGTAATTACAGGGTAACAGATCTGGGCTGCAGGGGGGGTGGGTGCTCAAGCTGACTTTGACATTGGTTTCTGCGAGGCAGGTGACGGTGTGGGTGGCTGTGTGGGTGTGGGCATTGTCGTGCAAGAGTATCAGAGTGTTCTCTCCCACTGCCTTCTGTCCAGAGACCAGGCCTGTGGTGCCTTATCTTCTCTCTGAGATGCGTGAGGACCCTCGTGTGGACAGGAGTGATTCAAAGTGTGCTTCAAAGTGTGCTCAACAAATTCGTGGTGGTGAACACAGCCAACCATAAATTTGTGCTGACTGCGACTGTGAATGTCTTGGTGCATGGGGTGTTGCTCCCCGCATGCAAGCCAAGCTTGGGACTTCTGCTTGGACACAGGGTCGAAAGAGAAGACCCATGACTCGTCTGGTGCAGTCACAGTGGAAGAACATTTGACACAAAAAAATCGCGAGCGAAAATTACTTGTTGACAGTCCCTCGTGCGAGGAGAGACACTGCATGCGTGCAATGGTCGTCACCAAAGAGGCAGAGAAAACTTGTTCGAATTTTCAAGCAGATACTTTTTTTACCACACGAGGAAGTCAAAAGCAACGTCAATTAAGTCAAGCGTGATTTTGGAAGTGCAATTCATTTGTAGAACGATGGCGACGAGGGACGGAACAAGACACGGTCAGGATCACACCAACAGTGGACACGTCATTTCGGCGAATGGAGGAGCGACCAATCTACGTGATGGTAAAGACTTTCTTTGCTTGTTCGGGTTCAAAAATGTTGATTCCAACCAGGGTCCAATTCATGTGTGGAGCAAAGTCACGCCAGACGGGGTTCAATCCCGTCTGCATGGACAGGCTTCAAGCCCAACTCGACTTGTCTTGTGTGTTTTGTAGGTGGTGTGGTGTACAGAAAAGAGCCGAATCAGGCGAAGAACGCAGTGGAGTGGAACAAACAAAAATCCGGAATGAAATTGTGGTACGCCACAGAGAAGGGTAGAACCTGTGCTGTCGTGAAATCCAGCCGCAAATTGGAAGACGAAAAGAATTGGAAAGACCTGAAAAACGTTTCAGAGATGTTTATAGAAGACGAAGATGGGGTAATCAGGAACATCCCTCCGTACATCACGAGTCTGGGACATCTGCGAATCCTGAGTATCCGTTGGGCAAAGTTCACAGGTCTCAATACGGCGCTGTTGCCTCGGCTTCTCACGCATCTGTGCCTTGCGTATAACCACCTGCATAGCGCCGCAGGTCTGGAAGAGATGAGTTCGCTCGTTGTCCTGAACATTGCCAACAATGAGATTTCTTCCCTGCCAAACAACCTCAGCAACCTGAAAAATCTCAAGGAATTGGATGTCAGTGGCAACAAACTTTCAAAAATCCCAGATTCTATCCGCGCTCTGAGGCACCAACTGAGAATCTTGAATCTGTCGTCCAACCGGTTGTCGCATCTTACCAATGCGGTGTGTGACCTGGACAAGGTTCGTGTCGTGGATGTCTCAATGAATATGCTTGTGAGTCTTCCAGAGCGGATCGGAAACATGAGGTCATTGACAGAACTCTACGCATCAGACAACAAGATTGTCAGCTTCCCGCCTTCGATTCAGAGTTGCAGTTCGCTGCGATACCTTCACGTGAGGAAGAATCGACTGACGGAAGTACCGCAGTACATGGAGTACCTCATCCACTTGGAAGTGATGAACTTGAGGCAGAACAACCTGGTGGACTTTCAGAGTCCTCTGTCGAGTCTCAAGTCTCTTCTGATTGACACAAACGACTTCAGAGACATGCCCGAAGCTCTGTTCAAGTGCCACAACCTGGAATTCCTTTCAATGGAAGATAACCTTCTGAAGCGGATCCCAAGTGAGATCCAGGAATTGCGACGACTACGAGCGCTGTATTTGAGCTACAATGAGATTGCCGAGCTTCCCAGCGAACTTTGCAGCCTCGATCAGCTCAAGCACCTCGTGCTACATGGAAACAAGATGACACGATTACCCCTGGAATTCTATTGCCTTCACAACCTGAGCATCCTCAACCTGGAAGAGATGGACCTTGACCCGGACATCAGAATGGCTTACAGAGAAGGCGTGTCATCGCTGATGGAACACATGAGGAAGAAGGCCCACGGAGACACCGTCACCCTGAATCCGAAGAAGACTCTTCCTGAGAAGGAGATCTCCGGCTCGAAAACAGCAGTCATAGTCCGCAACTCAATGCTGAGAACATCCGGCGACAGTATGACTGGCTCCAAACCCAACATCCGAGGGAGATATGCTGTGTCAACTCCCGCGGGAAGCCTCGCATCGTCTCGAGAGAACACGATCGAAAGGAAAAAGCCGAAGTCTGAATTGATAACTGGGTCCAGGGACAGCGTCATTGCCATCAGCAGAGCGAGGCCAGGAACGAACGATCGACCCCCAGAGGTTCATCCTGGTCACGTGGGGAAATTCCAGATCCGAGCCAGCGACAAGAGAAAGTCGTCTCTGAAGCGAGCGAGCAAGAAAGACTGATCATAACTTGTTGCGAGTTTTCAACCCTGATAACGATGCTTGTCTCAAATTTTAGAAGAATTAACGTGATATACACCGTGTATCTGTACAAATTGCAATGATTGCAAACGGTTGTAAATAATTCTTGATGGACATGGATTGCCAAGCCACCATGGCAGTCAAGCTCTGCAATGACTTGTTTGGCGACAGAACCACTTGGCAAATAATCCAGAGGCGGTTCTTTTTTGTGTTGCACTATTGTTCTGCTCTGAGAACTCTGGTGCACGAGCAAAATCTCTCGTTGTTGTTTTGTTTTGTCAACACGTTTTGTAACTTGAGTGTTCTTGTTGAGATTCCACCAGCTTGCGGTGCACGCCACGAACGAAGCATGACCCAGACCTGTGATAGACACTTTACGCCAAGGTTTAACGGGGAAAACCACTCCAGGTGGAGGCCCAATTCCAACATTGAAAACGTTTTTACTCCTATTGTAGCGTGTGGACGTTTCATACATTTTGTGGGTTTATCAGGTAAACGAGGGTCAGGGCGCCAACCCCCTCGCCCTCTGGCATGCCGTGCCTGCATCCACAAAAAATTTTGACGCCTTCAAGCTGCATCCAGCAGCAACTGAGGGAGGGAGGGAGCGAGGGAGCGAGCTTGCCCATCGTGCTGTGAATTGTGATTCTTTGTGTTGTCTTCGTTTTGACAGTGAATTTAGAGGAAAATGTGTTTTCGCCTGTGTTCCCTTTTTTTTGGGCTGACCTCACCGTGGCCTCACATGGCCTCACGCAGCTGACGGTGAGAGTAAATGGGGAGAATCTTGAATGGCAACAATCTCAAAGAAAAATGGTCTTGTTGTCTTCCCTGGTCTGCCCCCCCCCCCCGAACGAAGGGACTTTCGCACACACATTTTGACAGCACAATTGAAGTGACTTATTCGGTGCATCATCGATTCTTTTCGGGGAATACTGAAAAGGCAAAACTCATTGTCATCAACTGAAATGTGGGTTTTCTACTTCTAACTTTGTATGTTTTCTGTTTCCATTTTGGACAATTCAGACAACACAATTGGTGAAATGCCTTGACAGTGAATAACACGTTTCAAGCTTTTAAGCGCGCGGTCCGGCTCTGCCGATAGGACGCGCGCTTAGTGTAATCACCATCACTCTGTGTGTGTGTGTGTGTGTGTGTGTGTGTGTGTGTGTGTGTGTGTGTCTGTCTGTCTGTCTGTCTGTGTGTCTGTGTGTCTGTCTGTGTGTCTGTCTGTGTGTCTGTCTGTCTGTCTGTCTGTCTGTCTGTCTGTCTGTCTGTCTGTGTGTCTGTCTGTGTGTCTGTCTGTGTGTCTGTGTGTCTGTCTGTCTGTCTGTCTGTCTGTCTGTCTGTCTGTCTGTCTGTCTGTCTGTCTGTCTGTCTGT
>JAAUXT010088171.1_pt1 | contig 10567 bp, 6 predicted proteins | sample 7278171 | NCBI WGS metagenome assembly JAAUXT01 (sample SAMN14350112, study PRJNA611818) | marine sediment metagenome | isolation source: surface marine sediment (1.8m) | place: French Polynesia: Moorea | collected 2018-08 | reverse complement strand
GGCCATTTTCAAAAGGAAAACCTCCAGGGGACACATGACCACCCCATGGGGGGAGGGATGCTGGGAAAATCCAGCAAAATAGTGATATTGTGCTATTATGTGTTTATTTTCTATCTAATTAATTGTTATAAAAATATTCAGAATATTAAAAAAATGTAGTTGAACCCCTCTGCCCCCTGGTGGGGGAGGAGTGTGGTGTGACATACCAGCTGTGAATTTGGAACCACCACTCACCAGATGGCATGATTGTACATAATATATACGGAGGTTCCCGCCCTCGGTGACAGTCTCTCCTGAGATACCAACCCACGTGTTTGTGATATCACTACATTGGACCTGACCTGTCGGCATACACGGGGTGTTTTCTGCATCTTTGCTATCTTTGTTTGAGTGTTGTGAGGCCTCTCTTCTGCACGACGTGCAAAGGCAACAATATTTTTTTCTCTGGAATTCAGAGACCTACCTGAATGCACCGCCCGAATTACGAGTTTGCAATTCTACACAAACGCACGCAAAACAACAAATTTGGCCCACAAGCCCTGGTTCTATCACACACACACACACACACACACACACACACACTGTTTTTCTCACCACGTTTTACATCCCCGAGAGTACTAAACGTCATCAGCAGCTGCATCAGCGTCGAACAACTGAAAACAAAACGTGATCAGTGGTGAACAACCAGTCAGTATCTGAAGCCCTTCGACCTGCAGTTCCTCCCCCCCCCCCCACCCCCCTCGCACTCAATCCGGTCCGTTTTAATGAAATCCCCGTTTCCCTCTTCCCTGCTCCTGGATTTACTCGAGTAACACGATGTGCCCGGGACAGTTTGGATGGGAAGACGGACCTGCTGCCGCGGAGTCTTTGGCGAGCGTCGCCGTCGTTTCTGCGGCTTCGGTCGCTTCTCCGGGACGGAGCGCTTCAGGCGTTTCCGACTCGTCAGCTGCAGCTTGGCGCCGAAGTAGCGCGCGCGCCTCTGCGCTTTCGCCAGCGCTCGGTCGATCGCTCTCTCGCGCTTCGTCAGTGCGATGATCCGGGCCTTCATCGCCGTCAGCGACTGCGCCTTGGCCCCCTTCTTCTTTTTCTTTCTCCTGCTCTTCTTCTTCTTTGCCTTCACTTTAGTTTTGGTGATACTTGCCCCCTTTGTTTTCTTCAGCGCTTTCCCAGCTTTTTTCACCAGCTTCTTGTCTTGTTTTGCCACCTTCGCTTTTTTCTTGGCCTTTTTGACATCCTTTTTCGTCTCTTTGACTTGTTTCTTCAAACCTTTGTGGTGTTTCTTGACATCCTTTTTCGCTGCTTTCGCCAAATCGGCTCTTTTTTTGGCATTCTTGACAACGTCAACTGTCTTTTTGACATGCTTTTTTGCCTTTTTGTGCAGGTCCTTGGCCGCCTCTTTCTCAGCCTGGGCAGTTTCTGCCTTTGTTATGGCTTTCTTGGCTGCTTTCTTTGCCTTGGCCGCTTTCGCTTTGATTTCTTTTTCGCTCTTACGAACTGCTTTTACTGCTTTTGTCACCAAGTTCTTTTTTGCCTCGATAGCTTTCTCACTTTTCTTGGCTGCCTTTTTGGCTTTTTTGGCCAACTTCGCATCGTCGTCGTCGTCGTCGGCCACTGTCTCTTTTTCCTTTTTCTTCGCGTCTTTGTCGTGCTTGTGCGTGTACGGTGGGTCTTTGCTCTGTTCGAAAAACTTCAGGTCCAACTCTGTCTGCCTGTCAGCTCGCATGGAACTCGGGTGATGACCAACATATTGTACTGGAAGACAAAAAAGTGCCCTTTCGAGAACAAAAAACCAACATCCAATGAACAGCGATCAAGTTCATGCAGGTGGAAGAGCTTTGCTCACTCAGCCCCATTGTGAAATGCAAATTCGTAGCGGTGAGCCCAACACCTCAGCCTTGGGCCTCACGTTGTGTTGGGTTGATCCCACAACTGCCTTGGCTCTGAGTGAACAAAGCCTCAGATCCAACTGTGAAATGTCAAAGTCGAAGCGACGCATCTCGAGTTTGGTGTGGGTGTGTGTATGTGTGTGTGTGTTCAGAAAACAAAAATAAATTATAGAATTTTCTTCTTTGCCTCTCGGGCCAAATTGTGATTCTCAGTGCGCCCATTTAATTGTCACAATTCCACTTACGACCATCATGAGCACTGGCTTCTTTGACCTGTCTTTCCAGCGCACGTACTGAAACAATAAAGGGAAATTCAGTCACTTGGCACTTCAGATGTAGATCTATGTGCACCTGGTGTCAGTTTTCAAGTGACCCTCCAATTAAGCCCCTTCTTGATTTTTCAGGATCTTATCTGGAATCTCGCCTTGATCTGTTTCGATCCAGAAAGATCTGGAGTCTAGATCCAGATTTGAATCAAGATCTTTTGATCTAGACTCTATCAAGATAGATCTAGATCCAGACGACACAGTCAAGAGTCTTGGCGGGCCGACCCTGGGCCAATTTCACACGACAAACTTTGCGGGTAGAAATCTAGACCGTCTGGAGTCCAAAAATTTCATTTTTGGCGCCATGGAAGGGGTGGTGCCCCAAGGGTCACTGGACCAGCCCCTGATGTTTCACAACCAAAGTCCCTGGGGTCCCCAGTCTCTTGCATCCGCCCCTGATTTGGATCCAGATGGGAGAATTCTAGATCTACCCACAACTCAACGCATCACTGGCGCTCTGCTCTTCATCTTTGAACGGATAACCCAGGACGCAAGCCACCAGCAAAACAAAAACGTAAAATAATTTCATTCTGTGGCTGCCAGCATCACGCGACGGTGACGCAACGTCCTCACAGCACAACACGTTATGACGTCACTCCACGACGAGTCCACGTCGACTGTTTGCGATGATGAAGACTTTGGTGGGAACGTTGTGATTCCAGCTCCGGGACGTGGCGTCATCGCGCGGATTCCACAGCCTTGAACAATTTAGTGTTTCAGGACATGACGTACCAGGGAAATCCGTTTGAACAACCAAAAAATTCGGCAAACTTGTAGACTGCAGTTCTAAAGCGGCAGTTTTGGTCGCCAAGTGAAAATTTTTCTTTCTCTGCAGCTGCATGCTACGAGAGTGCAGCTATGTTTTGCACAGATCTGTGCAAGGCTCTTTCACAGCAGAACCAGCAGAAATCATTTTGTGCAGACTCAAGCAGAGACTCTAGATCCACAGGACATCAAGTCAGGATCTGCTTCTTGGGTACTAGATCTATGTGTTTGTCGTGATTGTTCAGGAAAAGATTTGTGCGCCATGGAAACCTCGTAATGTTTAGTGTGTGTGTGTGTGTGTGTGTGTGTGTGTGTGTGTGTGTGTGTGTGTGTGTGGATGTAGGTACAAGTTTTTGTTTCGGATGTTTTGGCTCCTACCTTTGACCCTCTCCTTCAAAACTCACAGCTGGAGGATGGTTCGGGTCTGTTGAGGTTCTACCCGTGTCCGAGGGGTACTGAAACAAAGAAATTCCGAGGGTTTGGGGCGAGGCCCTGTGGGAACCCGCCGATCACTTGGCGATGGGGCCGGGCTTTTCTTCAAAACAATAGAGAAAGCGGCAGATGAAATTCCTCTGAGCGTCTGAGTCCTCGTATCAATTTGGATGGTGCATTTCCTAGGCAACCCTCATTTTCTTATCTCATGTCTCCGAACAAGCGGACACCCACATCGCGTCAGAAAAGCGGCCGGATTTGAATATCAAGGAGAGTGATGACCAGGCGTCAGACCAGAGACTGACCTTCCTTTGAATCCCGGAAACTCGTGCAGAGACTCGCCTTCCTGAGACGGGAACTCACTGAGACCTGATATGTCCAATTAAAGCCAAGTCAGACAGACATCCTGTCTCTGCAATGTTCCTGACATTGCGAGGCAAAGAAAGATTGAAAACTCCAACAAACAAGCAGAAGCTCAACTTCACAAGTCTCGGTCTGCAGGAAGTTGTTCCCTCAGAGTGCTGAATCAAGACACACTCCCGGAAGAACACCCCTGTTTGGGATTGACATCAGAGAAACCTTGCTCAGAATGTTGTCTCGTGGTGTCTTCCTGTCCCTTTTGTATTTACGGTATCGTGTGTTCAGACAGCATTGAAGCTTTTTTGTGGGTGACGTATCGTACGCTCGTACTTGGACACAGCTGTGCCGGTTCGATTGAGCCAATTGACCAGGAAACAGTCAAACCCTGCTCGGCCAACTAGCATGTGTTGGTGGGCTCCGATTTCTTCGAAGTGCTCAACGAATCTCTGAATGAACTGAAAAGACTGCATGTTTCATAATCACTTCGTAGAGGTAAACATTTTGGAACTTGCCTGAAAACAGAACTTCTTCTGTGTATCAACCTGTCAGCCATTGCTGCATGTGCTTCACGCAATGCAGGGAATAGTTTGGACACCGCGCTGAAAATACGTCGCACCAAAAGACGCAGTTTTGCCTCTCTGTGTGAACGCGGCCCAAAGAGTCAGGCGTCTCTGCGGTTTGACCAGGTCGTGCCCCAGCACATCCGTCACAGCTGAGGCCTCGCATGACAGGAAGCAGCACCGAACGAACGGAACTTCCTTTCCACTTGGCAGAATTTTGAAGCCCAACAACAATGAAGCCCAACCTCGGTCAAGTCACGCTTGCGGGACGAGGGTTCAGGCGCGTCAACAGACCCACACCAAAGTGTAATTCGGTGGTGGTGGTGGTGGTGGGGGGGGGGTGTCCCAGTGGTCGCTGCCTGCAACCTGACGTGGATGCCAAAACAGAACACCGTCCCTGATACCTCAACAAATTGGTGAAGTTGGATCAGGTGAATCAATGTGGAAGACAACCACATCCCACGGGAAATTACTTTCCAAAAAAAATCCAACATGACGGATGGATGTTGAAATCCGTTGCAAGAGGACTTTTTGCAGTGGAAGCCCACAGCATTGAAGCAGGTTCCAGCAAAGGTGTACAGTTGCATCCGGACTGCCTATTCATAGGTAGCACATGACGGAATTACATAGAACGCAGTCTGATGAAAAGATGTTTTGTTTCAAATACACTTCGAAAACGCACAATCATTGCACAAGCACAACACATCACACAAGACTCGATCCACCAAAAATCAGTCGTCCTCAGACAAACAGCCCGTTTCTTCTCATTGCTTCCGTGTGAAGGCAACTGTATCAAAAGGCGCTTGTTTCTGAAGCTCTGAAATGTTCGACACTCTCCAGGCATTTTACGCGCATTCCCTGGAGATCCAGTCCCTTCTATTTCTCCAGGAATGCCACTTTGGCACAGTATGTCTGTTGATCAGTGTTATTCCTCCAGCAGATCTGGTGGAGGGCGTGGGCGCATCCCAGGCCCCACAAAAGTAACCCCACCCGACCCCCACCTTCCTCAAACTTCATGTCTCATGCGCATCATGAACGTGTCCAAATATGAGGCGAAAGTTGTTCTCCCTGGATATTGGCCCTCAAATTTTTTGAGCCTCTGAGGTTGGTTGCCGTTACCCCAATCCAGGATCCGCTGGAGTCATCTGAGATTTCCTTGTCAAGTAAAGTTCGCTCAAGTCAACGTTGTGCATAGCAATTCAAGAATTCACAATATCTGACTGGTGATCAACAAAGAGTTTTGGCAAAGGCCCGATTGTTCGCCCGTGCGGTGTTGGGACACAAAGTAACCCAGTTGAAGGTCATTAATGAACAAAGTCACAACCAGAGGTGGGGTGGGGGTGGGGGTTCCAAGACACGTGCCTTTGCTCCCCCTCCCAATAATTAGGCACCCCACGGATCGAACAAATCGCTCTGCGAAAACTCCTTGCTGGGGCGCGTTCGATGTACTTGTATGGGTCGAGCATGCCTCGACGAGTTCACTCCAAAGCGTGGCGAGTTCAATTGCGATCCTGCGGAGCCCTGACCCCAGTTCTTTCTGTCCGGTACCTGCCAGTCAGTCGGGTGCACGCCCGCACGGATTCCTGTCCGGCACCTGCAGGCCAGTGGGGTGCCCACACGGGTCTACCCCAGTTCCTTCTGTCCGGCACACCACGACTGGTGTGGCACGCAGGTGCCTGGTTCCGGTTCCGGCTCCGGCTAGGCGTAGGGACCCCGGTTGAGCGCGAGTCTCTTGAGGTCCGGGTAGCTCCCCGAACGCGTCACGAAGGCCGAGAGCGCCTGCCACTTCTGGTGCATCGACCTCCGGAACACAGTCGTGAACATCCCTGGAAGGAAGACAAACAATGTCATCGTGACTGGTTGTTACTCAATAATGCGCGACGCACAACACGCTTTCATTTTGTCCACTTCCACTCATTGGTTGGCTTCTTCAGCTTTGAGGCTCTTGTGCACTTCAGCATAGTGCACCCACAAATAATAGAAAAGAAAAGGGTGAAGCCACCGCACTGCTTCTGGAAATCTACCAACAGAATCACTTTCAATTAATTTTCTCGAAGTTGTCTCGCGAGAGCTCTTAGGAATGATCAAATGGGTGTTATGATCCCCTTCCCTGCACAAAAGACGATTAGGTTGGTTGGAGGAGATTAAATTCCTTTGTCAAAAACTGCTCTTAGTCGAAGGAACAATGGATGCATCAGATACTGTCAGCAAAATGTATGGCTGATGCTGTAAATGGCTTCTTATGAACAAAGATGCTTTGTGTGAAGTCATCGGTTGTTGCGTGTGTTGTTGGACTGCTGCTGACAACGCGGTAACTGAATGAAAATGGAGAAAATTCTGCACGTGGGCCCCGCCACACCACACCCAAACCAGATGTATTTCTCCCCCACCCGTCTACCCTGCTCCACCTCACTCCGCCTTGCCTACCTTGCTCCTCTTGCCTTTCCCATTCCGTCGTGTTCTTCCCCAGCCCATTGCAACGCGTCACACCCATCCAACCAAGGACACTGACCCCACGCCACTCCACCGTGCCAACCACACCAGAAGCACCGCACCCCACCCCACACTGTCCTGCCCCATCTGACCACTACACCCTGCCATGCCCCACCCACTACACCACACCACACAGCACAACACCACACCACCCCACGACACCTCAAATCTCAACCTGACCCCCCACCGTACCGTAAACGATGGGGTTCATGCAGCTGTTGGAGACTGCGAAGAGAAAGAGTCCTCGCTGCACTTTGGTGTTGATCTTCTCCGCGGATTCCCTGCAAACAGACGAGAGGTTAAGCGCTGCGCTCAGGTCTCGCAAAACGTTCATGAACATGGGTGTTGAGGCGAACACCATTTTTGGTGAATGCTAAATAACGGCAGCTTGCACCAACACTGCCAAAGGCAGAGTGAAGGAAAACTCCTGACAGGTCAGTTCCAATAAATGTAGAACGGATGACCAAACCTTCAGAGACGTGGATTTGCGCAGCCTTCACAGGAGGCTCTGTTTCCCAAAGATTCGCAACACAAAAGAATTCTCTCATGGGGACTTATGTCACTCTTTTCTTCTCAGATTTTTTTTCCAATTTTACAGGAAGATTACCCATGTTCACGGGAATGTGATGTCAACGTGACATTTCCGATTCTTTCGCAAACGAGAGCGGGCGTTGCCACTCATGAATTCCTTCCCGAAACTGGAAAATCCAATTGCTTTGCTTTCTTCTGGAGAATGCAAAGTTCTTCCTCTCAGTCATATCGATGAAATTTCTGACCAGACAAAACACAGGACAACAGCGGACGAAACCAAAACTTCCCATCACAAGTTTGGTGATTCGCAGAAAAAAAGAACAAAACTTCGCAAATGATCCTTTGTCACGATGCAGAGAAATCGTCAAAGTTGACTATTGTCCTGTTGTCCGTATTGTTTCTTGTTTTGTGTTGGAGTGAAAAACGTTTTGTTGCGTCGTGCAGTGTCTGAGGATCTTCCAATGGAAGTTTCCCACTCACTTGTCGAACCACCACCAGGCTGACATGAAGAAATAAGGCGTCCAGCACACGATGAACACCACCACTGCAAACAGAAACTCGATACTCGCAATCTTCGTCTTTCAAGAAAGATTTTTCAAATAAAAGAAAAAGAATTTTAATTAACAGAAGAAATTGTTGAAGCCTGTCAGGCTCCTTTTTGTCTGTTTTTGTTTCAAGCACAGAAAGAAAAGAGCAGGTTGAATTTCAAAGCCCAGGCGAACTGAATCAAAAGGCCCTTTCCCTCGTTGTTGCAAACTTGTTTTTCAGTGAAGGTTTTGTCATTGCTGTGTGGGTCTCAAGTGTGCGTGCAAGAAGAAAACTTTGTGAACAGAAAAACAGCAGCTTCCCTGCACAAAAAGAGTCTTCTGCGTCCTCCGACGCACAATTTGTGAAACCGTGATGCTTGAGACCCCCAATTAACTTGTTTGCGTGTTCGGGTGGGCGCTTCACAATGATTTCGCGCGCACGGCTAAATCTGGCCGCCACTTTTGTTCCAATTGGAGATAATCAGCATTATTTGGCGGTCATCAACCTGCACAAATTTTCTGGTCATTCACCTCACCGCTTGCAAGGAAACAAGCGTGTTTCTTGGTGTGAGTGAGTGAGTGAGTGAGTGAGTGAGTGAGTGAGTGAGTGAGTGAGTGAGTGAGTGAGTGAGTGAGTGAGTGTGTGTGCATGTGTGTGTGTTTCAAAACTTTGGAGCTCTTTGCAACATTGAAGTGCGCGTGAACGTCATTAAATGTCTTCAGACAGAACCGTTTTGTTCCTTTGGGGGATCAATTCGTTCCTTCAGGGTTTTACAATCCAGAGCCCTAATCTTCTTGAGGTCAACTCCTGACTGAGCAACTTAGTTCACCCTTTCCCCACGACAAGTTTTTACATCCCAATTACTTTTCACGTACTTGTGTGTCCGGGAAAAGGGATTGCTTGTGGCTGGTTGTCGGGCCCAGCTTCAACTTCCGAAAAGAGGGACAAATTTTTTCAAGGGTGCCATGGCTCCCTGAGACCCACGTGGCCCCTCCTCACCTATGACGATGGTCATCTTGAGCGTGCGCGCGCGCGCCTTCTCGATGCGACTGAGCGCCGACTTCCTGAGCACGGCGGGTTGCTGCCGCAGCCGGATCTGTCGCATCATCGCCTCCTCCGCGCACGCGCCTGCAAAACCGGAAGTGAGCGTCACGTGAGAACAGTGTAAACAGCGACGCCTGCGTCACACCACGTGAAGTCGCCGTATCCATGGAAACTGCAATGAGAACCCAGCACACAGACACAGCAAATGCAGTGCGCAAAACCACAGAGTTCACAAAGATGTGGATTTGATACAAGACAGACATATTGCCAAGAAAGGAAAGTTTCTTTGCAACACGATCTGCAGCGAGGGTACGTCTGCTGCATGTTGTTTTCTGTGTGTCTCTTCCAACGAGGTGCCATGATTTGAACTTGGAAACAGACCGCACGGATGCTCACAGACCGCAGATCTGTCTCAGACCCGGAGAACTTTTTGAAAACGTCCATCACCAGGGCAAACCTGATCAGAGGGCTGAAAGCAACCCAAATGGGAGACAAACACCTGTTTGCATTGCATTTCCAGATCCAAAATTCCTGATCAAGTCCACTACGTCGCATCAACTGGAGACACGCATTGACACCAATTTGAAAGATACCTGTACTGTGCATGCATGTGGCAGATTGACAGATTACACCAACTGCCATCATGGGAAGCGGGAGCACAGCAAGTTCTTCACAGGATCTCGACGGCCTGGCTCGTCCGTCAGCATCACTGTCGGCGTCTGAGCTGTGTGCATCCGCGAGCCGGAATGCGCCGTCACTCTCCGGGGCGGATCGACCTGGAGCTTCAGGACCCACTTTTACTCCTGCGAGTTGATCCAGCAGGAGCTTCAGGCCTGTGAGAAAGGAGCTTCCAAGGCCCAACGCTCCTGCACCAGCAACATAACCAGTCGGAGCTCCAGGAGCCAAGGCTCCTGTCAACAACAGAACCTTTTCTCTTGTTTTGTATGCGCAATCAAGCAGACCAAGCGCTTTCTTTTTCAGCGTATACGTACGAGGCCCGTCAATTAAGAAACCGTTTTCCATCCGGTATGACAACAGGATTGCTCACATAATCACCAAAACTGCACAGGCACAAAACCAATCACCCATCAGCTTACAAGCAAATTATCAAATATTTTAGAATTTGCTTTCATAGTTCATTTCAAGTCCAAAATTGACTGGTTTTCCTCATGTGGCTATTAACTGTTAATGGTCAACAGGCTAAATTCAGTGCAACTCAGTGCACAATCAATAGTCACAAGTAAAATAATATTGTTTTTTGTTAAATTATTGAGTCCACAGGGAAAACCACATTTGACTGAAAGCTGTTCCAAAATGAAGTTATACAAGTCAAGATTGTACATAAAATTTTGCAGGTCAATCAATGAATGTTTTGGGTTCCTACCGGATGAAAAATGGTTTCATAAATGACGGGCCTCGTATAATTTATTGTTGATGCAGTGCAGGGGTGGGGGTGGGGGGGTATACGAGGCATGCTTTTTATATAACTGATCAGCCTGTACACAAAATGAATGGAATGGATTTTGGTTTTGAAAATTTGTGCACATGAAGTCCAAGAACTGGTGTTCACTCACATGCAATTTGAATAATCAGTGATGATTATGTCTGTCTTTGGTGACCCAGTGAAAGTGTTCAGTTGTGC
>JAAUXT010086277.1_pt1 | contig 10567 bp, 16 predicted proteins | sample 7278171 | NCBI WGS metagenome assembly JAAUXT01 (sample SAMN14350112, study PRJNA611818) | marine sediment metagenome | isolation source: surface marine sediment (1.8m) | place: French Polynesia: Moorea | collected 2018-08 | reverse complement strand
TTCTCATTTTCGGACGCAAGGAAAGCTCACAACCGACTGCGATGGATCGGTAGAACACAGAAAATGGCAGGAACCAGCGGGAACTCTTTCAATGGCTCTTACCGCGTACAGTAATGGCGCAACCTGTGCACATTCTCCTGCTGTAACAGGGTCATTTCTGTTTCTTCAAAGCTTTACAACACAACAAATCACGTGCCACAAAAACCAAAGCCGTGTACCATTTGACGCACCCAGCGATGTGAACAGGAAACACCTTTTCCCCATTGACCGACATGCGTGCAACGAATGACGCATTCAATATCTTTACCCATGGCAGCCGGTGACCCCGGGCGGCGTCTCTGAGAGCGGGCGTCTCTTCCGCTCGCTGCTGTGGCCGCGGGGGACGCGCTACAACGCCGCGCTGCTGCCGGAGCTGGACTGGGCGGCGTCGGCGGCGGCGGAGGGGGAGCGCCCGGTCACCGTGAGGCTGCAGGCGCAGCTCCAGGACATCCTGCACCTCGACCACCTGCACGGACGTTTGCACGCTCAACTCAACCTCCATTTGGTATGTGCAGTAGAGTCTGACCATCAGATTCCAGGATCGCCGGGTTCCACGCGGGTGTACGAGGTCCGTCCAGGAACATTGCGCTTCTTCCCCCGAATGAGCAAGTCATTTTTGTGCGATTTTGACCAAACTTTAATAAGGCAACAAGGATATGTTTTTCCACAATTTCATGAGGATAACAAGGATAAATGTCAACAAACAAGTCATGATTTCCGTGGTTCCGTCCAGAGTTAATTTCCTTGTTCTGCAATCAGAATGTGTCAGAGTCATAGTCAGACTGGGACTCAGTTGAGTCATCTTCTGACTCTTCCTCTGAGGATTCTGCAATGTCAAGCTCACCATACTCATCCTCCACATCAACATGGTTTCCTTCAAAGTAGTTTCCTTCACTTTTGATGCATTTCAGCCATCGTTTTGGGAGTTCCAGGAATGCTTTCTTCAGAAGGTCACGCTCAATGTTCAGCAACAAACAATGTGTCTCTGCTTGCATATCCTCGATCCTAGCAAACTGTGTTCCCCGCAGCAGGCTTTTCAGGTGGGGAAAAAGGAAATAGTCAGCAACAGCAAGATCCGGGGAGTAAGGTGGATGGGCTAAGAGGTCTATCCCGGATTCACCTATCTTAGCCAAGGTTGGAACAGCTGTGTGACATGATGCATTGTCATGCTGCAGAACGAAATCTTTGTCAGTTTGACCATCTCGCCCTCCTTTCCACATGCCTGGCCTCTTCTGTCTTATGTCCTCTTTCAGTTGGTCCAAAATGTCACAGTAGACTTCTGATGTGACAGAAACACCTTTAGGCATGAATTCCTGATAGATGACTCCATAAGAATCGAAGAAACAGATGAGCATGGAAGATCTCTTTGCCCTTCCTTGCAATGCTTTTTGGGGTCGCTGTTCATGGGATTTCTTCCATTGGGAACTGGATGCCTTTGTCTCTGGATCATACAGTGGGACAGAACTCTCATTCCCACAGATGAGGTGCTCCAAAAAATGTGGATCTGCATGCAGTCACTCAAGGTTCTGTTCACAAAGGCGCACTCGGAAATCCTTTTGTTCTTGGGTTAGGATCCGCAGTATGAACTTGGCACTGACCTTCTTGAATTTCAAGTCTTTGCGGAGAATTTGATGCAAGCTGGACTTCTTCACACCAGTCTCTTCAGAAAGCTGATGAACAGAACCACGCCTGTCATTGTCCAATTGCATCTGGATTCACCTCAGAGTCCTTGGAACACACACAGTCCTTGGTCGACCAGCCCTTGCTTTGTCACAAATATCAGTGTCTCCACCCCGGAATCGCCGATACCACACCCACACTTGAGTTTTGGACAGGCAGTCAGTCCCATACACAGCTTGCAGAGACCTCCAGCATTCAATGGGAGTCTTCCCAGCAGCACATAGGAACTTAATGTTTGCCCTTTGTTCCACTTTCTTCTGCATACCTTGCTGTGGAAGAACCAGGATCGAGAGGACCACCAGGAAGAATGGCACACCCATTGTCGCATCGCAACTCAACCAAAACACTACCAAGAATGACGAGCAATTGTCAGCAGTAGAAGCACTCCATGACCTGTCTGACCCAGTCTCCACATGGGACAGACGACCAAGTTTGCACTCCCAAAAAATTGCAAATGTGTCACGAACACACATTGCGACAATGGGGATGAAGCGCAAAGTTCCTGGACGGACCTCGTACGTCTCCACGGCTGTGGTTGTTTGTTTAGATCTAGGCAGCTTTCTGTTGGCTGCAGAAGTGATTTTGTGTGGATGGTTCCTGTGGCTTTCAGCATCCAGTCCAACCCATATAAACATTTTCATCCGAACTGGGATGTTCCGCAGCATGACTCTCGTTCAGTTCAACTCTTTATGACAATACATATATACACAATCTTCCTCTCATCTGACACCTTGTTCACCTTCACATGCAGACATGGTTCGACTGGCAGCTGCAGTGGGAGCCTGTCGAGTTCGGTCGGGTACAACACCTCGTTCTGTCCGCCAAGCACATCTGGACTCCGGACCTCGTCCTGCTCAACGGGTGCGCTGCGTCAGCATCTCGTCTCGTTCAGCGTCGATTTGTAGTTTTGCTGTCACTCGTCATGGATCTACACACTTGAGGCCACCAGAAACACAACCCAGATGTCTCAATTCCATTTCAGTGTCCGCACGAAGCAAGGCTCCAAAGACAACGCGCGGGTTCTACCGAACGGCACTGTCTATTGGACGGTTCCTCTGTCCTCAGAGGTCACGTGCGCCTATCTGTTCCGGCTCAACCAATGGGAGTGTCCGTTCGAAGTGGGAAGCTGGTCGTACTTTCGCAGCGAGCTCCATCTGGTGGTGTCCGATCCCATGATGCACGTGTCTGACCGGATCCAGCAGGACTGGACCGTCTCCGTGCAGCCAGCCGAGCAGCTGGGAGGGAGACTCTGCAATCTGCACCTGCAGCCAGATGGAGGCAGCACAAACAGCACGGAGACTGAAGTGTGGCGCTTTGGGATCCGGATCCAGAAACAGGCGCACCAGAAGGGACCGAGATACGGGTGACGTCATCCTGTTCTCAAGGAGCGCGCAAGCGCAGTTCGCTGATTTTTAGCCTCTTTCAAATCTGTCACAGAAACGTTTTGAACACATTGTCACTTTCAAGTCTTTCAAAATGACCGCAAAACAACTCGATTTTCTCTGCATCAATCCAACACTGAATCTTCTGAACGCACAACTCGTCAATAAACTGTCAATCAGGTCAATCTCTCGTTCATTTCCCTCAACTTGCACGCAATTTTACGTTCTTCCAGCGTAGATCCCCTGGCAAAAGTTCTATTATGAAACAAAAGAATAAGCAACAGCTCACAACAAAATAAACAGTGTTCGCACACCAAGTAAACGCAAAGAAAGAAGACGTCTGTCTTGCACGTGAAGCTGCAACATGCGCAGCGAAGTTTCCACAGAAACGATGGCTTTTATTCTGTCGCTAATGATTCTATTTCTCGTGGTAAGTGTCAAAACTTTCAAGTTAATTGTTTAAGTCTTTCGGTATGAAGATCTAATTGTTCAACTCATTGTCAAACGATCTTATCTCAATTGAGCGAAACGCAGAATTTTCAGCACCACCGCCATGGCCAACATCACGTGCACCAGAACTTGTCGTCCCCCCCCCCCTTCCCGCCCTTCTCCCAAGGTGCTTCGGGTCGAGTTAAAAGAATTTCACGAATCGGTCAAACGTATTCCACCAGAAAACCCATTGAGTCGTGTCAACCAACGGAAGTCTGGCTGAGGGCACTTCGACATTGATGAGTTCTGAGTATAGCACTGCCAATAGTACGTGGTTCGTCCACAAATTTCCCGTTTCCCAGTTCATGCAAAACTTGACTGCTTGGTCCACCACACCAACTGGTGTGGCCAGATTCACCACCCCAACTCGTGGGGCGAGATTCACTCTTGGACAGACCCCGTACACCAAGTTCACTCAAATGTGGAGTCTGTACACTTGTGCCTTGTTCCCTCCCTCACAGCCGGGCGGGCGGGGCAGCCTGCACGAGAGCGAGCGGCTGGTGCGGCACCTGCTGCACCGGTACAACCCGGCGCTCATCCCGCAGGAGGGGTCGGGCGGCGCGGCGGGGCGCGACCCCGGCAACGTCACCGTCGCCTTCGTCGTCATGCTGCACGACGTGCTGGGGCTCGAGGTGGAGACGGGGCGGCTGCACGCGCACCTCCACGTCCAGATGGTCAGAGCTCATTTGTTTTGCATGAACTTTCTCGACAGTGACAGGGTTCAGTTCACGCATCAACACATCACCCTCGCACGCTTGTTTCATAGCGTGCAGCAGTGAAAGGTGCGTGTTTGCCACGCCAAACCAGAACAGCGCACACCGGCCCCAGTGCACCACAAATCCGAAACGAAGATTCGTTCAAGGTCAAATGAGAAAAGACAAACCCCCAAGTGAATCTCAAGTCAGCGTCAAAACCTTCACCTCCAAGACACGTAATGGTTAGTTTTTGGACTCTCTCTTGCAGAGTTGGCTCGACTACCAAGTGATGTGGGACCCTGGGCACTACCGAGGACAGACCTATCTCCAGTTCCCCGCGAACATGCTCTGGATCCCAGACTTCACCATCCTCAATGGGTAAGCGAACGTTCGACATCTTCACGCATAAAATCCTGTTTACGTTCCATATGATCCGCACCCACGTGTGCACCGACACCGAATTCTTCACACTTCTCGACCGTTGAGAACCAAAAAGCACCGAAACTGTGGCCAGACCCAGGAAAGCTCTGCGCATTGCCTGTGCGCCAACTGAACAAAGACAGGAAGACACAATTCCATTCTTTCTCTGTCTTGCAGGATACAGCAGCCCCTGGATAAGGAGACCAACGTGAAGGTTCTGCACAACGGCACCGTCTTCTGGACGGTTCCGATCGATGTGTCCGTCACGTGTGACTACCACTTCCGGGACAACCTGTGGAGCTGCCCTTTGCACTTCGGCTCCTGGTCCTACACAGGTCAGTGCGACACACACACACACACACACACACACACACACACACTGCATTTCGATTCAGACACACAACTACAGCATGTCCAGCATAGAATGTCTTTCTTGCGAGATGCGGCAGAGAAATTTACGGGTTTTCAGCCTGACCGACTCTACAGCAACGAGCATCCACAGAAATTTCCAGGTTCCACGACCAAAGCCTTTCCCAATTCTCAGTGCGGAACCTGCACGTGTTGGTCTGATCACCGACAACTGTCTCTCACATGATATTCGAGAACCGCTGCAAATCTCCATTCACAACTGTTTCGCACTTGCAGCGGCGGACCTGGACCTGGTGGCGGTGGATCGCGAGCTGCGAATCGTCGAGCGCCTCAAATACGACTGGCTGATGGTGACGAAGACGGCGAAGCGACGCCACAAGTACAAGAAGCACACGCTGTGCTGCCCGGACGAGATGAACGTGTCCTGGGAGTACGAGCTCATCATGCAGCAGCGCACGCGCAAGCGCAGCGCCGGGCTCGGGTAGAGGGCGCTTCAGACAGAAACGAGGCTCGACGCTATCATCTGCGTGGGCACAAGGAGAAGCACGAGATTGCTTTGGATAAACGCTGAAGATCCAAGTGAAGTTCCTCGGGTTGTCTGCTGCATCAGGGATGTGCAACGCTTTGACAAAGTTGAGCAACAGCAGAATGTGGTGTCACGCAACCGTTGGTTGCAGAAACGACTGGCACACACAAAGCACGATGTTTCCGTCACCAGTTTTGGAACAGATCAATTTCAAGTGCTCACGTGAGAAACTGCACATCGAACGAATCAACTTTTTGACTCGCATTTGTCCGTGGCGAGCGCTACGGTAAGAGACACATCAAAGCCGTCCAAAAAGGCTTCATTTCAAGTCACTTCTGTGTGCCTTGTCGAAAGTTCAATCGATCTCAGACCAGCATTCGCGAACACAGCAAATAGAAACTGTTCTGATTCAATTTGCCAAAGCTACTACGTGTTACGGAGAAGATTCTCGCAACATAAAACAGAAAAAAAACTCACGTGAACGACTTCTGTGATCCTTGTTTCAGCCATTTTCATTTTCATTTTCATTTCAAATTTCCTTGTCCACCAGTTCACAGGCTGGTTGGCGTCGATTTCGTCCACAGCAAATTCATCAACAAAACAGTGTGGAAACTGCCCCACTCCACGTCAGTGAACAGTTGCCTTCCACTTTGAAACTTGTTCGCCACGGTTTCAGCACGCACAGTGGAGTCCTTCCCCACAGTGTGACAGCGAAATTCACATGTTGGTTGCACGATTATGGTGTGCATTTTCCATTTCCTGTTGGCACTTGACCGTCAATTGCAAAACAAGAGATTTCAGTTGGGGCTCCGTGCAGAATGGGCCGGTTCCTCGTCACTCGTCGAACACGACGTGTTTGTTTTTGCTCTGACTGACGTCCCACTGAACCTTGTCCGCCTTCTCCAAAATCTGAAACAAAACAGGCAAAACTTAGATTGCCATTCTCAGTTTGGCACTGGTTTGATTTCTCGATAAATTGACAAAAACACAATCTGAAGAAAGTGAAATGCCTGTGACTACCATTCACCTTCAACACAGACAATGCCTCACCACAAAAGGCCACGCAAAGACGCTCTTCGAATTTTCACAACCCAGAATATGGCCAGGTCAGACAGGCTGACATTGAAGCTGAAGCTGAAAGCACGCGTACCTTTGTCAGCCCTCGCTTCTTGTTTCTGGGCTTGGACAGCTTCCTCTCTCTGTCCGCCATCACTTTGTCCCAGTATTTCTTCTCTTCGTCACCTGGAGAATAGATGACAATGTCAAAAGTGTTCAAGTGATAAGACAGGATGGGATGATCTTTGAACTGGACACCTTCACTGAGATTTTCATTCGATCTCACGGATTCACATGGTGACCTCACCTTGCAGTAGTTTGAGCGTGAGCCCCTCAGTCCCGGCCGTCGCCACGGACTTGGCGCCCTCTGCGTCTGCGCAGCGCACATGCGCAGTGCGCTCGTCCGCCTCCACGTCGATGTAGGCGATGCTGCCCGCGCTGCCCAGAGCCTCCTGCAATCAGAAAACCAAGAAGTCTGTCACTTCTTCAAAAGAATGTTGAATTGGGATTCGAGCACACGAAGACGAACAATCTGTGGAGAAGTACTTTTGTCCCATTGGCGCACAGCGAAAACACGCAAATCCTTCCTTGGCTGTGCCACTGGAGGGATCTCCTGCCTTTTCTCTCTGGTGTCGGCCCCTGCGGTGCCTCGTAGACACAACCTTGTGCGACAGAACTGCTGTTCCGCTATCTCGGGCGAGGTTTTTGTCCACAACTCACCTGCAGTGCCTTCCGCGTGGTCGCCTTGTCGCTCTCCACCTTCACAATGACGTTTGGTACGAACTCCAACGTTTTCTTCGATTTGTTCTCGCCTTCACTCTCTGCCTCGTGATCTTTCTTTTCTGAAAGCGAAGAGAAGCCAAAAATTTGTTTTGGCATGCGCCAAAGCACATCGCAAGTTTACAAATATAGTGAGAGGCCCACCCACACTCTTGATGCCAATCTTTCCTGCAAACATTCCGACACAGTAGTGTCTTGTTCTGTTGCGAGAAGTTGCGTGACAAAACTCTATTTGTCAACCAGACGCTCACTTGGTGGCGGTTTCGACTGCTGCAAGTCGCTGAGATTCTGCTTCAGTTTCCTCATGTTTTCCTTCTGCAGCTTCAGGTACTCCGTCCGCAGCTTGAGCCACTCCGCCCTGCAGAAGAGAAATATGCCAACATGCGAGTGCTGGTTGTGAAACAGGAATTTCTCCACAAAGTGCCTGTACACCTTCATTCTCGATCTTTCGACAGGAGTTATCACCAGAAGCAAAACCCACATGTTGTCAAGTAAATTCTGCAGACAGAACACGATGTTCCTCTCAGAAGAAAACGCCATGGGTTTTGAAAGAATACGGAAGCTTCAAAGAGACTTTGGCGTGAATTATAGGATCAATTTGACAGCAAATACCGGCAACTCACTTTGGTATGACTCGGAGCTGAGGCGCATCCTTGGGTTTGTTCTTCTTGCCTTTGTTGCTCTTCCTGCGTTTCTTCTTCTTGACAGGTTCAGTAATGTTCACTTGCACCGCATCGCTGATACGCACTTTCTTGATCTCTTTGCACTCTCCTTCCTCTGTGTCCTCACTGGATACCTGTTTTCTTTTCCTGGACTCTTTCTTCTCAACTGACTTGTGAGTCTCTCTCAAAGCAGATTTTGTCGCCTTTGATTCTGGTGCAACAACTGCAGACACGATTTCACTGACTTTTCCGGACAATTCTTTGGACTTGTCATCCTTTTTCTTGCCTTCGTCTGCTTTCTCAGTCTGTTCCACGTCTGTGTGCCTCCTTTTTGATTTTGCAGGCTCCTCCGATTTGACATTTTTCTCGGCAGTTTCTTTCAAGTCTTCCGTTGAACATTCAGAAGTCTTTCTCTTCCGTTTCCTTCGCTTTCCTTCTGGAACGTGCTCCTTGCCGTGGGACTTCGCTTCTTTCGTGTCCGAGTCAGCTTTCAGTTTCTTGCTGTCCGCACGACCTGTTTCGTCCTCGTGTTTTCTCTTCTTGCCTTTCTTTGCTGGTGGCTCCTCGGGCTTCTCCTCCGACAGCTCTGCAAATGCAAACGAAATTTGAGACCAAACAAGCACAGTTCGCAGCATTGTAAAGCTTCCGACCTGAGGCCAGGGGTCCTAATAGAAGCCGCAAAGGTCTTCAATGTGTAGTCAGCGGGGTGTGGCTGAGTCACAAGCATCCAGAAGCCAGAAAAAAGTCGCGCGCCGAAGATTCCGTGGCCAGCAACATTTGTGAGAGGAACTCACCTTGCTGCTGCGCATCATCAGGCAGTTGTTTCTGCAGCTGATCCATCTGTTTGTTGGTGCGCGGGAACTTGCCCACACTGGCGGACGCGTCCGGGGGAGGATTGTTCATCACCTACAAACAGTAGCGAACAGTTTGCTTGCTTCTAACTTTGATACACTTCGGCTATCTCAAAGAAAAAATTCGCAATGCTATCAGCTGCAGATTTTCGAAAAGGTGCTGATTTCCACACTTGACAACAAGCCACAAAACAAAGGAAACACCCACCTCACAAGCTTTGTCCGCCTCCTCTTTCGTGGCGAACTCGACGAAGGCGAACCCCTTGGGGTCCCCGGTGGTCTTGAACCTGGGCACGCTCACGTACACCACGCTACCACACGAGCTGAAGTGCTGCTTGATCCAGTCGTGGGTCACGTCTGACGGCAGGCGTTCCTGGAAACAGCACGTGGGTTGAACTTGCTGCTGACACTCAGAGCGAAACCTTCAGATTCAGTGAGTTTTTTTCAGTGTTGGTCAGCACAAAACGACGTGGGAAATGCATCGACGTGATTCAATGACAGTTACACACCACGTAGACAATTCGTTGATCCAATTCTTCGCTGGACAGTTCCACCACCGGCGTCTTTCTCTTCACACGCTGCTTGTCCTCGCTGACCTGGGAGCGTAACAGACAACGCTCGCTTTGAAAAAGAGCAGTTTTTGTTGATTTGCCAATTTTGACCTGCCCTCGGACCCTTTTGTCGTTTCTAAAATCACATTTTCACTGGTCTTTGGCATGCAGACTGCACGTTTGTCAATCGAGTTTCAAGTGGTGTGTGCAAGAAGAATCGCGAAAACACCAGACGTGTCAAGAACATTACCTCTAGTAATGTGGACGTGGACAACGCCTTCGCCACCAGAGCCATATCTGTCGTCAATGTGCTGATCTTGTGGAATTTGGAGAAGACCGCCAACTCCACATCTGAAAAGTAATTCCCCATTTTAAGATGCATCTCAGGATCTCTCAAATGTTGAAAGTCCATTGTGCTCGAACTGCCATCCGGAAAGAACCCAAAGACACTCACATCCATCAGGAGATTCCTTGGTCAGGTTCCCCAGAAAACGATCTTTTCGCAGGTTCGCATCACTGAAGTAGAATTCCATCTGTAAAGAGAGGTGCACTGAGAATCTGACGCACATGACGCTCAAAAATACAGTTCTGATTTCGCACTCCCGCTCGGCAAGCAATGCTTCTCAGATGGTCTGGCACTGGCACAGTTTCCGGCAACAATTTTTCAGTGTCAGCGAAGCCTCTCGCAGTTCCAGTCTCGATGAATGGCAAATGCAGACAAGCCACAAACAGAATACGTAGCACCCCACGCGACGATGCCAAAAATGGAACTTTTGACATAACCCCTTCGTCTTCTTTTATTGGAAAGTTTTTACCTGGTTCCTTATGTCAGTGCACAACTTTTTCACTCTCTTCCGCTTTGCCTTCTTCGGTTCGCATTCAGTTGCGTTGTCCTCCTTTGCTGGGCCATCTTCGTTGTTGTCATCCATTGCTCTCGAGCCTGAAGGAAACACATACTACGAGGGGGATCCCAATGCTGACGGTGCAATGACCATGTTGTATCACCTTTACGTTGGAGGGGTCAACTCAGTGATTTGTGGCTGTAGAATAGTGTCAACTCGTCCTAA
>JAAUXT010149925.1_pt1 | contig 10568 bp, 11 predicted proteins | sample 7278171 | NCBI WGS metagenome assembly JAAUXT01 (sample SAMN14350112, study PRJNA611818) | marine sediment metagenome | isolation source: surface marine sediment (1.8m) | place: French Polynesia: Moorea | collected 2018-08 | reverse complement strand
TAAAATGAAGCAATGTAAGTTAAGTTTGCATACAAAACTTTTCAGGACAATCCATGAAGGTCTTGGGGTCCAACCGGAGGAAAAACGGTTACTTAAATGACGGGCCTCGTATTCTGTTTTTGCGGGATATGTGACCAAACATCTTTGCCCCATATTGCTTTGCTCAGTTCTGAAAGGTCCAGCTGAGTAATATTATGATACCATTTTGATTGTGCAAAGACGTCACTTCCAAACACAGGTTACCTTGATGTTTCTGACGTGATGTTTCAGTTGCAGCAGATAACACTTGAGGATCAGATGTCTGCTCAACCTTGTTGATAGTTGAATCGGATGAAACTCGAAGTGCTGAACATGTGAAGTTCAGCAGCAAAATTGTTGTTTTTGTGGGACTGTCAGTGTGGGGACAACCTTCCATTACTGGCAGCTGTGGTCTCAGATGAACTGTGCAGGAACTCTCTGTTAGCAGTGCTGACCTGAATAGAACAGAATATTGGGTACTTGATGGAACAAATCCTTGTCTTGTAAGACCAATAATCTCTGCAGAATATAGACATCAGAGTGTACAATTTAGCACATATAAAATGAAGATACTTACTTGAGCAAAAGTGGGTCAGGCCACACACAGGCCTCATTCATGGGATCCTCCAGCCACGTGACCACATTGAGAGCATCACATGGTGACAGTGTGGTGTTCAGAAACCCAACCTGGAATGTGACCTTCAGGACAGCTGAGTTCAGGGGTCAGTGAGTCTCTCAGGCAGAAACCCTTGGAATGAAAGGCGCAGGAAACCTGTGAAGCTGAAAGTAAGTGTATTCAGAATGTAAAACTTGATTTTGGTTGTTGTTCCTTGTGGCTTCTCACACATTCATATGTAAGAGTCTGTAAACACAGGTGCCAAAGTGTTTGTGTTTCTTTCTGTCAAAATTGTTCCCCACAAAGAACAATTGAGGTCCAGGCATCCTTTGTCACTCTGTAACATGTAAGATGCAAATTCATGAAAGGCACAAATACAAACCTAGAAAGATAACAGCAAATCCAAAGGATGTCATTTCACCCAGAAAAAAAAAATTCAGAATGCTTTATGGAGGAGAAAAACAAAACACTTCAACTCCAGAAACGGGTCCATTGTGGAATCAAGAGACAAATTATGCAGCACAACTTGACAAACAACAAAGACAGATCATGCGAAAGTGACAATTTAAAAGGTAATGGAAAGTGTGCCTCTCCCAGATAAGTCTTCAGCATTTTGTTCAAACAAATTAGATGGATTTTTCTGTTCCCCTTTTGTGATTTTTTCAAAGAAGAAGTAAACTCCACAAAGAGAAGAGAGATAGTGATTTTCTCAGCTCATTAATAAACATAAAGGAACACAAAATATTGTGAGATTCATTTGCAGAAGACCATTTGGAGTGGCCTTGATTCATAATCATCTGTTTTCTTCTTTGATTTGAACCACAAAATAGATGTGTGAAGATTTGTTGCAGGCTGGGAGTGATCAGGGAGCCAAAACAAATCAGGGCAAAAGTGGGCAGAGGTCACCACGTTCTTTCTAGGTATCTGCCCACCATTCCCACATGAGAATATCAAATGCAAATCAATTCAGAGATCGCCAGGATGTTTGCCTTTCTCTGGGAAGCGACGGAGACATCAAGCAGGAGAAGTTGGCCAATCGAAACACCTGCTGACCAACAGGGACCCACGAGGTTCGGGAGTCCAGAGCAAGTGCGCCCGAACCTGATTTCAACACAAACAAAACACATGTTCATGACAATATTTTACGTTAGAAAGTGTTGTTCCTTTATTCTTTGTCTCCGAGTAAGTTTCCAACAAGAAGCAAATTCTGAATGGATGCGAAAGGAGGGCACGCACACTGGAACACCTAACCTCAGGACGGGACAACTGCTCTGTAGATCACGAGCGTGTAGCCTCCAACACAACAGTGTCGAGCTCAACCAGTGCGATTACGTCCGCCTGTAGATGGCGCCAGCCGAAACGAGGATATTGTGGAAAACACACCCTATTGGTCGAGTTATCATTGGAAGGACAAATCCTGAGAACGATGTCCAATGGACGGCCAACGCAACTGGGGTGACATGTTGGAGTGCCGTAAGCGCCGATCCTCACCTACCCTGGATCCCTGGCATCACTGCAGCTCAAGTCTCAAAGTCAAAAGGTCCAGTCTACAGCTTACGCATGAACTATTCATTCAGTACCAGACCCCGCCTCTGTGGCCAGCCCTGCTCACTGAGGGACTCCACCAACCCCACAACCACGGGGCCAAATGGTCTGAGGACCCTCCCCGGACCCAACGGAAAAGGATGAGCCCGGGCGCGAGAGTCCCAACATGGTGGAGGAAAACACAGATCTCCCCTCACAGCCACGCAATCCGCCAATGACCACCACATGGGACACATAGGCCTGTTGGTGCTTCCTGTTGCTTTGATTTGACACATTTCACAACACTGGCGTTTTTTCCACATCATACAATGAGCTCTGTGATGGACTTTGTTTTGTCATGATCTGCTGTGAAAAGAAGAAGAGGACAGCAGGAAGAGACTCAATCCAGTTGTAGGTTGATCTGGAATGTTTGATGCAACAGAAAGACAACCTGAAAGAATGTTAGGAGAAAGAACACTATGTTTTTAAAAAAAATTCATTGTCTTGTCATACCCCGAAAATGAAAGTGCCAAAGAACTGTGTGCGTACCAGGATGTTCTGTGTATCAGAATGGTGGGGAAGACATTTATATGATGTGAATACAGCATTACAGTGCCTCCAGGTGCAATCCAACTCAACGTGAGGCTTTCTGGAGAAGGGTCTGAATGCTTCCAGGTCCATTCTGAACTCACTTGAAAATGCCTCATTTTGTTCTGTGGCCTGTGCCAGGATGCACCAAGAGAGATTCTGATGCTGCCACTCTGACAGTTAGAGAGTTCTGTCAGTTGCTGGATTCTGATATGTACTCAAGCAATGATAAGTTGGATAGCCATTTGGCACAGGACAAAACTAAATATTTTCACATGAAGATTTTCACATGTGGTCTCCCTTTGGAAATGAACAAGGCAAAATATTTTTCAACAGTTGGACCATCAACACAAATCTGTTGGGCCATTGCTGGTTTGGAGTTGCTTCATTTCAACAATCGGTGAGACAAGTTGCTTGAACAATTTGGCTTAATTTCAGAACTTCAGCGGCACAAATATCAAAACTTCATATTTTAATAGAAAATACATGAAAAAGAGTTTTGGTGAATTTTATGGTTGCCCTTTTGCCCTGAAAGAAAAAAACTGATCAGGGTGAGGACCTGACCTCTTCTTCCCAACCCAGTTCCTTAATGGCATAAACAGATGTCATACCTTCTTGCTATATTGGTAAGAAATACAAAGATATTTCACTCATTTCCATGGAAAGAAACTCTGAAGGTGAAACATGTTGATCTTATTTGTGAAACATTTACATTCATTATTTTGTTCTGAGAATACTTCTTCAAATAGTGTTTTTGTGTTTTCAAGTGTGTGTCCTTCTTACATACAATAAGACTGAATGACATTTCAACTAGATCTGTATCATGGACCTGAATATGTTTGAATTGAAATGTCTGTCAAAATTAGACCTTGTCTGCTTTTTCAGTACAACTACATTTGTTTGACATGACCTGTCCTTATTTATTGGGTGTATTGTAAAAATAGTAACGATTTCATAGTGAGCAAATGATATTGATAATCCTGTTCAATTACATCATGCTCTTCTTGTTGGCAAACTCCAAGGTCAAATGTGATCTAATAACACCAAAAACATTTCCTGACAATTTTGTAATTGATGATGACATTGAAGCTGAAAATAGTATCAACCAGGTAACAAATGACAAACCTTGGTTGGCACATGTTGACTTGTTCACAGAAAAATCAATATCAGAATGTTCATGGCAGATCAGACATGATGATAGCATGAACAAAATGTGGAAATGTGTTTTTCTGTATCAACCAAGTTACCAAGCCATGCAACAAGTACTAAACAATGTGTGTCCAAGATGCCATCAAGTAGGTGGGGAATGTTTGCAAAAAATGAAGGAAGATAAGCATATTTTTAGAAAACATACAACTGAAACAGAGCCATGTTTTCCAGTTTGGTTCAAAGGTTGGAAGCAAACAAAAGTTTCTTTCACAGTGGGCTACTATTTCAAGTTACAAACATGGCTGAGGTTGAATGTAACATTCACAATATTTGAGTTGAATCTGCATGAAAGCTGCTATATATCTCCAATCTATGAGTACATGTTTCCCAAAGACTATTCAACTGGACAATTCAGGGTGAGTTATTTTTGTCATATCAATGGTTTTCTTTTCTGTTCTCTGTAAAGCAGACCTCTAAGCAATGGAATACAACTGTAGTTTGGGAAAGTATGCAAGGACCTGGAAGTTTTGGTGTCAAAACGTGTGACAGAGCTTCTTTTATAGCTTGCATTCCAAGGACCATTTAATAATATGTTGATATATTTCACTTTGATAGCTGTCAGGGAGGAGAATGAGAACTACTGTTATTTCAGTCACCAGTCACCTAAGAATAATACTAAGAATAAAACTTATTTCTTGGAAAATTGAATTTCTATTCTCAAATCACTGACAATTTTACAGTTAGGCAGCAGAGGCAAATTAAATGGAGAAGACTTTATGACTCTCGTATCAGACTCGGAATACATCTATTGTGGAAACTAAAGACTTATATATGTTCAATGATGATCAGGACACAAATTACAAAGAGAATAGCAGTGAAACTTGCACACCCTGAGGGAATACATGTTCATGATGGACCGGGGTTTCATAGTGAACAAGTCAAACAAAGCAGTTCATTTGTGAATTTAACATCATTTTTTGCATTTATAGTTATTTATTCTAAAAGTGAAAAAGTAACCAATCTGAACTCATACAAGGAGAAAAGGATACATCATAGAAGCTTTGACTTCACCATAAAATTTATTCAGAAATCAAAAACTATGGTATTACCTCCTTGCTTTACTTTTGCTCCACACCAAAAGCAAAGGATGATGAGATCTGATTCTCATGCAGTTACCAATGAGAGCACCATAGGAAATATGGTGGACCAGGGTAATAAGCATTGTGTCTACAAAATAATATCAGAAACAGGATTTGTAAATCTTTCAGTGACACAATTGCTATATTCAGGAAATGCCTGGTATTTTCCGGATCCAACTAAGGATGACATTTGTTTTGAAGGAGGTGTTGCTGTCATAGACAAACATGAGAGGAGACTTTGTAATAATTTCTCGACAAGTCTGAATACAGGGATGAACTTGCTCCCTCACTTGGTAAGTGAAACAAGGAATGGAATCACAGTAGTTGTTTACTCATTTGAGCACTACAGTCAAGTAATGGTTGAGGCAACAGTCAGCTCTTCACTTTGCCAAGGAGCACATCCCAAGAAGTGTAAGTACCATGGCCTCACCCAAAAGTGACATTCTTTGGTAGCTTTGAAAACAGACAATGCGTATGACCTTTGGACCTTTGGACTTGGGGTGCAATGAGTTGAACAGAAGACTGGGTACTGGTATCAGGGCCACTGTGAAGGGTTTGATGTGACCAGGGGAGCCCTCCTCTCAGTTTATATGTCTTGCATGCATATTGGCTAGGATAGAGGTACCCTCATGCATTGAAGTCCACTGAGCATCATCTTGCGAACAGACTAAACATGGATCATCCTTGAGGCATCTCAAAGGATGAGCCATGGTTCATGTGTGCACTCCTCCCTCGCCCTATTGTATGAATGCATTGATGCATTGACGTACGCATCAGAATTTGGCAGAGCAGTACATTAAAAGAACATCAAAACTGGTCGTGGTCATGACACCCTCAAGTTGCAAGTTTTGAATATCACGGCCCTTGAACAAAACCTCACAGTTTGATAACTTTTGGAAGCCTGTAGACTTCCAAGTTCTTGGTGTAAAATATCAGTTCTAGATATATGCAGAAAACATGTAAAATTCACGTAACATAAAAGGGATGGTATATATATTCAATTCACAACCAACTTGTTACATGACTTGACTGCCAATTGTTAGTAGGTTGTAAGTACACCAGTTCAGATTGGTATTTGATAATTATATAGATCCATGACATTTCTGATTTTCAGGGAAAAAATCGTTCCCAGTGAATCGCTTTATTGTGTTGCCAAACAAATGTTTTGTAATTTATCTAAAGCGCAGATCTGCAAGAGATTGGGACAGCATATTTCTCTTGGGGGCTCCTCAACACCTGAAACATTTTTTCTACAGAATAGATGAACTGTTCATAGGCCCTACTGTGACCCATCATATTCTAACCAAGCTGACAGAAATTTATAGAATCAGGCTGAATCTTCCTTCACACTTTAGTAATCAGAAAATATTGCTTTTTTATTATCATGGGAGTCTGGTTGATCCTGTTGTGAAATTATGTGCAACTGTGAACTGTACAACAAACTCGCTCGGACCAAGAACAGATCCAACCGACCTGAAGAGAACGATTTTTTATCACTATTTGTTGACAATTGTTCCCACCCCTCAGCCGACGTATATGAAGGTTAGATTTGTAGAAAGGCCACCTGGACTGGATGCGTACAAACGATTATTTTATTCAATTCAAGGACTTCCACAGCATAGATATTTTGGATCTTATGCTTGGCTAACAACAACAGTTTATCATATTGATTGTATGAGAGCATCACAAAAAACTGCTGAGTGGACACAATTAAATATTATCTTTGTGAGCAATATTTGTGCTGATAATGGAACAAAATCCCTTGAGATAAATACTTCTGGAAATCATGTCCTTCAATTACCATATCCAGAAACATCAAAACTGTTGAAACTAGAAGTAGAAATTTTTGAAGCTGATGTTCAGATGGAATTAGAAGTTACATCACACCCTATGAAAAAGCTCTGTAAAGAGGAAAGGTTTTTCCAGAACAGACGGCGACTTATAAAAGCAAAAATATTCAGTTGTTTCACAAAAAAGGCAACGACCTTAATTTCCACAGGAAAGAATGATTTTGGTTTCCAAATGTTTGAAAATCCTTCTATGATGCTCCAACAAAATTTTTCAATGATTAGATCTGCTATTTTTCCTAAAAACACCATTGTTTACAATTGGGCAGCAACAGAGGAACACACTTCTAAATTCAGAAAGAAAATTAGCCAGTTCTACTTTTTTGAGGAGAAATATTCTTGGATAATGGCAGCCAAGAAGTGTCAACAGCATGAAATGTCATTACCTCATTTTCAAAATGATGAGTCAACGGCCTATTTTGTTTCCTTTGCATTGGATCACTTTCCTATACCTACTTACACCTTATTTATTGGATTATTGACCAGGGTAAGTAATTATTATCAATTTAAATGTAACAAAATATCAAGTGACATATCTCAGAGATTAAATCAACTTTGTTCATTTGTGCTGGAACAAATTCAATTGAAAGAAAGAAACCATAACCAAGGTACAATTGCATTATTCCTAATTGCTATTTTCCATGAAACAGCTCTTTTTAAAAAATTTCTTTCATCCTGCACAGATGGGGAAAATTCAATGGACAAAGAACAGTCCACTTGTGTTTTACCCATGGCAACCAGCTGTAGTAACCACATCCATTCATTATGAAACAACAATACAACAATGGGGACTTTTCAAAGATCCATTTTATGATCCTAAGTACGCAGGGTATGATCATCAGTCAAACAGGGCGTACTGGTGGAAAACATTTCAAACAACAGATAACAAGACAGTTCTATTTTCTGACTTGTTTCCTGATACAAGACAACTTTCATGTGATATAACTTCAGCAGATTTGGATAATTTCAGACAATGCTACGTGTTGTCATTATTCAATCCTATAAAACCTCACTTCAGACCAGTGAACTGTTCAAAACCAATCCTCAATTCATTTTTTTGTCAGAAATTGGATGATGTACAGAAATATAATGGCAATAAAACAACATCAAATTGGACAGAGTACACTATCACCACAAGATATGGACAGTTTCTCTGCGGTGATGAACAATACATATCAACCTTGTACATCTGTGATGGACACAAAGATTGTCCAGATGGTTCAGATGAAATGAACTGTTCTTGCCATGTCAATGGTAGAAAAATAAATGACAATGTGTATTGTTCAAAGAACTGTTCTGCAGGAAACATGTGCACTTGTCCAATCCTTTTCACACATTTAAAGTTGGATGGGTGTCACAGTTATTTCAAGTATGAACTTCACAAAATCAGTGATCCAAAGAACAAGCAAAATGAGATTAAAATGATGTATTCATGCACAAATTCATCAATAAAAATAAACTTTGCTTTGGTGAATGACCTAATATTTGACTGTCCATTTTATGATGATGAAGAGGAAATGCATGTACAAAGTTTGCCTGCAGAGAAAGTATCAAGGTGTACTGACAGCAATATGTATGAATGCTATCCTGGGCACAGTAAATGTTACACCAAAGACCAACACTGTATTTATAATCTTACCCATGAAGAGGGTTCTTTAATGTACTGTAGAAATGGTCGACATTTACAAGCCTGTGAGAAAAAAGATCTGTATTCCATACAGATATGTCTGCAATGGAAGGTGGGATTGTTGGACTGGAGATGATGAATTAAATTGTGCAAACTATACTTGTACAAACATGTTTAAATGCAGGTATATTTCAATATGTATCCAGTCTGAAAATGTATGTGATGGAACAACTGATTGTCCAATGAGAGATGATGAGATCATATGTGAAAACATTGGCTGTGTAGATCAATGTACCTGTCTCAATTATGGCATCAGCTGCACAAAACAAGATTTATCCAAGATACATAATTTATTTTCACAGTTGACACACTTTGTGTTCATTGATATTTCTAGAAGTAGAATTCCAAGCAACAAGATCAATCAATTATCTTTTGTTGTGACATTTTTGTCTTGTCATGATCATCTCAAGCAACCTTTCAGTTGTGATTCTGCAGGTCCAGATTTGGACATTAAACTTCTAAATCTAAGCTTCAATGAAATTGTAGAAATAAACAACAACCACTTTAAGTGCCAGCCAGAAATTAAGCATGTCATCCTTGAGCACAATAAAATTCGCAAAATAGCAGAATATACTTTTAAACATTCACCTGAATTAATGTCATTATATTTACAAAAGAATGAAATCACTTTTTTGAGTCAATACTCCTTCTCTGGTATTAAAAAGCTTCATTGTATCAACCTACTAGAAAATGATATAATCCTTGTCAGTGGCAAGATATTCGCTGGTGTGATGGTGAAATTGATTTTGACAATCAACTTCCACATTTGTTGCCTGCACTCAGATATAAATTCTATTTGCACTGCCAAACCAATGTGGCCATCCTCATGTGAAGCTTTGCTGTCAACTGTGGGTTTGAAAGTTGTCAGCTGGGTTGTTGGTTTTGTAGTTACTATATTTAACATTATTTCTGGGACCAAAATTATTACACAATGGTACCAGTCCCAAAAGCTAAAAAACTAAGAGATGCATATTTTGTTGATAAATGTCTGTGATTTAACAATTGGTTTCTACTTATTAACCATTGCGACTAAAGATGCTGTGGCAGGGGATAGATATGTAGAATCCGATTCAATATGGCGGAGTGGTTTCAACTGTAAGATTGTAGCTTTTGTTTCTTTATGGTCTGTCATTGTTGAAACTCTATTTATGATGACTGTGAGCATCACTAGGTATATGGTTGTAAAAGATCCATTTGGAAAACCAATGGGCAAAAGATCAAACATATTAATTTTGGGAATTTTACCAATTTTACTTGGAAGTTTAATTGTTGTAACCCTTACCTTGAGACAAGAAGTTTAAGGTTTCTCCCACCTGTCATCTCCTCTCTGTGTTGTCTTGGGCAAAACAGATCAGTCCATTGTGCAACTTGTAGTCACTTTATTCATAGCATTTTACTTTTTGATCATTCTTTCAATCATTTTGATATTTTATTTCAAGTTAATTATGTATAAAGATCCAACAGATGATATCTTAGACAATAAAATGAAAATGCAAAGGAAGGAGGCAATCACCATAAATGTTATTCTGGTTGGAGTTACAAATATAACCTGTTGGATTCCATCTTCAGTGTTTTATCTGGTTTCAGCCTTTGTGGATGAATTCCTGAGTGTCCTCACCATAACCATCAATTTTCTCTTCACCCCTCCCCCCTCTTCCCGCAATGTGCCTCAACGTTTCAGGTGCCGTTTGGGCCAAGGGCACTTGACTTTCAGTTCGTTTTGGCAGATTCTGCGAGCAAAGTCAATGTTGGGTGTGGAATGTTTCAGTTGATCCGGCGCTGACCGTCCTGCCCAACAATGTGGACCCGGTCACCATTTCCGCTTCCGCCGGAAGTGTGGTGGACATCGTGAGCCCCAACTTCCCGTGCGAGGCGCCTGAAGAGCCGTTCAACATGACCTGCACTGTGAGGTGGGGCCCTCTGTCTCTCTCGCTCAGTTTCACCCTGACCTGCACTGTGAGGTGGGGCCCTCTGTCTCTCTCGCTCAGTTTCAACATGAC
>JAAUXT010026423.1_pt1 | contig 10568 bp, 10 predicted proteins | sample 7278171 | NCBI WGS metagenome assembly JAAUXT01 (sample SAMN14350112, study PRJNA611818) | marine sediment metagenome | isolation source: surface marine sediment (1.8m) | place: French Polynesia: Moorea | collected 2018-08 | reverse complement strand
TAAGAAATGCGGTTGTTTCGAGAGCGACTCGTAGGTTTTGTCTACCTTCATTAACTTAAAATCAGTAAAAAACAATGGGTGATAAGCAAAAAATCATTTTGGATCTTGAAAAGGTTAATACATTAAACGCCGAAGGCTGCGCCGCCTGTGGGCGTAAATTTACCTTGGGCGAAATAGCGGTATTTGCTTGTGGCGCCTGGGAAGGTCCGCCGAAATATATCCACGAAAACGAGGCCGTGTTTGATAAAAACACGTCCGGGTACGTGGAGCGCAAATGCTTCGAGGCCAGTCGATAAGGGCATTCATCTCCTTGCTACCGAAAACAAACCCCTGCTTTATTTCCTCGATCTAAAAACCCGTCGCGATACCCGTTTAACCCGCTTGAATCTCGGTGTGTTCAAGGCACCTGATGCTGCCATATGCCGGCAACTTTGGCTCCACAGTGTTGACAACAACCTTTAGACACCGCCAAATTCTTTATCTGAAATCCCCAGCGGTCGATAATTGTTTTTCCACATTCATGACAAAAGGTACATTCACCTTCATCACCGGGAACATTGCCGGTATACACGTAGCGTAATCCGGCTTTAATGCCGATATTTCTAGCTTTTTGTAGGGTTGATACGGGCGTCGGCCCTCGATCCGTCAGTTTATAAGTAGGATGAAAACGGCTGATGTGCCAGGGGGTGTCAGGACCCAGTGAGTCGGCTAAAAAGCGAGCTAAATTTTCAAGTTCTTGTACATTGTCATTGAGCCCGGGAACGATCAAAGTGGTTACCTCCACAAAAACGCCTTTGGCTTTCATATGCTTAAGAGTGTTTTTGACGTGTTTGAGCTTGGCGCCGCAAAGCTTCCGGTAGTAGTCTTCCGTAAACGCCTTTAAATCAACATTGGCCGCATCCAGATACGGACTGATCATATCCAAGGCCTCGGCACTCATATAACCGTTGGTCACAAATATGTTTAACAGATTTTGGGCATGGGCCAGCTTAGCCGTATCGTAGGCAAACTCAAAGAATACGGTCGGCTCGGTGTAGGTGTAAGCAATGCTGTGACAATGGCCGTTAACGGCTGCTGCCACCACCGCTTCCGGCGCAACCAAATCGCCCATAATGGTTCCCGGGCGATCAAGCGGCATTTGGGCGATATCGGCATTCTGACAGAACCGGCACTTGAAATTACATCCCACTGTTGCGATGGAATACGACAAAGAGCCCGGTAAAACGTGAAAAAGCGGCTTTTTTTCGATGGGATCGATATGACTGGCAATCACCCGGCCATAAACCAGCGTGTTTAATACACCGCTGCTATTTTCCCGGACACCGCATTTGCCTCGGCGCCCTGCCTTAATAACACAACGGTGATTGCAAAGATGGCATTTAACTTTATTGGATTCCAGATTCTCGAATAGATAGGCCTGCATGACTTGCTCTCCATGGCGAGCGCTTAGAGGGCAGGTGCCCCGCCGGTATGTTTGGCCTGATAGCGCATACTCAGCGGACGGGTGCGAAAGCGCGGAACCAGCGTGACAACCGTCCCAGCAAAGGCGCCGAAAGGGAAGCGTTGCAAGACACTAGCGGCTTCAACACTTTGAGCAATTTTACTGGTAGAAGACGGCAGCTGGCAAATGGTTCGCCATGTAATCGGGACTTCGCCCAGGACGGAGCGCACCAAATTTTTGAGCTCCCAAACACTGAAAAATCGCGCGTGATTGTAAATAATCTGGCTGAAGATGCCTTTGACCCGTCGTTGAATCCCTTTGAAAGCATAACGGTTCAGCACACCGATAAATATGCGGTCTTTGGAAACCCGGCAAGCTTCTTCAATGGCCTTTTGAGGATCATCAACAAATTCGAGCGTGGTCATAAAACAGGCATGATTAAAGGAATTATCTTCAAAAGGAAGATCCTCGGCAAATCCGCGATAGTATTCCACCCGATTACCGGAGTTTTGGAAGGCAATATCCAGCATATACGGTGAGGGATCAAGTCCTGTGACCTGCAGTCCCATATTTAATAACGAGCAAATACTTTGCCCTGTTCCGCAGCCAATGTCCAATACAGACTCTCCCGGAACAGGTCTGAGCATATCCTGCATTAACTGGCATTCCAGTTCAGCAGTATATTTATTTTGTGGCTTTTGAAACCATTTGTCATAAGCCAATGCGTCTTGAAAACTAAATACGTAGCCCATGTCGGATAATCTAAGAAAAAACGCTGCCCGAGTCAATGATTGGCAGACTCAGGTGGCTGTAAAGATATGCTTAAAACTGAACACCGATGGATAAGCACAAGCTGTTGTAACGATTTGAACCGGCGATCAATCAGGCTTACCATCTGTTTGTTCCGAAGATTTCTCTGGTGGCCACACTTGGTTGAAAGCCGATTTTGGGAAAAAGCAATAAGGGCAATTCTGCGGTGGCTCATCTTCATAATGCGTATAGCCACAGATTCGGCACCGCCAGGCTTTTTGGTCCGTGCGCTTCCAATCATCTTCCGATTCAATGGGCATATTCTTTAACAGCGGTAGTTCTTCCAACGGCGGCATCACGGGTCGGTAGCCATTCAGCGCATAACCGGAAACAATGATCCGCTGGATCTCACTGGTACCCTCGTAGATTCGAAAAAGCCGCATGTCCCGCAGTAATTTTTCGATGGGAAAAAACTCAGTATAACCATATCCGGCAAAAATCTGAAGGGCCTCGTTCACAACCTCCTGGGCCGCTTCCGTTGCGTAAAACTTGGTGATGGATGCATTGATGGTGGGATCAATTCCCTGATCGGCTTCCCAGGCAGATTTCCAGGTCAACAGTCGTGATGTTTCAACCTTTTGATACATCTCCGCGATTTTAAATTGAATTGCTTGAAAATTTGCTATTTTACTGCCAAACGCGCGACGTTTTTTGGCATAGTCGATGGCGTACTCCATGGCTGAACGGGCAGCGCCGGTGGCAAAGGCACCGATAATGGGACGTGTACGTGCAAACGTCTGCATCGCCAATACAAAACCCTTGCCAGGGGGTGCCAGCACATTTTCAGGCGGGACACGCACATTGTCAAAATGAATCCCCACCGTGTTGGAACAGCGTTGTCCCATTTTGGGGATGGGGCGACCGGCGGTTACCCCGGGCCAGTTCCTTTCAACCAAAAAGGCGCAGATGCCCTCATGGGCTTTATCCGGATCGGCTGTCGCAAACACGGATATATAGTCGGCCACACCTCCGTTGGTGATCCAGAATTTAGTGCCGTTTAAAATGTAGTCGCCATCTTTTTGTTCAGCACGGCACCGTATGCCGGAAACATCCGACCCCATTAGCGGCTCCGAGGTAGCAAAACAGATTAGTTTGAAATTGTTAGCAATGTCAGAAAAATATTTCTTTTTCAAATCGGCATTGCCCGTTAGGTGCAGCGGTTCCATTCCCAATGAGTTGTCGAAAATCGAAGTAGCCAATCCCGGACACGCAGCCGCTATTTCTTCGGTCATAATGGCAGACTCAAGCAACCCGTATCCTTTGCCTCCGAATTCCTTGGGGATATCGGAATTCATGAGCCCGGCATCAAATGCCTTGCGAAGGACAAACACAGGAATTTCATCTTTGGCATCGTAATGCCAAGCCACCGGCAAAACCTCTTTGAGCGCGAAATCTCGTGTTTTCTGCTGCAATGCCATCTGCTCCGGAGTTAGTGTGAAATCTAGCATCGTAAAGCTCCTTATGAGACATTAGTGTATCAAATCATTTCCGTATGAATCCAAAGATAGCATGTGAGGACTCAAGCAATAAACCGTTTTATAGCCAGATAAATAAGGGGAAATAATATCGCGATGATAATGATGATTCCTGGAATTGATAAATACGGCCGATACCAGGGCGCACCCTGTTGTTTGGCTTTCTTAACCTCCGTCAAATACCAATTGCCGATGAGAAGTGCAGCGCCGATCACGCAAATTATTTTTAACAGCGGCAATATTGAGGATAGAGATTGTGGCATGGAAAACTGCAAAAGTTCTTATTAGATCTTGTCGTCGTTGCGTCCGATGAATATGTAAGCGGACAGTTGGGTTCCTCCAGATGCCGTCAGTTGCGAATTATTGGCGGCAGATGATGTGCCTGTTTATCATTCCGCCAAAAGGGTCCGCAGAACATCTTCTTTGCCCACCACACCAACCAGATTGCCAGCCTGATCCACAACCGGTATCGTGTGAAAACCGTTATCCACCATCAAAGCCGCCACCGCTTCAAGGCTCGTATCCGGCTTTACCGTAACAGGCTCGGATGACATGGCCTGCTTGACCGTGTAGGCTGCAATTTTTTGGACCTCTTTTTCAAGCTGTTTGGCAGACGTCAAAGGGATATACCCATCCAAAAGGGTTAACAGGGTTGGAACCGGCAGGCGTTTTTGCTGGGCAATCAGGTCGCTCTGGCAAAGGATACCCACCAATTTTCCCTGATCATCCAGAACCGGCAGACCATTTATGTGGTTATCAAGCAGAATGCGAGCGGCCTCGGTGATGGCGGTTTGGGGTGTGACAGAAATCACATCGGTTGTCATAATATCCTGGACTTGAACCATTGTTGCTCCTAAAGAAAAATTATGCACCAAATTTGGCCTTGGCAGACGGGTCTTTTAATTACATGGCATGCTAAGAAACCACTGGTCGCTTCGGGAAGCATTGGATTAAGAAATTCCTCCGAGGTAACACGTTAGAAAACACGGACAGTGTCTTTTGACTATAGTGAAATGCAGGCGAAATTGTCAAGCTGCACCCCTCATGGCTTACAAAATATCAGGCCTTCTGCGATCAGCTGCAATCAACAAAAATTGACATTGGATAACTGATTTTGTGCGTAGCTGATGTAGCGCCTGTGCCGCAGGTCCGGAGCTGAATAAATTTGCTAGCCACATGCCGTTTTCATCTGACAAGTGTTAGAAGATCCGAATCAAAATTCAAAGTGGCAAAATAGTCTTGCGCCGTCTCCTCACGCCGAATCAACTCTACCGTTCCATCGCTTCTAAGCAGAAGCTCTTTGGGACGCAATTTCCCATTATAGTTAAATCCCATGGAATGTCCGTGGGCGCCGGTGTCATGAATCAATAGGATGTCGCCATCTTTGATGACCGGCAATTCCCGCTGGATGGCAAATTTATCATTGTTTTCACAAAGCGAACCAACAACGTCAACGATTTCGTGATTCCCCTTACCGTTCTTTCCCGGTACCGTGATGTGATGATAAGCGCCATACATGCCTGGGCGCATTAACGCCGTCATACAGGCATCTACGCCGATATATTTACGGTAAATATCTTTGCGGTTAATGGCCTTGACCACCAATACACCGTGGGGTCCGGTGATATATCGGCCGCTCTCCAAAAACAATTTGGGTGCTTTGCCATGCTTTCTTTCAAAGGTTTTAAAAAGAGCAGTAATTTCAGAGGCCATCGTGCTTAAATCAAGAGGCTGTTGATCCGGATGGTAGGTAATACCGAAGCCGCCTCCGATATTGATAAAGTCAAAATCGATTTGCTGAGATGCCGATATTGATTCAATCAAATCCAAAAGCATTCGCACAGTCTCGATAAAATAGGTATAATTTAATTCATTGGACGCCAGCATGGTGTGCAACCCAAATCTTAGCGCACCTATTTGCCGGGCTTGCCGGTAGGCCTCAACCACCTGTTCGTGGCTGAGGCCGTATTTGGATTCGACCGGATTGCCAATAATCGCGTTACCGGTGCGCCGTGGCCCCGGGTTATAACGAAAACAGATTAACTCAGGCATTTTCGGAACTTTTGGTATTAAACTAATATCATCCAGATTGAGGATACAACCACCATCGGCAGCGGCAGCATTGAATTCCGTCAAACTGGTGTTATTGGAAGTAAACATGATGTCTTTACCACGGGCACCAATCTGCCGGCTGAGCAGCAACTCGGTAATGGAACTGCAATCAAAACCGAAACCCAAAGTTTGCATTATTTGAAGGATACGGGGGTTCGGTAAAGCCTTCACCGCGAAATATTCACGGTAGCCTTTAATGCCGGCAAAGGCCGCATTCAACTTGCGACCGGTTTCCAAAATACCTTTTTCATCGTAAATGTGGAAGGGGGTACCATAGTGGCTCACAATCTCATCTAAAATGGTGTTTAAGCGTTGATTAAAATCTGTAGACATCGGCATTGTCATTGACTCCTTAAATGATAAATAACATCAAAAAGCCTTGGCAATCATCAGTTGGAAAAACAGCCAAGATCTCTTAAAAAAGATTAAAAAGATTCAATATTGAAAGTCATTTCTGGTCACAGAGGCGGTTATCGGCGGCGTTCGCTGATATCTTCATCAACCAAGGGTATGCGAGCCGTTTCTTTAACAGTTGTCAACGCAATTGACGTACGCGTGGTACCAACATTTGGAATCGAGCTGATTCTGTCACGCACCAGGCGCCCGAGTTCATCGGTGTTTGCCACCCGCATTTTAACCAAATAGCCATCTTCACCACTGATATAATGCACCTCTTGCACTTCAGGTATGGCCGCTAAAATAGCGCCAACATCCAATTGCGATTCCGTTTTGGTCGTAAAAACGTGCACAAACGCCACCAGACTGCGATCAAAACGAGCAGGATTCAACCGCACCTCGTACCCGTCTATAATGCCTTGTTTTTCCATTTTGCGAATACGCTCCAGGACCGCTGATGGGGCAAGTCCCACTTGACGGGCTACTTCGACATTGGGTATTCGGGCCTTTTTCTGAAGAATTCTTAAAATTTTATAGCTTATTTCGTCAATCATTCTTATTTAACCTTTTTTAACTATCATTTATTCATTATAAATAATTTAGTCAAGAATAATATTCATTATAACTTTACATTTAGTACCGACTCTTGATTCCGACCACAAATGCAGGTGGATAATAAATCGTTCGAACGTCATCCAGCAGGACCAATTCGCGCGGCATTGGTTGTTGACCTTTGGAATGAATCTCGTTAGATTTTAATAGGTTTGTACACCTTCCTGCAGCGCTTTGTGACTGCAGCCAGAATACCAAGTGCACTTAATCAAATTCTGCGAGGTTTTAACAATGAAGGCACCGCAAATCAGAAAACCCCTGCCCGGTACCAAGGCCAACAATTTAATTCAGCTGGACAAAACCTACGTGTCACCGTCTTATACCCGTGTTTATCCATTGGTCGTTAAAAAAGCAAAAGGGCTGTGGATATATGATGTCGATGACAACCTCTTTCTTGATTTTACGGCTGGTATTGCCGTCAATGCTACTGGTCACTGTCACCCCAAGATTGTAGCGGCAATTAAAAAACAGGCGGATCGCTTGCTGCATATGTCGGGTACCGATTTTTATTACACGCCTCAAATAGCATTGGCACAAAAACTGGCTTCTTTGGTTCCCGGCGATACAGTTCATAAAGTCTATTTCGGTAACTCCGGGGCTGAAGCAGTGGAAGCCGCCTTTAAACTGGCCCGGTGGCACACGCAGCGGGAGTTAAACATCGCTTTCTACGGTGCATTTCACGGCCGCACCATGGGAGCGCTGTCTTTAACAGCCAGCAAAACCATTCAAAAAAAACATTACAATCCCTTTGTGCCAGGCATCACACATATTCCTTACGCCTATTGTTACCGTTGTGCCTATAATATGTGCTATCCGGAATGCGATATTTACTGTGCCCGCTGGGTTGAAGATACCCTTTTTCGAACGACGATGCCGCCGGAGGAGGTTGCCGCCATATTTGTGGAACCGATTCAAGGTGAAGGTGGTTATGTCGTTCCGCCGCCTGAATTTCACAAAAAACTTTATCAAATCGCTCAAAAATATGGCATTTTGTATGTTGCCGATGAAGTGCAATCCGGGATGGGGCGCACCGGCCGAATGTTTGCCATGGAGCACTTTGGGGTTCAACCGGAAATAATGGCCCTGGCCAAAGGCATTGCTTCAGGACTTCCCCTGGGTGCCATGGTCGCCCGGGCCGATATTATGAACTGGGAGGCAGGGTCCCATGCATCAACCTTTGGTGGTAACCCGATTTCTTGCGAAGCCGCATTGGCAACAATTGCGATGTTGGAAGATGAATTAATGATCAATGCGGAAGAGCAAGGCAACCGTTTGAAATCTGGGTTGCACCGGCTACAGAATGACTTAGAATGCATGGGAGATGTGCGCGGTAAAGGTTTGATGGTCGCCGTTGAGTTGGTTAAAGACCGCGACACCAAAACACCGGATGTGAAATTGCGCAACCGTATCATTCACAAAGCATTTCATAAAGGCCTACTTTTACTGGGATGTGGCGAAAACAGTATTCGTTTTAGTCCGGCACTTACCGTTACTGCGAGCGAGATTGATTTGTGTCTAACCATTTTTGAGGAAGTCGTTCGGGAAGCAATAACTAATTAATTTTTAATAAAGAACAAAATTAATGGACACGGCATTACAAGCATTTGATCTTACCAAAAAATTGGAAGGGGCCAATACGGGCAGCTGGTTGTCGTGCAACGGCGACATTCTTGCATCGGTTTCACCGATTGATGGTAAAACCATCGGTCGTATTCGCACGGCAACGGCTAATGATTACGAAAAAGTTGCGAAGCAGGCCGTCAAAGCTTTTAAGGTTTGGCGCATGATACCGGCACCTCAACGTGGAGATATCGTGCGTCAAATCGGTGATGCCTTGCGTCGTAACAAACAAAACCTTGGGCGTTTAGTCAGCTTAAACGTGGGTAAAATCTTATCTGAAGGTGAAGGTGAAGTACAGGAAATGATTGATATTGCCGATTTCGCTGTGGGACAATCACGAATGCTATATGGTTTGTCTATGCATAGCGAAAGACCGCGTCACCGGATGTATGAGCAGTGGCATCCCCTGGGACCGGTGGGTGTTATCACGGCATTTAACTTTCCGGTGGCGGTGTGGTCATGGAATGCCATGATTGCATTAATTGCTGGCAATACGGTTATTTGGAAACCTTCCCACAAGGCAGCTTTATGCGCGATAGCCGTTACCAAAATTGCTTCCGAAGTGTTGGACCGCAACAATTTACCCCAAGGCATTCTGAACTTGGTTATCGGAAATCGCAAGCAGGTGGAAAATCCCTTGGTCAATGATTCGCGCGTACCGCTGATTTCGGCCACCGGCAGCGTCAACATGGGAAAGACTATCAATCAAGCTGTTGCCGCCCGGCTGGGCAAAACGATTTTAGAGCTTGGTGGCAACAATGCCATTATTGTAACCCCCCACGCCGATTTGACATTAGCAATCCGCTCCATCGTGTTTGGCGCCGTTGGCACGGCGGGTCAACGCTGCACCACTACGCGTCGGATAATCGCTCACAAGGCCATTTATTCCGATCTGCAACAAGCCTTGATTAAAGCCTATCAACAGGTACCCATTGGTAATCCACTGGAAGACGGTATTTTAATGGGCCCCTTAATCGACACCGAGGCCGTGGACAATATGATGGCGGCTCTGGCTGAGATTGGTTCCCAGGGCGGCAAAATTCTATATGGCGGCGAAAAGCTTTCAGGCGGTATTTTCGAAACCGGCACTTATGTTCAGCCTTGCATCTGTGAGGTCCCACCGGATTGTGCCATTGTGCGCGAGGAAACCTTTGCACCTATCTTATATCTGATACCCTATGAAGAGCTGGACGAGGCCATTGCGATCCATAACGGGGTACCCCAGGGATTATCCTCGGCCATTTTCAGCAACAACCTCAAGGAGGTGGAAACCTTCTTGAGCCATTTGGGAAGTGATTGCGGTATTGCCAATGTCAATGTGGGCACTTCGGGTGCAGAAATCGGTGGTGCTTTTGGCGGCGAGAAGGATACCGGTGGTGGACGTGAAGCAGGGTCGGATTCGTGGAAAGCATACATGCGGCGCCAGACCAACACCATCAACTGGTCAGACGAAATGCCGCTGGCACAGGGTGTTCGCTTTGAATTTGATTAATAACTGCTTCGCGATTAATGTAATCTCAATCGTTTGCTTACAACCCACTTTATACTCATAGAAGGGAGAGAATAATGGTTAAAAAGATTTTGGTGGCTTTGGATGATTCTGCAAATGCAATGCGGGCAGTGGAATACGTTGCCGACCATTTTACCACTGATCACCGGATTACATTGATTAGTGTGTTGCAAGATGTTGCCACCCTTTGCAAATTGGAAAGCCCGGAGCTAACTCCCCATTTTATTTCCCAACAGACCAGTTTCTGCGCTTTGGAAGATGAAAAACGCAAGCTGGTTGAAAACGCACAACAAAAAGCCAAAGCCCTTCTGATTGAAAAGGGATTTGATCAGAACAATATCGCCATTAAAATAGAATCCAAAAAACGCAGCGTGGCCAAAGATATCACAAACGAAGCCGCCAACGGTTATGATGTTATTGTTATCGGTCGCCGGGGACTGACCGGCTTGAAGGAATTTTTCATGGGAAGCGTTTCCCATAAAATTTTAAATCTCGCCAAAGACGTTTCCGTACTGATTGTCAACTAAACAAAACGGCCACTTTTTTAACAAAAGTGGCCGCCGGTTTTAATAGTGCCGCGGGAGATCTTTAT
>JAAUXT010110118.1_pt1 | contig 10569 bp, 10 predicted proteins | sample 7278171 | NCBI WGS metagenome assembly JAAUXT01 (sample SAMN14350112, study PRJNA611818) | marine sediment metagenome | isolation source: surface marine sediment (1.8m) | place: French Polynesia: Moorea | collected 2018-08 | reverse complement strand
TTAACTCTTTTGTGTTAAATACTTTGACGTGGGTGCACTGGGCTAACAGTAGAATTATTCAAGTGGAATCTAATGTAAAGAACAAAGAGAATGGCACTGACGGGGCCTTATACCACTTGAAGGACCCTTGACTCACGGGGGAAGAACGTGTTTTGAGGGCCAGGCATGTACGTTGATGCCACAGGGAAGTGGTTTCGGTGCGAACTTGATGACCTTCATCTCACTCGTGTGGGGTCTTCATCGATCTGACCACATCCGTCCCTGTTTATGGCGTTGAAAACATCAAATGACGGTGCGCCAAAAGTTCAATGACCACGTGTTAGCAATTGTTGGCTTTTCTTGTCAGGTGCATTGTGGACCCTTCCACGAGGTGGCAGGACCAATTCATCAACGAAGCCCTGAGCAGGGGCTCGCGCGGGCAGCGCTTCGGTTTCGTGTACGACTCCTACTTCGACGACTCGTTCATGAACTACCTGTACTGCGAGCTGAGGCCGTGCAGCAAAGACGGAGTCTACAACTCCCCGAACGTGGAAAAGGTTTGTTGGCCGGAGAATGGATATGTGCGTGATGTGTCCCCACAAAACAAGTCGCGGTTGTAACGGCCTGATCCCACGTTGTGTTGACAGTGCGCGTCTCGGGCCGACTACTGCGCGGCGCAGCGCGTGGCGGGACGCGCTCAGCCGGGCGACGCGCAGGTCGTGGACGTCGGGCCCATTCTCGTCGTCCGGCCCGACCCCTCGGGCGAATTAAATCATGAGGGTGAGTCGGAAAACAAGAATTGTCGAATTGAAATAAAATTGGACCAACAGCCGTTCTTGCACACATCATCTCGTGTTCACGAATATATTGGGCCTTGGCCACGTTCACTTGAAAGTTGTCTACACAAGCCAGTCTTGCTCTGTTTCAGGTCGGATCGGCTCCACGCTGTCTCCGAACAGCGTCCCGAAAGGCTCGGCGGCGGCGGCGGCGGCAGCGGACCCGTGCGAGCAGCCCGAGGTGCACGTGGAGGGGCTCGACTCAGCCACCGTCGTCGGCATCGCGTTCGCAGCGTTCGTCATCGGCGTCCTCCTCACAGCCGCCCTCTGGTTCATACACACTCACACAGGTGCGGACATTCGTTTTTCGTGCCCATAATACGATCAAAGTTTCGATTTTTAAAGTCTACAGGGCAAGATCTGCGAATTTCCTGTCGGCGAAGTTGGCGTTGTGGAACCGCGCTCTTTCAAGGCGCAGCCTTCTTGTTTCGAAGACAAGTGTGCTCAGATTCGATGTGATAAAAATTTCAGGTCCGATTCGGCGGCACCCTCCCCCTCGCTCGACAGAAACGAGTGGAGAGTCGACGCCCAGCTCAACTGCACCAATCACCATTCACCAAATTCACACGTAGCAGCAACAACAGCAGCCAAGGACGATAAGCCTTATATCCAACTGAGAAACAGGGTCAGTCAAAGCGCAGGGCAGCAGCACAAACGAACACGCAGCTTCGGCGCCGAGGCCGCGGGCCACTCTACCACTCGACGAGATTAGTGCAGGAGGCACGAAATCCGGTGGTAGGTGCCACCGGGCGTTGGGACAGCTGATATCCACCAACAAACGAGCAAGGATTTTTTTTCCGCACATGGGTATTGGCTATTGTTACACTCTTCACGTTTTGATTTGTGGTGGTGTTTCGTTTTGTGTGTTTTGGGAGAAGAACAGGAAGGAAATTCAGGTCGAGGAAGAACAGGGGTACCTTTCTGCCTTTTGAAGTTTCTATATAGTGACAAGCAGTTTGTTTAGTGAGTTCCCGTGTGTGGACACACAACTGCTGTGCGTAATTTTGATGACGTCTCAATGCCAAGTGTGTGCACGCAGGGCACGTGCGCTTCACAGGGCGCCAGCGTTTGGATCTTGCGCCAACTGCTCAGGACAAGAGCTTGGACAATACTATTGAGTAGCACATCTGTTCAGCAGTGTCTGACACCTACCTCAGGTAATGCTCGCACCATTTGAACGCTCGTAAGAAAATAGCGCTGCATCATTGGAGCCTGAACGGAGGGACCTCATACACGTACACACCTGAGACGCAACGCAGAAACCTCATTGATTTTCAATGCAAGCTTCCCACACAGCATCCTGTTCCGATTGGTCCGCTGAAAGTGAGTGGGTGAGAGTGAACAATGAGTGCGAACATTTTCAAAAGTGACAGCTGCTGATTTACGTGTTGGAGCAGCACATACCAGAAGTATCGATTGTGTGTGAATGACCGTCCGCGATGCGCACAAGTGCGTCTCGTTTTGTTATCATGTGTGAGTGACTTTGTTGTGTTGTTGAGCATGGTTCTTTGTTGAAGTTCTTGTGGATTTGCCTGTACGTGATTCTTTGTCAACCAAAACGGTGCACGTTGACGGTGCGTCGGTTCTGTTTCTTCGGGTACCAAGGACGCACACAGGCTTTTCATGAACATGTACTGAATGAAACCGCAACGCAACTGGAACCTTTACGCCATGCTTCATGTTGTGCCAATCTGATGAGTTTGGGTCGTTCTTCATCTGATACGCCAAATAATTGTTTGTTAGCCCGTTGACCTTTACGTAGCATGCTGAGCAAATCAGGGAGACGACACTATGAATTTAGGAACAGGGTCCTTGTAAAACGCTGTCAAAACTTGTTTGTTTTGAAGAGAACACGTATTCACTCAAAAATGTCCTGGTGTCTCGTTTTATGGGAGGCGCTGCTCAAATTTTGAAATGCATTTTTCCCTTCGCGTTTTTTGTAACATAGAGAATGAACTGACATGCAGACAAACCTTGCTGCGTTTTTGTCTGGATCACCTTTGGTCCAGCTGCCTTGATTGACATTCAAACGTTGTCATTGGGTTCACAAGCAATAGCTTGGGTCAACTCTTCGCAGGTGTGTGTACTGAATAAAGTGTGGACGAGTGTTTTCAACGGCGGAAAGGGTTTGGATGTGCGAGGGGTACAAATCTTGCCTTTTCGATCAAAGAATCCTGGGCCTCAGTGTCCTCATACAATGATGTAGCGCTATTACAGTTCTCGTCAATAGGAACTTTGGAATCACACCACCTGGAGAAGCTAATCTCCACAGGGATGGTTTTTGTGCAGAACGAAGTTCATGAAGTGGAAATCACATTTGATGCAGTCACCAACTGCGGAAGGTGGCATTGTAACAAGTCGTTTCAAACCCGGTTCAAATTTCGAGACATAAAAACGTGTGTGTTGATGTATTGTGCAAAAGCGATTTGAATATTTTCGTTGAAATGAGAGTCAACTCGCTGTAAATATTTGTTGTTGTACAGTTGTAAATACAGTGTGTCCCAGGCTGGTTCCATGAGTCCGACCGTGTCACCCCAGTTTCTGTCTCGAGACAAAAAGACTTTCCTGGAAAGCTGTTCGTACGTGCACAGAAGATTTTCTTTTGTACACAGCCATCAAGTAATTAGTTCTCTTCACCCTGTCATTTTCTTTTTGGAAAACTTTTGATTGATAAAGTCAACGAGAAAATAGGGTCGCGATCTTTGGCGAAAAAAAAAAACACCGTTGTCGTTGGCATCAGGAAGCTCAGCAGGATCGTTTTCCCGTCGTTGTCGCGTCTAATTATTTCACTGCAAATATGTAACAATGGAGGCACAGCAAGTCTTGAGGTACAAAGTGTGTGTGCAAACTACCGTTGTTGAACTTGAAAAACCTGTTGTCAGAAAATCCAGCTGACAGTAATATATGAAAACATTGCTACAAGTGCCAAGATTTTTGTCTGTTCAATCTCATTGTGGCGTCTCTGTCTTGGATACCATAAAATTACGCAAGTTTGTCAGAAGCGATCATTCTTTCGCCTTGTTCGAAAACGTTGTCAATGAGTTGGCACAAATGACATGTGCATCGTTCTGGCTTCGTCGGCAAAGGAAAGAGAAAGGCTTTTCAGGCCAGCCTCTTGTCGTTCTGTGTATTGCATCTTCTTGCTGCACATGTTTGCAACATTCCTCAGTCTCCCATCTCCTGGCCAAAAGACATTTGCTTCTTCGAAATTGAGAAATTCTGGCTTGTTGCGTCATTTCTCTTCAGTTATGATTGTTGCTCAGGTTTTACAACTGTAAATCAAGGATGCTAGGTTTAGTTCATAAACTGAAACGTGTATGTTCTTTGCAGAGTGAGTTAGTTTGTTGATTTTGAGCGGTTGTAAATAGGTAGTGTTAAAGGTCTGCGAAAACTCAGGTTTTGAAAACAAAAGTTGTTGGATTTGCTTCTCCTTTGTTGTTCGGTCGGTGTGCGCCGCCAGCGGAACGTCTTGTGATGAGTGAAACTAAAGAACGAGTTTTGTGTCGCTTGGTGTTTTTGCGTGCAGCACCAGTTCCGCAGATCGGGAACGTCGAAGCGGGTTGTTTGGTTTGTTGATTGTTCAAAAGTTGGTACCAAGTACACAGGCAGAGGCGAAATGCGGCAGCTAGATTGTACATACCGGACAGGGAACGTATTTGTAATCGTGTGGTGTCGTTCGTGTGATACTTCAATTCGAGCAAAGACAAAAGAGTTTCTTGCTGAACAAATTCGCAGTATTCAATTTCCTTGCAGTTAAAATGTGAACATGATGGGAAATTGCACTGATTTACCCAACGAATATCCAAAAAGAACAGAAAAAAAGATTCGATCGGAACTCGCTCAAAAGCGTGTTGCACAAGTTGAGCGGTATTGAATCGCATCGTTGTGTGTGTTGTCTGTGGAAGGAAATCTGTTGCATTTGGTTTGAATTCAACTTGGAATCAAAATTCCGGCTTTTGTTTTGCTCGATTTTCGTTTGTCAGTGTATGGGGTCTCTTGAATGGTCAAAATTGTGTTAAAACATTCAGGTACTTTTGACTGACCGGCACAAGGCCTCTCAGGAAAATGGTAGAGTCTAGATTCTAATTCTAGCTTTCAGTTTTGTTTGCTTGTGCCTGCAGATCTAGAATAGTTGCAAATTTGGTTGTTTTGTTGAGGACACGCTTTGATAATTCGCAATTGGTTTCAGTTTGAAATTATGGCACCTACCCATCTGTGTGGAGCGTCACTTGTCCAAAGAAATTGTCTGTATTGTGCTTTGAGAATTCTTTTCATTGTTGTATAGATCTATTCAGGGCAACAGTTCATGTTTCTGGATCATGACTGTCCAAACTGCGCGAAAATTGGATTGAATGTATCAGAGCATGCTTGGTTTGCGTGTGCTACAACTAAACTTGATTTCCAATTCAAACGAGATGTCTTATTGAATGACGATTCAGGTTAACCTTGGTGAATTGAAACAGGTATTGAAAAGTTTGCTATTTCATTTGAAATGTTTAGCTTTCTTACAATTGTACACATGTTTTATACGACAAAACTATATGACTTGGGTCATGAATACGGGTATGTTTGTACATGTACGAAGTTTATTTATTATTTCAAAACTAATGGTATCTTGTGCGGTGTTTGCGTTCGAAAACAAATTCAAATCTTTGGCTTTCGTACAACCAAAAACTTGAACCCGGCTGCGGGGCGAAAAAAAGCACAGTTTGAAGTATTTTCTGTCGCCGTTCTCATTTGCAGAAATGTTCAGTGTTTGGGGTCACTGACAGCGGACTGGCTTTTGATCAAAGTGTCGCGTGGAAGGTTGCGTCAGTTTTGACCATTGAAATTTCGGTAGAAAGATTTAGTGGATCAGGAAACAGTTTTGACGTTGGAAAATTGGAGGCAGCTGGCTTCTGTTTTCTGTGTCGTTAAATCCAAGCGTGGCAATGTACAATAGTCTCTGCAAACTTGTGTCACGTGTTACAAGATTTTGTAACGAACTCGAGAAAGATAAGAGCAAATAATATTTGTATAAAAATGAACATATGATACAAACATATCTTGTTTCTTTCCTTATCTTTTCCGGCCCGATCTTTGGCGGAGTCGAATTTGTGCCCCGAGTGCTTTTCGGAAGCAAGCGCCGTGGAAAAGGTAGATTCTACTTCGAAGATTGTGAATCAGGGGCAACCTGGACGGGTTACCTCAGAGCTTCCAAGTTTGAGGTCACCGCAAACTTGCAACTGGAGCAGAGGAGGCTCAACTCGGAAGTGCCAGTTCGCCAACCAGATACCATCCTCGCGGCTGGTAAAGGAGATGGGAGCTGGGGTGTGTCGGGGCTCTGAAGGGGAATGACCTCGTCATGCCTGTGTACCCATTACCCGTGCATGTGACTGCTGGCACTCTACAGCGAATGGGTCTGCACACATGGCCAAGCAAAATGTCGGCACAAATCTGCATGGCATTTTGCTGCTGGAGCTCTGAAGCGGCTGCTTCTGGAGGGCCACAGTGCATGGTCAGCAGAGCTCATCCTGTGGTATAAGTGTACGTTCTGAATATTTTTGAGGAAGGGGTTCGGATTTCCCTTGCTCCAAAGGGTTTGCCTCTAACCCACCCTGGTAAGAAAGTGAGAAAAGGCGTCTGTAGTGAGGCTGAGAGCTCCCAACGATATCCTTTGGCTTCGAAATTGAACTGCGTCAAACGTTGGAAGGAATCAACGCGGACTGAGTGATGAACATCAGATTTATCACAGTATTTTCGACAAAAGACAAGCACAGAATGCACAACAACTAGAAACTTTGCACAAAGTACCGGTACTCAGTGAAAGCACGCGGTTCCACGCGGTGGGCATTGCGGCACAACTGGCACTTGGTGTTGGACGCTCCGCTGCAGGAGTACACAGACAGACACACAGACACACACACAGATACTGTGGTGATTGCACTCAAGGCGCGGAAGGCGAACTGCGCACACACGTGCTTGAAAAATAACCCAAACAAATATGCTACCTGTAACGATAAGGCGGTTTTATGAAACGCATTTTGTTACTAACGACCTGTGGCTGGATGTTCAGTCCTATTTGCATGCTCTTCGCATCTGTTTCCATCCCTCCGAACATGATCAGTTCCCCTCGGCCACACACCAGTGAATACAGGATGGTTTCCTCGGGAGCTTGCCCGTGCGCATCGTCCTCCACCGGGAGCCAGGTCACGAGACCCTCGTCCACTGCCTTGCTGATGTCCAGCGTGTGGACGTACATAGGATGCACCGTGCGCTGCTGTAAGCACGACGGAACAAACTCCCCGTCACTCTCGTCCGATGACAAGGCTGCAGACGCAGCTGCTACTCCCCGTTGTTGAGGTTGTGCATTTTGCTGTAGATCTTGCTGCTGGTGATGCAACTGCCTTTTTATTCTGTCCTCGTAGCGCTTCAGGGCCTCAAGCTGCCTCTGTCTGTTCCTCATTGCGTTGGGTCTGATGGAAGGCATTCCGGATCTCGGAGCAGCAGCAGCATGCTGAGCCGATGATGCACCAACACCGCGATTCGAAGGCCCTGGCTGAGGCTCGCTGGTCACCTGACCTCTGCCCGAACCGGAAGCGCCCAAAACTTCCTCACTGTCACTGGAACTGTCCTGACTTGAGCTCTCACTTGTTTCAGGAAGTCTACGCTTGGGCACTTGACGCGTGTCTTGAATGTCGTTCGCACTTCTTGCACAAGCTTTTGAAGTTGTGCAGAGTTTGCCCAGTTGGATTTTTTGCAGGATAGCAGTTGGAACCAGAGACGCACGAGGGGACTTGGAACTCAGTTTGCTCAGGACAACAATGTTGTCTCCAACCTGAAACACAAAGCATTGACAAGCTTCTGTCAGCCTCAGACAAAACGTCACATCATAGCAAAGCAGTTGAAAGGGAGTGCACACAAACCTTGCAGGCAGGATGATACCACAGTTGAGGTGGACTGTACAGTTTGCCCGAGATGTTAATTTCTTGCCACGTCCACTCAGTTTCGCCCATTTTCAACATCCACACGTCGTTGAATTGCTACAAACACAAATGTTTCGCACATGCACCAACTGACGATGCGGAACGCATCCCGACGAATATCACTTGAGGCTGATTTTGTTGTCGAATTTGGCAGCTCAAAAGTGCTGTTCCCAGCCACAACAAATCGGAGATCAAACCATACCATGTTCGGGCCTCCACACCCTCCCAGTGTGAGAATGTGTTGCTGGTCAACCACGACCTGCAAGAACAAGAAAACGTAGCAGGAGCGAATGGGTAGACACGCGCGCAGCAATCAATACAGCTGTCGTGAACTGAGGTGTGTGCGTGTGTGGGGGGGGGGGGTGCATGTCATTTGAAAAATAACTGGTCCAGGTACACATGGACGCAATGGTTATTGGTATACAGCCTGCTTCCACCATTACGTGGACATATGCTAAAAATATCAACTCACCTGGGAATGTCCATATCGTGGGAGGGGTTTCACGCCAGAAATTTGCTTCTTCCTCCAGGTCATATCCAGCAAATTTAGCACCCAAATATCAATGCAACTGCAAGGAAAAGGAAAACCATGGCAGTCCACACAAGTACGGTTTGTTGGGTGAAACACTCGGTTCAAGAACACCGCAGCAGGACACACACACGCGCGCGCACACACACGCACAGACAAAAAATCCTCTCACCTATGACCTTGGTTGTGGGAACCGCCAATGACAATCATGGCATTTCGAATGACAGCAGCGGAATGACCAGCAGTCCCTGGTGGTGACTCGCCACTTCCGCTGGACTCTATTTGTGTCCAGTGAATGGACTCTGGACAGAACGTGTGAACCTGGCTGAAGAAGCTGGAAAGCAAAGTTATTCTGAGCTTCATTTTGATTCAGTCCTTCAGGACAGGGTGCCTGGTAAGTGGTTGTGTGGTTTCCTCTGAGTGGCATCGCGTCAAAATTGAATGTTAACAAATGAAGCAATGTGAAACGTTGCAGTCAACGAGTGCCTCGAACATTGTTTCTTGCGATGCGTCCATCTTTCTCGTCACGTCCGTCAGAAAAATATGCTCCAGTGACAAACACAACTTTGAAGATATTACGTACCGAGCTGGCTGATGCAATGGATACGGGGTGGCATGACTCCACCCGCCAAATAATACCAGTCGTCCATCATGCTCAACAAAACTGCTGCACGCTTTTGGTGGTGGGTAAGTTCCTGCAAAGAATGCAAAACGAACGGTGATATATTTGGCTTCAATCTGGAAGAAAACAAAGGCAAACACAAAAAGTGAGACGGACAAGTTTACCGGACGCAATCGGCCGATGCCACTCTCTGTGGCGCAAATCAAATCTCCACAGGTCGTTGAACGTTGTATTTGTTGACGTGCATCCCCCGAACACGTAAATCGATTTGTCAAAGTAAACGCAGCTGTGGAGAAAGCGCTCCGATATCGTTGATCCCACGCTGGAGTTTCGGACTGACCATTCAATGCCACCGCCAACAAGAGACCTGTCAAATCTGCCCAACTCTTGTTCCTCTATGCCTGAAAAAATCATGACGTCGTGTTGTCTTTCAATGTGTGCATGATTTCAGGAACAGACGACGCAACTGTGGAGTTGGCCAGCCAGCAACTGACCAACCCAAATCTGTGCCACCTGTTCCTGTTGTAATTTGGTCTTGTGGTGGATTGGGATAAGTTTCTCTTTTCGTGGCGGATTGTTATTTCAACGCCTTTTGTGCAAACAAAATTTGACAGTGGCTGCGGAAAAAAATCTTGTGCGCTCAAAAACTTCTTTGCGCTTGTTGTCTGTCCCTGGTGTGGTTGTATGCCAACAATTGCATTCTGGAGTGGACTGTTGCTGAACAATTACCCCCAACTTAATGATAACAAAATCAGAGTCTCCGAGGACAGCAGGCTTTCACAGACAGGAAAGCGAAGGTCGAGGATCTTCAATTGTTTAGATCTACCTTGAAGAACCCTGTGCCACAATTTGCAAACGAGCCTGGCACATTTGAAGTCCCCATATGGCGAAATATGGCTCAATATTTGTTCCAAAAGTTCCTCGGGAAGATCCAGGATAGTTTTGGTTTGATTCACTCTCATTTCGGTCATGTTTGATGTGGTTTGTTGTTTTTTGTTCGACTTCACACTCCAGTTTGAATACTTCCGGCAGAACGTACAAAAGGCAAAACACATCAACTAGTCGGCACGTCATTGAAAGTAATCTCGTTATACAGGAGAAAGTTTTGATTCAGGTGGCTGTGCCACACCAATAGAACAAACAAACAATTTAAATTGATTGAATTTGCTTGTTCGGAACGAACAAATCTGAAAGGCTTGTCTTGGCTTCCAGTCACTCACATTCCCACACCACCCACGCATTCAGGGCCGTTTAGTTCGTTAGTCTGCAGGGTAACGGGTAGCTTTCTTGAAAGAAAGCAAACGATTTTAGATTTTCGGCATTCGGTCCATTTCATGCCGAAATCCGTGCACTGGTTTGCCAAATCAGTGGTGTATTAGATCTACGCCGGAATAAGGTGAGCTGTGGGCTATTTCAACATTGTAGGTCTCGAGGGATCATGACATCGGGTTCTCAACACAATAGATGAATGAGAAGCAGTGCTCAAGGCAACTGCAGTGCGAAGTCTCTTGCGCCGGTCATATCGTCAATTCTTCCTTGTTGATGGTCGCGTAGCCGGCCATCTAGGTGCTGCTGTCGGCTTAAAAACCCTTAGTATTCATGTGTGCGTCTGTCCACACTTTGGAATGTAACCACCCC
>JAAUXT010047152.1_pt1 | contig 10569 bp, 9 predicted proteins | sample 7278171 | NCBI WGS metagenome assembly JAAUXT01 (sample SAMN14350112, study PRJNA611818) | marine sediment metagenome | isolation source: surface marine sediment (1.8m) | place: French Polynesia: Moorea | collected 2018-08 | reverse complement strand
TCTTGTCTCTCTTCATGTGCCTCTTGCTTTACTTCTCTGTCTGCGTGTGCCTCTTGTCTTTCTTGTCTCTCTTCATGTGCCTCTTGCTTCACTTCTCTGTCTGCGTGTGCCTCTTGTCTTTCTTGTCTCTCTTCATGTGCCTCTTGCTTCACTTCTCTGTCTGCGTGTGCCTCTTGTCTTTCTTGTCTCTCTTCGTGCGCCTCTTGCCTTTTCGCCTGACCGATTTTATCTGTGCCGTGTCCACGTTTCTGAATTTGAATTGAAAAGACGAGTGTCAGTTCAAGATTTTCCTGAGGTTCGAGCAATAAACAAAGGGATGATGTCATGAGAACAGGGCAATTTTCGCAGTGATCTGACTGGTGACTGCATGGGAAAGACTGAGGTTGTGCAGAGAACCGCCACACCAACTGGTCGGGGCCAGACCCATCACACCAACTATATTTTGTACGTCTACAGCAAGGTGTCAAAGAAGAAGGAAATCTATCCAGTCGTTGTTGATTCTGTTGCTTGCAGGGCTCAACAACTGAACCTTTGATCCCGACAGAACCACCTTTTTAATTGGTGCCCAAGCTATATTTGTGAATGTTTGTGATGTTGTCAAAGGTCGACAGGGAACCATGGCAAGGAACAGACACCGTACCTCGAACACCACCGTCAGTACATTCCAGCTCCAAAAGGCTGTGATGACTTACGTTTAGAAGAGGAGGGAACTGTCTTTCTTGTGCCTGTTCCTGCGCCTCTTGCTTTTTCTCCACAGATGCTGGACGTATCTCGAATTGGCGTTTCTGCACGACGTGGAAGACAAAGTAATGCAAATTTTTCTTCAAATTTCCCATAATTTGAAAGCATTTCAACAGCTGCAGCGACAAACTCAACGTCTGATTGTCAATTCACTGAGAACCGCTCGTACCTCGGTTTCCTTCTGCGCCAACAGTCGCGCCAGACGCTCCAACAGACCCTTTTCTGGAAATGAGAACGTGGAAGCAACTGCACGGGATCCCACAAAAACTGCCAAGTATGGTGCTGTATCAAACACGTTTCTGGTCAATTTTTGCGTGGAAATCTTCGAAGAGTCAGCAAGCCTTAATGTACAAGGTCTCCCTGTCCTTTTTGCGACAGCGCACCTTGCGCAGCGGCGACCGCGACGCAGAGCGCGACGAGAAGCAGCGTCGTGCGCATCGTCTTCGCGTCTCCTGCTCACGTGACGTCAAACGGCTCTGAAAAATCACGCCCAGTTACAATTCACAATTCTCATCTGAATACGGCCCTGTTTTGAATATTGATTAAATTTTCTTCTGTTCACGACAACAATAAATGTTGCGCTCGCTTCCCAGTCTGGCAAAACGAGTGACAGTTCAAACACACGCACACGCACGCACACACACACACACACACACACACACACACACACACACACACACACACACACACCTGTGCGAGGGAGTTCAAAGAATCTTCAAATCTTGTTTTGTGTGACCAAACAACACCCAACAAAGTTAGATCTATGTGGATTTGCGCACAAACGACTCCGCAAGAAAATACTAACGCACTTTTTCTAGGTACGAGTTGTTTTGGGTTGGGAACACACAGTTCCTTGGAGGATTTTCGGCAGAATCCTCACAGCCAAAGATATGACAGCCCTTTTTCCCCTCTTTCGTATACTTGTTGAACAAAGCACAGTGTATTCACCAGCAATTCAGAATGTACAATTTCTCCCACCTGTCTTTCCTCCGCGGTGCTCCTTTCCAAACTTGACCTGCACGACACTTTTCACTGCTGCCTCCACGACGTCCGCTCCGATTCTGACTGTTCACGGAAAGAAACGTTCACAGAGCTTTCGTGAATTGCAACTGAGGGTCTCGTTTCTGAAGAATCTTTCGTTGAATCCCGGGACCGGACCAAACTAATTCGCGCCATTGAGTCCGCACAGAGATCCCCCATGCCGTCTTTTGTTCTGAGGAATTTGCTCATTGAAGTTGTGAGCAAGTGTCAGGTACGATTCCATCGGAACACGCGGCTCGTTTTCACTTTGCCACCGTCCGCATGGTCAAAAAGTTCATTCAAAGTTGGTAAGTATTCAACAAGGTGAAGAAAATCTTTGACGAAAACGGTTTTTGTTTTCTGACTTTCAGCGAAAAGATCCTGCAGGACGTCTCTCAAGGTTTAATTTTGAGACGGTCTGTTGTGTCAAAACGAATTGAAACAATGATTTTTCGTTCACAGCGACTTTATTTGTCACACTTTTCCATGAAATCGTCCACAGAGGTGTCAAAAGAACAGTTCAAGATCACAGACGAGACAGCAATTTTGCCTGCACGATTTCTTGAACAGTTTCACACACTTGATGCGCACAATTCCAAGCGATGCATGCGCATGCACCTGGAATGTCGCACCCCTCAACAAGAATTTGGTGTCTTTCGCGTTGAAGCGGGATTTGTTTCAAATCGGATCACATCACGTAATTCAAGCTCGACACACCGACACTGACACATGAATGACTGCGTTTCCCATTGGACGGATTCGATGCGATCTGTCTTCGTGGACGGCTCCACCTGATTTGAAAAGAACTGACTGGAACATGCACGTAAAATATGAAGGTCAAAACAGTCTGGCTGATTCGGGCGTTTTCGCACTCCCGGATTTCCGACAATTCTGAAAATCCGTCTTTGAGATCAAAAGCGAAAGGCCCGAGTCTCTCTACAAGTCTCTGCGCATGTCGTTCAAAACTGACATCAGAAAGATGCACATGAGGTGGGGGTTCTGTCGTCCAAATTGACTTCACTCAGGAGCTGATCCAGGGTTTCAATGGATCACCCCCGCCCAACTCCCTCTTGAATAAATTCGGCACCGCAGACGCAAAAATTTTGTGTTTCAATTTTCCAAACATCAAGATAAATTTAAACTTGAACACTCCTCGAGGGATCCCCCTGAACAAACACTGGATCCGCCCCTGTCACCCTCTGACATCACGTTTGAACTGAACTCCACTGTGAGTGCTGCTTGTCCTGAACATGTTCCAGATCCTATTGTTGAAACAAATCGAGCAGCAAAAACTCAGGTCTTGTTGAAGACGTGCGGCGCGATGAGGTCCGGGTCGACGAGCGACGCCTCGAGCGGCGCGTCGATGTTGTACTCGTGCGGGGCGTGGCGGCCGTGGCGGGGGCGGCCCCCTCGGCCCCCGGCGCCGCCGCCGCCCCCGCCGCCGCGGTGCGGGATGGGCAGCTCCGAGTGGTGCGCCGGCAGCGGCTCCGTGAAGAAGTACGGGTGCAGCAGCGCCTGCAGTTGAAGAGCGGAAAATGTGCAGACAACTTTTTTCAAGCACGTACACTTCACACACATACACGCACACACACACACACACACACACACACACACACACACACACACACACACACACACACCGATCACATCACAGTTTGCAATGGCAAACGAACTTCTTCCTTCTTGCCCGAATTTAAATTGGGTGTGTGGTGAGACGAGAACAAATTTAAGGAAAAGTGCTCCTTGGCCCCTGCAGGCCTCTCACTTGACGTCAAAACGTGCATATGGACTGACAAAGAGGATAATTTTTACTTTTTCACGTCAAATCTTGCATTTGACAATTTGACTTTTCCCATTCAGCCCACTTTTACGACAACTGACACGCCATTTGAAAGCAACAGCTCAAACTCTTCGCTGACTCGACCTCCGTGGCCTCACCTCTTTGCTGGGGATGCGCTGCTGGGACGGGTAGACGAGGAACTGCTGCAGCAGGTGCAGGGCCTGCTCCGAGGCGTCGGGCAGGATCTCGCGCAGCGGGATCGGCGGGTTCGCCGAGAACGAGATCTTGTTGTAGTCCGGCAGCTCCGACATGCCCTGCGTACCAAGAACACATGCAAAGAGGGACCTGGGTGGGACTGTCTCTCTCCAGCAGGTCTGGACTGGAGTCAGGAGGAAGGCCTCAAGTTTCGCCCATGAAAATTCAACGTGCAAAAAGTGAATAAATTAAACGTGTGCAGCAAAATTTGTTGTTTTTCTTGGAGGGGGGGGGACGGAGCATGGCCGCGATCCTGTGGAACTGCTGGAGTGCCTTGACAAGTTTCAAAACACGTCTCAAGCTGAAATACTCACGGGCCAAATCTCCTCCGTCGGTGTCCCCAGGACCCGCAGTACGCAGCACAGCTGCTCGATGTCGTTCTCTCCCTGCAGAAACAGCAGTGACAATGCGCAATCAAGTCGACAACACCAATCGACGGAAGATACACAGATCAACTCGTCTGCAAAGCGCGACTTATGTTCGCGTGAGTACAATAATCAAACACGAGCCCATATGATTGGCGCTCGAACGTGTTTGCGCTCCGACTGATGAGGCCATCCAAGTGTTTGTTGATGCATGCAGATGACAGAACTGTTTGTGGGGTTCTCGTGCATGTGTGCTTGAGCATCACAAAAAGAGTTTGCATGCAAGTACAGTTTTGCGGCAACAGAACGGTTAAACTCACTGGAAAGAGCGGTGAATTGTTCAGAAGTTCGCCGAAAATGCAGCCGACGGCCCTGAAAGCAGAAAAGAAAATTTCCACAAAATAGAGACATCAAAGTAACATTCAGACCCCCACTGGACAAGAACAAAAGCTGATATGGCAATTTTGCCGCAAGGAAGTCTTTCTACAAAAAGCGCGGCTTGCTTTTTTTGGTCGTTCGCAAGTTTGTGGCAGCTCGTAGCAGAAGGTGCCTGCAGCGCCGCGGCGGGAGCCGATCGATGCCCAAACGCAGCGGCAGCAGCAGCAGCAGCGGACCCGCCCGGCCCGGCCCTGCTGCGGCGCTGTCAAACCGAGAGGGCCGCTTCTCACGCTGGCGGTGCGCGCGCATTCCGGGCCTCGAGTCTTGCTCACGCCGATACCAATCAAACGCATAGCAAACCAAAGGTGGCGTTTGACTGCAAGTGGATTGGTGGGTTTGTATAGAAGACAAGCGACAGAAAGTCCATTGATCCGTTGTCGGTGAACATGAACGGATCCTACTGAATAGAGTTGTGCATGTGGTTACTTTTTGCCAGGTTTCCAAGAACAACACAAACAAAAATACTTTTATCTATCTATCTGTCTATCGTTTACCATTGTGCGGTGGCGCGAGAGTTCCTTTGAAATTTGCAACTGCAATGAGAGGTGTGACGAAGCACCGTCCTCTTGTCAGATTTCAACGTCCGCGCAAATTGACGTCAAAAGTGGCGCTGCGCGCGGCGCGTGTCTGAGAGGGCGCGACGGCGCACAACGAGGGGAACGCAACGAGAGACGACGACGGCACGAGCAGCTTAAACCACACAACTCCTCAAGACACAGCAGCAGTCCTTATGTACACAACCCAGGGATCACAAGATTTACACACTGCAGCGCCTTGCAGTTGGGGATCTAAACAAATCTCGCTGTCTGGCAGATGCATCAGGTGAGCCTGCATGCTGCCCATGCACCACAACTTTAATCTGCTGTTCCTTGTGTTTTGCAAACAAGTGTCTGGATCAAGCAGGTTGTTTTGCGGAGTGTTATCTGCGGACAGAACGCATCGTGCAGTGATACCGAGTCAACAGATGCGGACAGTCTGTCGGGCACCTTGAGCTCACTCACTGCAGAACGAATCCAACTGGAGCTGGGACGGTGGCGTGTTTGAACAATTTAAGGATTATGCAGGAAGCCAAGTGGAACTGGGATTGATTGGCAGCGCTCATGCATTGATGCGCCTGACACAAGACTAATCCATAAATGCAACTGCCTCAGTGAACAAGGCTGCTGATCCCAGGGACAAAAACGTGTGTGTTGACACGGGGGAAATTTGCACACCAGCGGTGATCCGAAGGAGAAACGACTGCACATGCACGGTAAGTTTTCCATATTCAAACTACGAAGGGTTTTTGATGGGGATCTCTCAAGCACTGACACACCCGTATTCCGTGAAAAAGAAATCTTCAGAAGCCAACTCGTCGTGGCGTGATGCATCCGTGGTTTTGCGTCTGAAATAAGAGACTTATGCACTCGAGCCTTGCTGATCAAGATCTGTTCAGGGATGCCGCCCCGTCGCAACCGCGGAGAGGTCTGCAGTTTTCGGAATCAAACGCTTCATTCAGTTGCAATCAAACCACTTTTCGTTCCTGTCAAAGCTGCCATGAAATTCTGGACTTTGTCGCAGCTGCAAAAGACGTGCACAACAAAAAAGCCGTCAGCCGTACAACAATCTCATTGTGGGCTTGTTCGCTGCACATGACCAAAAGTTTCTCTTCTGCAAGTCAATGCGCACAAATACGCAGGATTTCGCTGCAGAACACGTTTCCGCATTCTCAGCAATACTGTGTGCGCCTCCATAGAGGAAGTTCGCCGACAGTACCGATGATGAAACGAACCGTGCAGCTCGGTCCATGGAAACTGAAGCCAGCGAAGCGCTGCGGAAACACTGATTGCGCTGCTCCACGATTGCACTGATTGAGTGAGGGGCGCCGGACAAAACCCACTTTTGTGGCCTCCCGCTGTTGTCCCCTGATTTTTCCGCGGTCTGAGCATGCGCAGAACAAGCAGAATCAGTTCGTCAACGCATGGAGGCACTCTCCACGACAGATTTCTATTATTCATCAAAACGAACTGGAAGAAGCCTTCAGAATGTGCCACGGTAAGCTCTGCATGAAGCTGGCAAAGTGTTAGACACCTCTGATATACCCGAGCTTTTTCCTGTGTTCACTTGGTTGCTCTTGTCAACGAACCTCCGGCATCAACACTGCGTCTGTTGTGAGAAACGCCGCGGTTTCCCGGGCTCGTTCAGAATTGTTGTGGATTCATCCATCCATCGCTGCAGATTTCCCCGCAGAGCTCTTCCAGCCCATTTCTCAAACTCCGGCCCGACATATCGCAGGGAACGAGTCGCCGAAATCCCATCATGCGATTGCGAGGCGAGGCGGGCGGCTTTTTTTCACTCGACGATAAATTCCGTCATGCGCTGCAGGAGAAAATCAGATTTTTCCCGTGTCGTGATTCAAATGTGGGGGACCCCGAGGATAGAGGATTTGCTCCCCCCGCATTGTTGGTAGAATTTATAGCAGCGCATTGAAGAAAATCCTCGTCTCAACCAAAGCTTTCGTTTTGCAATGGAGCTGAGTAACAATGTGGAAGCCCTCCAACAGTTTTATCAAACACGTGAATGTGGCATCAAGTTGATGGTCTGTCCAAATACGGATTCTTCTCTTCCAAAAAAGGCATTCAATTCTCTGACTGCAGAATTATTTCTGTCCTTGGTGACAATCGCCACGGGAAACGAGATGGATGATCCATTTAGAATCCATCTCCCCGTCCTTCCCTCGTGCGGCCCGTGACCTGCAGTTGGAGAGAACGGGCGCAAGTGGAGAGAGGGTCGGACCGCGTGAACACAAACACAGAAAGGCAATGCCACTCTCAGAGCTGTAAAATCCAGGGAGATCACTCTGTTCCAGAGCTCCATATTTCCTCCATACATTGATTGGGCCTCGAGCGGTTGCTACGGGAGGCCACGGGCTCAACTCCATCAACAGCTCAGCTCTCCAGCTCCTCCTGCCAAAAAAAATTCACTTGTCGTCGAGGCGCTCCAAAGCTGAAAACGGCAGAACTACTTCATGTGCTACAGAGGCATGAAATTTAAATGAGGCTGTTCGTTTTGAGACGCTCAATATCCAACGACTCCCAAGAAAATCATTCAAATTGTGGTATCCTCAAAGGCATTTGGAGCATTGCATGCTGGGTCCAACATATCAATTGCATCCACTTGCGGTGAAGGGAAGTCGAGTTCAACAAGAGCAGCGGACCGGATGACAAGGGGACCACTGCGCCTCTGGACTCGCCTGCAGCTCGAGCCGCTTTTAGATCCAGAGAAGGACGCAGCGCAGCGTTAATTAGAATGCGAGGTTAATTGGAATGGAGATAGCAAATGCAGGAAGGGGATTCGCTGAGCCTGACTTGCATGGAGATGAACACGGAACAGCGTCACTGTGGGACTCGGAACAAAAGGCTTCACAGGAAGAACCGAAGCGCGCTGCTGATGAGTTCAAACAACGAACTCCATCACCCAATCAATGCACTGCAGGGAGAAAGAGAGTTTGGACCCATGTATTGTTGCACTCGAGCCAGAAAATCCCCTCGCTGCCTCTGTCATGCAAAAACCAAAATTTGGTCCCAGGAGATCGTCAACCAGAAAAATCAGGCAAACTGTGAAGTGAAGACTTGTGGAGCTTCAGATTCAATTTCAAGAGATTATGACTTGGAATGGAGATCTCACCAGGGACAGTCGCACAGAAGGTGGCGGATCCCATTTGAACAGCTGATTGGGTGCGAGATTTGATGGACGGTTCGCGTGCCAGATCTATGCACGTCACCATGGATACAGCAGGTTGTCAAGCGATAGCGTTGCGTTGAAAAATGACTTTCACCTCAGAAATTTGTGTTTTGGGAACTTCACAATTATTTTGACTATTGTTAATTTTCTCCATGCCATACACATGTGTCTGCCGTTTGTCACAAAAAAAAATGCGTAAAGCACAACACACAATAGTATCCTGTGAGGATGTGAGGAACGGTTGGTGGCTTGTGAACGCACCTCATGCGAGATTTCAGCCAGGATAATCGACAATGGTGCAGAGTGCGCACTTCACCCCGACTCCCCGAAGCCTCAGAGTGAAAACGCCCGGGACTGAGTGAGGAGCCGGGCCCCTGACCTGCACTCAAATTAGATTCTCTTCCTCCACAAATTGAGTTACACGCAACAATGTTCCGCCCCCTGTGGAAACAAAGCGCGCTCTCCCAACACCCACAACACAAGGGGGGAATTCTGCTGCACCGCTGCCGAGAAAAAAGGGGTTGTTGTGGTTGCATTTTTCCCAGCACGGTCAATTGACGTAAACGCCTCAATGAAGCCAAAGAGAAAGAGCCGAAAAGTCCAGAACTCGAGTAGATATGCGAACAATGCGCAAATGATGGGGCGGGGTTGAATTGAAACCGATGTTGGACAAGGACACTTATCAGTGCAGACACCCGGCGAACAGCCCTGGCAGCAGATATAAAAAAAACAAAGCATGGTGGTTGTTGGGAGTGAAAAAACTTTGCTCATCAGCAAATTTTGTGAAGTGGAATCCTTTGTCCTTTTGAATTCTTTGAATTCATTTTCTGCATTCAGCCTCAACGTCCCTCGCTTGACGCGTTTTTGTCAATCAACCCACAAATTCCTTGACCGAAAATCGTGACGAAACATCGCGGTTGGTTGAGACAATCTCTGGTGAAAGTGGAACCCGGGGTCTGATAGCTGTTAAGCGCTGCTCTCTGAAGAAAGCGACCGCAGCCAGCACGCGAGCCCGCCATCAGCGCTCAAACGATCCCGACTGCAGCGGTGTTGTCTCCTTGTTTGCAGCAATCGCGCCACGGAAGGGAAAACGGGAGCGACGCACGCGATGCTGGACGACAGGGTTCTCACACTGTGCAGAAAATGGTTCCTGTGAAACCAAACGACTTTTCAAGGCCATTGGTCGAGAAAAAAGTTGTGTGATTGAACAGTAACCTTCTTTCTGAGGTGAGAACCCATTTCTACCCGATGCGAGCACACACGAGAGGTTATGTGCCGCAGAGTTGTAGAAGCGAGTATTCCGTACAGCGACTGGTGCGAGTGTGGTCACAGGAAAGTTGAAACAAGAGGCAGTGCGTGGGGCAACTGCGAGTGCCATGTCCCTGTGCGCCCCCGCCCCTGTCCACGATGGGACGTGGGACATTTTGACCGAGATAATCAGTTCAATCACAGGGGGTTCTTCCTATCAAGGGGCATCGCACAAGGAACTGACAAAACGCAGCACGGATCTTTGGGACCCGGTTGCGTGTCAGAGAAAAGTATTCTGCCCTGCCCGCAGACGCTGTAGATCCAAGACACAAAACCCACAAAGGTTTGACAGGCGTCCTGAACACCGGGGCAGCTTCGTCCTGCACAGCTCCGCCTCTCTGACAGCCTGCATCCTCTCCCGCAGCCTAATCCAGGATGGATGGAGGAATCCACTGTCCCTGATCCAGCCCTGGCAGGCCGCTTTTGTTCGGCATGATGGGTTTTCGCTTTTGCACACTTCCCAGTCGAACTGGATCAAGGCTTCTGGGTGATTGTGCCAAACTGTTCAGCCACACACAACAAGGTCGTTACTTCTGGGCGAACAGATCAAGAGATAAGAACGTGTCTTCTGCTCATGTGAATTTTGGAAGTGGTGAAAAACGCTGTGTTTTCTGCCAATGAAGATACATTGTGAGACAGGGCAGTGATCATCCACACGACAGCGATCGAGCGCGGTCCCCCCGTACGTACGCGCACCGTGACTGGGGCTGCTCGCCCCTTCCTCCCGCCCCACCGCGGCTGCCCGCCCCTTCCTCCCGCCCCACCGCGGCTGCCCGCCCGCCCCTTCCTCCCACCCCACCGCGGCTGCCCGCCCCTTCCTCCCGCCCCACCGCGGCTGCCCGCCCCTTCCTCCCGCCCCACCGCGGCTGCCCGCCCGCCCCTTCCTCCCGCCCCACCGCGGCTGCCCGCCCCTTCCTCCCGCCCCACCGCGGCTGCCCG
>JAAUXT010098939.1_pt1 | contig 10570 bp, 12 predicted proteins | sample 7278171 | NCBI WGS metagenome assembly JAAUXT01 (sample SAMN14350112, study PRJNA611818) | marine sediment metagenome | isolation source: surface marine sediment (1.8m) | place: French Polynesia: Moorea | collected 2018-08 | reverse complement strand
TGAAACTGCTGCTGACATACTTTTGGAAGATGCTGCCTATAGGTGCTTCGATTTGGCTCGCACCGATTTGGCTCAAATCGTGCAACCCACCTCAAATCACCTAAAAACAAAACAAATTGCGCCTGAATATAATTGGAGGCAGATTATATTTCAGAGGGGTACAGACATGCTCCCGCACCCATCCTCAACGTCTGATCGTTCCTTCCGTGCATGCGTGCGTGTATGAATACGCTTTTCGGTTCGAGTACGAAATCTCCTGGCCAAGAAGCAGAGCGAATCTTATCTTGGTGTACAAAGAATGAGAACACGTCTGCATTTGGAGAGGTTCAGGTTTGTGTGTGCACATGTGCGCGTTGGACCGTTTACACTTGTATATGCAAGACAAGTCTGCTCCAAAAACATCTGTTTGATGGACAAAACAGAGAAGTATTTACGTCGCAGGCACAAAAACGGAATTGGCTTTTTTGCCGTCTTTCGATGAAGAGAACCAGAAATGTCTGAGCAGAACAATGTATCTGAGGTGCAGCCTCCGTTCAAACTGGAACGTTACTTCGCGCAGTTTGAGTTCAGCACCCGGTTCCTGCTCTCTGCTTCTGACCCGGAATCCGTCAGCCTGAAAGAATTGTTGGAACTGGCTGATGACGAGTGCATGAAGCTGTGGGATGATTTGTCTCTCGGGTGAGGACTCATGGCATGACAGATACACATCTTCTCCGGCACGCATCTTGCATACAGCGCACAGAGGATTCGTGATCTCTGAGGAAATGTAACAGCAACATGTCATTTGGGAAGTGTGTGTGTGTGTGTGTGTGTGTGTGTGTGTGTGTGTGTTGTGTGTGTGTGTGTGCGTGTGTGCGTTTGCTCTACGGACGTAGAGTGATAGCATTTCGATGTGGACTGAACACGTACACACTGGCCTCAGCTGTGTCCTCCCCCCCCAAGCCATATCTGCACCCTCGCCATATCCCCCCTTGTCCATGTTGCCCTCGGCCACGTTGTCCCCCCTTAGCCATGCCCCCTTGGCCATGTTGCTCCCCCTCTTTGACCATGCTCCCTTGTGCATCCTCTCATTTTCCTGCATGTGTTACGCCGTCCCGCGTGGCCTTTCGTGCCAACCAAAGCGCGTGCTTGCAGATACACGGAGATGAGAGGTCATCCGCTGCTGTTGGAAGAAGCAGCCAACGTGCATGGTCTGAAGCCGGAGAACATCCTCGTTTCAGCTCCACAGGAGGCGATCTACTTGGTCTCCAAAATCCTTGCCAACCAGTTCTCAAAGTGAGGATTACAGGTCGTTCCGTTCATAACCGGTGCAACGTTTTGTAACCACGAGCTGGTGCGCGCCTCTTTTTCCTCGGCCAAAATCACCAGCACGTCGACTGTTCAACCGTGCAGCCTTGTCTGGAAAAATGCACCTGTTTGTTTTGCGTTCTACTGAAACCCCTCGTGGCTTGTTTGGAGCTCTGGGGTATGGAGCTCTGTCTTGCAACGAGCATTGCTTCTGTTTCGTCAGGGTTCCCTGCATGCAGCTGGGTAGTTTTAGGAATCTGTCTTTCCAAGGTGTGGTACCTCAAAAAGGAGGACTGAAACATTGTCACTCAAAAGTGTGTTCAAAACACTGTTCCTTTTTTGTCTTCTTGTCCTTTCAGGTCAATTCTTGCATCTCCATGCAGACGTTCCATTCCAGTTCAGCACCTTTGGCACTCAGATGGGCATGTATGTGTTCCAGAGAAAACCCGGGCACCGTTCATGTGGTGGCAACATTTCCTGCGTACCAGAGTTTGTACCAGAACCTGGCAACGTTTGGTTGCACCGTTGACTATTGGCAACCTCGCTACAACCACGAAGACAGTTCATGGGCATTCCACTTGGAAGACTTGCAGAAAGTCATCAAGGTATATTTCGAACTCACTGCTGATTTTTCTGTCAACATGTTGGGTGTGCCGTGTTTCAGGCCGACAATTAACACAACCACACTCACCGCTACTCATCCGTCCGAGCGCAGGTTCACACCCATCATGGCAATGTGCTTGAGTGTATGAGTACGGACCCAAACTCCTCCGCATGGCCATGCATGGTACCATCACCATGGCACACCATGTGCGCAGGCACAAAGTTCACTGCACACGCGCATGCATGCGTGCCACACTTCATGTCATATCTTTGCAGGACAACACGGCCCTACTGGTGATCAACTTCCCTCACAATCCGACAGGATATCTGCCCCCAGACGAGGACTTCCACCGACTGATTCAGCTGTGCAGAGAAAGAAACATCTTTGTCTTCTCAGATGAAATGTACCGTTTCACCAACAGCGACGGAACAGAGCCATTCCCTTCAGTGGCGCAGCTGTACGAGAAATCGTTGTCCTTGTTCGGAGTGTCGAAAACCTTCGGTTTGCCTGGACTCCGCATTGGCTGGATGGCTTCACAAGACGCAGGTACAGTATTGGACTGTATGCTGAGCCACTGGCAACAAAAGCGCTTCGGGTTGCATTTGGTATGTTTGGGTGCATTCATGGCTGTTGCAGCAATCTCTTTACTTCTCAATGCCGTGGCCTGCAAGATAAACAAGTCAGCTGGGTACAGTATATAGAATTCACTCCCATTACAAAGGGGGCACGGCACAACAAAGTGAGTGGTTTTATCTCGGTTGGGTGAACTTTCAGCCCTCTTACAAACGTTGTTTCTGCTGTCGACGTGGGCTGTGACAGGAACACCACGGCCTCACCGGACACAGTCACTTGATGAACCAACTTGGTTCTGTCAGTGCAGAGTTTGGCCCAGGCGTGTCCCCATGGTCCAACAAAAGAGGTGCTGATGCCTAAGAGCCAACTTGAGCCCCCCTGTCATTCTTGCGTGAATTCCATTCCGAATATAATCCAGTTGTTCTGGAGCAAGACGCACTTGTTGTTGCAGACTTGCTGGAACGGATTGAGAAGCTAAAAGATTACGTGACGATGTGCAGCTCGGCGCCCAGCGAGATTCTCGCCATCATCGCGCTGCGCTCGCGAAAGGCGCTCATAGGCCGCACCGTGGCGCATATCTCGCGCAACCTCGACCACCTCGACGCCTTCATGCAGCGCCACAGGAGTCTCTTCGCCTGGCATCGTCCGCGCGCCAGTACCATGGCATTCGTGCGTCTAAAGCCTGCGATCCTCCAGCGTTTCAGTAAAGGTAGGACGCTTCGCTTTCTTCACGTATTATTGTGCGTGCACGAACACTGCAGATAGCACACATCAACAAAGCTCAGTAATTTTGACACACACACATGAAAACCATCAATCTGGCAAGGTACGAGGGGACTATTACAAAGTTCCCTACATGCCGTGTACATTTTTGAATGGTCACTCACACACTGTGTGCAGTTGGAGACGGCAGTGACGGGGCGGAGGCATTCTGCACAGCGGTCCGCGAAGAGGCCGAGGTGCTGCTGCTCCCCGCCACCGTGTACAATTTCACCGACCACTTCCTGCGCCTGGGCTTCGGCAGGGCAAACCTCCCCGACGCTCTTCGGGCGCTGGAGACCTTCATCTCCAAAAATGGCCTCGACTAGCTGCACAACGTGGCAGCAAGGCACGGGGCATTATTGCCGAATCGTGGCGGCGCGAGCGTGAATCAAGCTGCAAACAAGGCAGCATCTCCAGTTCAAACTGCGCGACCTGCCTTGTGCACATTCAAATTGCAAACGAACGCCTACAGACCCTGAATTCATTGAGCGATGATTGGAACACATCTTTTCTCCACGATCACACCCATTCTTCTCTCATTTTTGGCCTGAAAACTGAGAATCTGGAACTCACGGTAAAAGTACATATGAGATTCCGACTTGAGTGTTTATGGGTGACACACAGGCAGACAGTTCGTGCCCACTCAATTTCATTTTTAGTGTCCAAACACGCTTCGCAGTTCGACGCTTTTGGTCTGTCTGATGACTGGATCTCAGTTTCGACAGTGCTTGTCACAGTGAGAAATTCGTCTGCCTTCCGTTCGACTGAAATCATGACAAAACGAGACTACTATGGCAAGCAGATCTCTGGAAATGTTTCGTTTCCCTGGAGACAGCCTTCGGTTGGCGTTCGGACGATTCTTCCAGCGATTTCAGTTGTGCTGGTTGGGCACTTGTCTGTCTTTTCTGTCGACAAGCATTCTCGACCATCACCAGAGCACGCAGACACTTGAGCGAAATGAACGAGTTGTGATTTCGTCCCTGTGGAGAGCAAATTCAACAAAAACAATTTATGACAAACTTTTTTTTGATCTACATGAACGGCTCAAACGACAGCTTTCACAGAAAACCGTAATGATCGTTCTTTTCACTGCAGAATGTGAGTTTGAATTTTGTCACGTTGTTATGAAATAAATGAGAACGAAACCTTTGCAACCCTTGTTGCTGAACACAAAGCTGTTTCTGAAGTTTTGAAGTGTCACTGTTCGAATGAAGACGGTCACCAACAACACCAATGCATTGCACTTTGTGTCAAGTAACGCTGTCAGGTTGTTTCCCCCTTGGTCAGAAAACAACCAAACGCTAATCGTTCAAATGTTGCGCCCTTAAGTGCAACCTTATCACCCTTGAGATCAGTATGGCCCAGAAAGGAGTTTCTGGTGCTGCTTCACCCTTTATATTTCTGGCCAACACTTCGTACAGCGCTGACAAAAATAGTCACTTGTGCTAGTACGTGTAAGTGTGATCACGTACGTGCCACATCAGTGGTCTGCAAAAGCACTTCAAACATTTTGTACAATTTGCCAATTATTTCATCTGTACATTTATGTACACTCTACGTACAACAGCTTGGAAAAAAAGAAAATTGGTCTCGGTTGTGTACACAAACGATGTGTGCCAACACCTGACACAACTTGAGTGTGATTTTCCAGCTTGCAAGAACCGACTTACACCAGAACACTTGTCGGTGGAGACTCGTGTTTCGACGGGGTGAGTCTGTCATGGGTCGTCGAAAGTTCGTTGAGAAATGAAATTTTGAGCGGATCGCAATTCTGCTGCACTTTCATCCAAATTTTCCTGAGCAAGGTTCATTTGGGAGGGGTCTGCTGGACAAAGAAACAGACCAGCGAAACTTTGACAACAGATGTGTCGCTCAGTGGGCAATGACGACCAAGTGATCGCCACTCAGAATCTGAGTGGCCGTGAGTGACAGCGACCAAGAAAAGCTACACCTTGATGACAACAAACAATTTGTCCCTTGCCGTCACCCCAATGACCACTGACCATTGGGATCAGGGGGACAGGAGAGAGGTTTTCAGGGGAATGATGGAAATTCAGAAATTTTCCAGCAGCCATCTTCCTCCGCTTTTCCTTCAGGTGGGGGCGATAGCAACCAACAAATTCTCAGTGGTCATTGAGATGATGGCCACAAAGAACTTATCATCAGCCACTGCCACGCACTGGCTTCGGGACGCGCCAGTGTAACAAGAGATTTTCGTCGGAACTTTTTTGTCCAGATGATAAATTTGCAAAAACATCTCCTCCGCAACATTTCGGGTGCGAGATTCCTGAAAGTATTACACGCACAAATTTTTTAAACAGTTGCAAACCAGCTGCACCTTTCTTGGGGATTCAAGTGGAAAAAGAACTGAAGCTGTGAAGAATGATTTCCTTTCGGTGTCGTTATTCCCGCGCCCCCGAGTCTTTCCTGCAAAGCGAGTTGCTCCCAAAAATCCAAACTGCCTCGAGTTATCGTCGTGACTGTCCGATGCTCTTCTCTAGGCGTCGACTTCTGTTCAGACTTGTGAACAGAAGATCAGAAGAGAATCTCGAACTATCACAGTGCTGCGTGCCAAAATTTTCCTTCACCCAGTGTGTGTCAAGTTCCGTCAGAATGCTGTGTATCCATCGATATGTGCACCGTGGTGAAGTCGTTCTCACAAAGGCGGCGGCGATTTCACAGAGAGGTTCGAAACGCTGGCGCCGCTCTGCGCGGGCAGCATGATGTTGCCAGGAATCACATAGTCGCCGATCATGAACTGGTTGCTGACGGGGTAATTCGTGCTCTGCGTCACCGGCTGCAAACAGAAAGATCTGGTATTTCCATGTGGAAGAGTTACAGGCAAAGCAGGCCAGTTGACGAAAAAAAAATGTTGGAAGGCATTTGTGACTGTGAAGGAAGTGGCCATCCAGTGTCGCTTTCACGTCGAACAGAACAGAAGGCTGCCCCAGTGTTCTTCCCAAAGCACTCACAAAACAGTTCGAAAAGAGCAGCTCGTGTTGAGACTCGCGGTCTCCAGCATTGCAAGCGACTTTTCAGCAGATTTCCTCTTGTTGCATGGGTCGGTGCGTTTGTTTCTCAGGGTTGCCGCTCAAGGATCAGAACAAAATTCCATAGGATACCGTGAGAAAAATTCAGTTTTTCAGCTTTTCCAGGACGAGTGGGAACCCTGACTGTTTCGCCAAAAGTTTTGCCGGGTCTGAAAGACAACGTGGCGCATCATTTGGGTGACTTACCCCTCCCCCCACCACCTCACACGAGTGCACACAGACAGATCTTGACTGTACCAAGCCCGACAGGCCGTGGTCTTTAAAAGAGCGCCGTCACCGGGACGCCAAATGTACAACACAATTACGGTGGACTCTGCGACCGCTGTTTCAATTTTCCCGACTCACCGATGCTGCTAAATAATCCCGGTCTGATTTCCTGACCACCAACCGACATGGATGAGATCGGTAACGCTTTCTGGCTTGCTCTTTTCTGTTGACGGCAATTGGCCTTTTGTGCTGCAGCTTATATTTCCCAGAAGCTGTTGTTGACCACTGTCGTACTCTCGCGATCAAATCTCACAACACACTCAGATTGTCCTGACAACGGCTATGTCGCACCGTCCGAATTCAATTGGAGCGACGGAGAGTACGTCTCAAGTACCACGCGCTTCCATCGTGCAACACAACTGACCTGGAAGAGACTGGGAGAGATGCCGCCACCAATCGAGGTGCGCGTGTTGAGGTACTGCTGCTGTTGAGGGGACTGCGGCCCCGACGCGTTTTGCACGATCGTCGCCGTCGGGATGCTGCCCGGGTTGATTGGTGCCACGTTGCCCCCTGCCAGTCAAATGAGGGAAGTCTCAACGTCGCAAACACGGGGATTTTGTTTGCGTCTGCGGCTACAGTTCCGCCTCTCAACTTCGAACTCCATGCCACAGAACCGGGACTTGACAAGGTGATTCAAGGTTCCTGAACTTCAAAATCAGTAGCGCACAGGTAACATTTACACCGTACAATCTTCTGAAAGCACATGCGTGTCACTCAATGAAAATGCTCAGTGCAAACCTTTGGAATTCCAAGTGTGTATAAAATATTTCCCGCTCTTACGCGTTCAAAGTTCAAACAAAGATTTTTGGACAAAACCAATTTTGCGCTTATTGTTTCATCTTTTTCATGGGATCTGCCTTGGCGATCATTGTTTCATGTGCACATGATTCGAAAGTGAAAGATAATGTACAAACGAGGAAGGGAGTGAAAACAGTTGTTTATTCCACCTTGACTTTGAGTATGCGTTTTTCACACTGAGCATTTTACAAGCGACAACATTCCGGATGTGATTATGTAAGAGAGTCACTCAAGAAAGTGAACATGTTGCTGTCAGGCAAGATGAACTTCGCCACACAACAAATTGAGAAAATTTAGCGCACAGAAGCCTCCATTTCGTGACCCAAAATCAATCCAAACATTGTTCCACATGCCACGAGCAAAACTTCTCGGGATGACGGTCGTAAAAATAGAGGCCCATAACATCGTGTCAGCCTGAGATGAAATATAAAATCACTTCAGAACAGGTGCACTGCAAATCCAGACGTGCATGGACAAAGGAAAACTTGCTGAACGTTTTCACCTTCACTTTTTTCCTCAGAACATGGCTTTCTGATTGGCAGTGAGCAAACAAAAACTAAACCACAACGAAAAGAAAAATTGTTCAAAATCAGGCAAGAAAGCCGGCTGATTTTCAGTGGCGGGTTTCGAAGGTCAAGACGCAAAATCAAGAAGGCCAGGCGAGTCAGTTTTTCGACAAGAAATTATTTCCAAAATGTTCTTGTGCCTGAAACGAGCATGCCATTTTCGTGAGAAAAAAAGCACCAGCTTATCTTTCATGGTGCATGTGGTGCTCTGCCTCGCCTTTCCAGACAGCACCCTCCAAAAAATGGGAGGATCCAGAGTTCCATTCAATACAAAATAACCCACAACGAGTTCAACCAAACGAACCCACGGACACACAATGTGAATGAAGATTTACTACAACTGACCTAGAGCCACAAGGTTGTTTTGCACGACGCCTTGTGTTTGTTGCTGCTGAACCTGTTGCGTTGGATCAAGAATGCCACCATTCAGCAGGCTGCTCACTTGGAACCCGTTGCCAAACGTCTGTTGTGACTGGCCCACTGTAACTGAAAGCACATGAAGTATTCGTGGAAACTAATTTTCGATGAACCCGAAACATGATTGAGCCAACGGCGTCTCACGTCAACGAGAGCAACAAAGATCATTCGTTCACTGTCACGCTTGGATCTCAAGTATCACCAAACCGCATGCACCCTTGAAAACGCTCGCCATTTTGCCCCAAATTGAGCTTCGAAAATAGAGTGTCTTGTACAAGGTTTTCCGTTTCAATGGGACCTCAGCACCAGAAAATGCAGGTCAAAGTTGGGTTGCGTCAAAAACTTGGGGCCGACTTGTACATGGGTGAATACGGTACAAACTCCAACCCAACAGAACAAATGTTTCCTGAATGACACGAACATGACAACGGGTTTGAGTGATTGCCTTCAACACTTTCGTCGTCTTCTGGCAACCCTGAAAGCACACGACACAGCCCCATTAACGTACAAACACCCAGTGGCGTGGCGTGTTCCACTGAAAACTTCCCTGCAAAACTCACAGGTGTGGATGGGTGAGACAACAGAGGTCGTACGCGCAGCAGCGCGGGATCCACGTATCTGGTGCAACTGACTGACCACGAGGCATTCCTCTGTTGTAATGGGGTAAATTTATTTGTCTGACACGCGAATGTCCACTCAGTCTCACCACCCGCAGCGTTCCAATGCTCAGGTTTCGAGCTCACCTGTCGGGTCTGTGTTGTTCCAGTAGGCGTCGCTGGGACTCTGGTGGTTGTTACCAGGGGGCGCCTGCGGCTGGACGCCCGTGTAGCGGAAGAATGGGTTCTTCAAATCGAGCGTGTTTGTCGACTTTGTGTTTGTGCCCGGCACCGTCAACTCAATGTCAACGTCGTAACTTTGTCTGCAATTGGACGAAGATAATCACTGTGAACCAAGATTGGCCATAACCGACTTCAGAAGGGCCCCTTTGCCGGCGTGCTACGTATGATCGTCATCTGATGGACCACACAGCAAGAGATGAAAACTGTTTTCTTGTTTTGTTTGGACATAAGATCTCAGAATACGAGTGTCTTGCAATGAAACTGGAATTCACAGTTGTGGACTTTATCGACGAGCTTCCAGGAAACTTCGCGTTCACGCACCTCCTGTTGGCTCTGAGGACGACTTTTCCGGTGAGCGTCTGTCCCTGTTTGACGAAGACCGGGTTTTGCAGCAGGCAGCGCACCTGATACCAATGCGTCAGCGGTTGCGTCGGCGCCGTCGACAGCCACACCGTCGTGCTGAAAACAGAACCACTCACTCAGCACAAGTGTCTTGAATGCAACGAGCGTGGAGAGGGCAGGGAACCGCCTAGAATCTGTTCCCCACCCCCGGCCGCCGCTGTGGATGTACTTGTTTCAAGGTAAAAAAGAATGGAATGGAAGAGATTCCTTTCAAAAACGACTCCCGTCCCCCCAAGTGCTCAGATCATGGTTCCTCAACCGCGCAATTCCAATCCGATAAAAGGGACAAAGAGGAGACACTCCACAATCTCGCGGAAAAGTTCAGAAAGTACGCACTCGTGTCCAATGAAAGCGACGTCGAACCAGAAGGCGAGTCCGTGGACGGTTCCGGATTGGACCATGGTGAAGGTGACTGGGATCTCCATGTGGTGCAGGTCCGTTTCGTGCGCCGTGCCGAAGTCCACCGTGTACTTGAGCGAGCGGGCCATGCAGATGCGCATGTCGAACGTGTCCTGGAATCAAGAGTTCCGACCCGCGTACAACAAGCCTTCAAAACGTTCATCCAGGCGAAGGCTTTGCCTTCTTCGACCACACAAGCGGCACGCAGTCACATGAAATCAAAGAACAGTGTTTCGGTGGGTGCAGTGGACTGGCAACGAGAGGAATGTCGGATTCCTTTCAAGCAACTTGCAAACACCCTCGTCATCCAAGCGCAAGCAAGTTTTGTCGAACTCACCACAATAGGTTGTTTGAAGTATTCCCTCACCGCTGCCTGCCTGAGGCTCGCGAGGTCCACCCCGTGGAATGACTGCTGATACCTGGAACGAAAAGAAAGACGGAGTCATATTGCTGCGGAGCAATTCGGGTTGTGCGTCAAGAGCAGCAATGATTTATGAAACGAACAAGAATGCTACGCATAAAAAGCCTGTGGTTTATACAAACGTTCGCAATTAATAACTGATAATTAAAAAAAAAAAAAAAAAAAAAAAAAAATTCAAAAGCGGG
>JAAUXT010142915.1_pt1 | contig 10571 bp, 13 predicted proteins | sample 7278171 | NCBI WGS metagenome assembly JAAUXT01 (sample SAMN14350112, study PRJNA611818) | marine sediment metagenome | isolation source: surface marine sediment (1.8m) | place: French Polynesia: Moorea | collected 2018-08 | reverse complement strand
TTCTGACACCAGTGTGAACCAAATAAGAGTAATACTTCCTTTTGGTTTGTTCATACGTTCTGCCGATCAACAACGTCCTCATATTATTGTGACGCTGACGTCACGCTTACAAGTGTGTGAACCCTCCACCGCTTGAAATCCTGTATCCGTCAGGTGCGTGTGCGCACAAAATCCTGTCCGCGAAATAGGAGAGGCTGAAAACTGGCAATAGTGTGGCTACTTCACTTCCTTTTGGTGTTTTACGGTGAGAGTTTATCTTTGTTTTCACGCCAAGTTTGTCGTGAGTGTTTTACTATAATGTGTTTCGTTGGTTGCGCACGTCACTGAGTTGATTGTCACACCGGTCATTGGCACTTGTAATGCCTTGTCAGTTTCCGCACAACCCCAGGTTGTCATGGTTCTCTGCTTGTCTGCTTTTTGTTAGTTGTCTATGGCAAATCATGCAATGCAAAGAAACCCAGGTTCGCAGCGCAAAATGTCAGAGTTGCACACTTAAAACCCCGTAGTATTCCAGCTGGTCATGGGCTCAGTGCAATTGGAGAGTTTTCCATGCAGCACGTTGGATGTGGAGTGACTTGAATTTTACTCACCTACAAAGTTTGTGCGAGCTGCCACACCAGGTTATCAAACACCTGGTGTGGTGCTAGTCCAACGTTGAAGTAGCGACTGACTGCTTGGGTGACTTGTGGATTCGTGGGTGCAAGCCCCCACTGACTTGAAATTTTGATCAGTTTATGTATGATATTCTGTTTGAGGAAACTCAGTAATTCTTCTTCTTGTTGCATAATAACCCTCTGTCCTGCAGCGGCCATCTTGAAAAGAGAGGGAAAACCTCAAGGGGTCACATGATCACCCCTGGGGGGGAGGGAATGCTGGGTAAATACCAGCAAAATAGCATAATTTTGATATTATACATCTATTTCCTGTCCAATATATATAATTAATTATTGTAAAAATATTCAGAATATTTAAAATTGGCTGAGGCCACTGCCCCCTGGTGGGGGAGGAGTGTGGTGTGACACACCAGCTGTGAATTTGAACCACCGCCTCACAGATGGCACCACTGTGTACTCAATAAATACGGAGGTTCCTGCCCTCAGGGACAGTCTCTCCTGAGATACCAACCAGTGTGTTTGTGATATCACTACAGGAGGCTCAATGCCTGGTCTGACGCTCTGTTTCCTGAGCAACAGATGTTTGCACAAATTCCATGCTATTTCACGTGGCAAAAAACGTGGGCCCACCCTCAGATATTCTATTTTTTCACTCACTTGGGAAAGGTCAAAATTCACAGGATTTTCACTGATGATGTAGAAGATTCCCACACATAAATTTTTCAAAAGGTAAGGTCACTGTTACCTTCTCAAATGTGTGAGACAGTCATGGAAATTGCTCCATGGCAAGTTGGGTTTGCAAGTAAAAAATGGCGATTTCCCACTGGACGTTGGACCGGGCGTTCAGCTCGCATGTGCTGCATCGAAAACTCTCTATTGTCATGGTGTTTTGTTTGCGTGTCTGCATGTGGACCATTGGTTTCCTGGAGGGGGAACCAACCCTAAGTTTTGTTGCTTTGCCCAAAGCAACAACAACAGTTGCCCAACGCCCTCCCCTGGATACAAACTTCACCATCATTTTTCCAGCAAGGGGGCAAAGCAATGAAACAATGGTTGGTTCACCCGCCCACTCACTGCCAATTGCAAACCAATTGTTTCTGGCAGGCAAGCCATGGCCTGTTTGTTGGATGTGTGACCACAGTTGTGAGCAAAATGCCAGCTCTGTTTTAGGGCCCGCAGGCTCGTTGACCTCTTGTTTTCTTTTTCTGAATCAAAATTGAGGTTGACACAAACAAACTTGCAGAGAGAAAACTTTCAAAAGGCACCTGCAGACATGCAGAAGTGTCGTTGAAAGTGCCCGTGTTACAAATCACCTGAGAATACAGTGTATGGACCCCTTGGGATGTCACCTGTCACTGCCTCACAAGATAATTTCGGAACTTGATGAGAATTGGTCGATAAAGAACGTTTGAAGTGTTCCAGTTGTGGTTGGAGAAGGAGGAAGGAGTCTACTGTGGGGTGACATGAACTGCGAACCACTGACTCACCTTAAAAGGAATTTGCAATTCCCTGGACAACTGAGTTGAAGACTTGGTGGGGGGTCAGCCCCAGGTTGAAGTGGCGGGCCACTGCCTCGATGACCCGGGGGTCAGTCCTGGGCCTGCCCTGTCTGGTTGCTTCTTGGCATAACTGTCTGACAATATTTTGCCTCAAGAAACTAAGAAGCTCAATTTCTTCAGGAGTTATTGTACGTGGTTGTCCTTGCTGTGCACTGGCCATCTTACTTCAGGAAGAGTGGGAAAAACAGGTCACATGATCATGTGACAACCCTGTGGGGGGGAGGGATGCAGGCTAAAGCTAGCAAAATAGTGATATTGTGCTAATTAGTATCTATTTTCTATCCAAAAATTTTTGTAAAAATATTCAGAATATTAAAAATTGTCTGTAGAGGCCAGCACCCCCTGGTGGGGGAGGAGTGTGGTATGACACACCAGCTGTAAAAGTTAGAACTACCAGTCACCAGATGCCATGATTGGAATGAGGTCAATAAATACAGAGGTTCCTGCCCTCGGGGACAGTCTCTTCTGAGATACCAACCTGTGTGTTTGTGATATCACTACATACCAGAGTGGTGGTTTGTCTTCTTTTGACGCTTATCTTTCTGGAAAATCTTGCTCTGCATGCAGCCATCATTTCAGGAGGAAGTCCAGTGGCCTTTGATTCAACACCAACAGAGCAGTTTTGCTGATGTTGTTCTTCCAACTCGTTGAATCAAGTTTTCGAAGAAGTATGGTTGCATCCATGCAGAACAAAAAACTTGGCCTTGTTCTCTGTTGGATTTCCCTGCAGCTTGATCAGTGTTAATCCTGCAAGGTAGAAGTCAACTGTCACCTTCCACTCGGTCAACTTGTCGAGGGGAATCCTGTGTTCGCCAAATTTTGTTCTTGGAACTGTTTTTTTTTTCTTTTTTGGTTCCAACGCGCAGAACGTGACCTGACACTTGGAAGTGATTTCGTTTCTCGTTTGTTGTTTCGGGCTCCACTGGCTGCTTGGTGGAGTCCCGAAGATTCATTTCTGTCGAGTACCATGACAACTGTTGGCCAGTGGAAGTTGAATCCACTGAAGTACAAAACTCTCTTGGGCCTCATCGTCTGAACTTCACATTCATTGGACACGTGGGTTCTGAGTAGAGGACACCGTGATCTGATTACCTTGCTTCTTTCATCCGTCGGTGGAGTAACGATCGACGGAAATGTGACAGCTTGATAGGCTTTGAGAACACGTCGTCGTGTCCTTGTGGTGTAGACATATTGAGTGGAGTGTTGTGGCAGGGTCAACCTCAAAGAGTGCGTTTGGAGTGTCAAGGCCTTGTTTGCACAAAATGTTTCATCGGCGTTCCAAAACTCAGAAATTTGAACTTTGATGAAGGGTAAAGTTGGAAACTTGTGGTGCAGATTATGTCGATCACCTGGAACGCAGAGTGGACGCCTGTGGCGGCTACGAGTGTTGAAGTGGAAGTGAATGAAACAGCACGCGGGTCCCTCGTGTGATGAACATTTGCTCGTTTATGAAATAAGTTTTGTTCCAATCAGATCAACCGACCAAAGTGACGCATTCACACAGCCCAATTCAGATAGCACTGTCAACACTTCTCCACAAATCACACATATCTCTGGACTCCGGCTCCTTCAACCGCAACAAAACAGCGCGACTTGCATCACGGGACGTCCGCTCTGTTTTCAGATCACAGACCATGAGATGAGCCACACAGTAGATTCGGAGCAGGCCGCCATGGCGGAGGCGTTGTCGTACCGGAGCCTGGGCGCCGCGACGCGTAATCCGTTCGTCTTGTCGCTCGATGTGGGCACCACCACGATGCGCTGTCATGTGTACGACAAGCGTGCGCGCATCGTCGGATCCGGCTTCAAAAAGGTACGAGAGACGCACTCATTTCAGTGGACAGGGGTGAAGATTCCGTAGCGGTTTCGTGTGCACAGTTGTGCGTTCCGACCTTTGATTTTGATACTTTCCTTCAGTTTGTGCTTCAAGAATCCGAGCGTGCCTTGAAAGGTTGTGTCAGACTGGGGTATTTTGCAGCTTGTGTCCCTGATCGTATGCTTGGGAGAGGGGCAAGGGTCTTGCGTTTTTCGGTGAATGATCCTTCAGCCGCGGTTTTCACTGAAAGAACACCTGAGAAAGTGCAGCAAACTCCAGAATTGAAAGAAGGGTCCTTTCATGGTGAAGCCAATTTTGGGTCTGCTGGAGAAAAGAGGAGAATAAATACACTTCAAAGGGAAGCAATGAGAAAGTACGAAAATGTTGTGTTGCCTGCCTGAAAATGGTGTTGTTCTCTCGCGCCCCTGTCATAAAAGTGTGAGAATAATCTTTTCTTGTTGACCTCTTGAGCAGATGGAGCTACTTCGACCTCAGCCAGGAACCGTAGAGATGGACCAAGATATGTTGTGGTCAAACGTCAAGGACGTTATCAAGGACGCCATCCAAGGTATATCGGTACCATCATTGTGTTCACAGTTATTGAGCCGTTGAGGATCCGCCCCTGCTGAATTCACATTTGATCGAATGGCGTGATATTCTTGTCAAACATCTTGTGGTGTTCCGAATGTTTTTAGAAAGATATGAGTTGTCAAAAACAACCATACAAAGACGCGCACGAGCACGCACACGCACACGCTCACACACATACGCGCATGCGTATACTCGCCTTCAGGGGTCGACCAAATCCATCAATTGTATGGCTCAGATGTGGACACCGTGTGGGTCTCGGCAGGATAGACTAATTGATTGCTTCAGTCCCATGTTCCTGCACGTGCTGAAAAACAAGCAGGAGGTACAAAAGTGGGCACAAACAGAAAAGTGCTGACTTCAAACAAGACAACTGTAACTTTCAGCAGCTCAACACAAGAAAGCGGGTAATCAGTGAATACGAAATGCCTTGTATTGTTTCATGCGAGAACAAGATCAAGGGGAGACTGAAATGTGAGACCTTTGGTGTTCTCAATGGTCAAAACGGTTTCAAACCCGCGACCCCGTCCACAGGGAAGATTCACAGACCATCTGCGAAATTTGCTGGTCTCCTTCCCCTTTCTCACCAACACAGACTGGAAAATTTGGTGGTTGGTCAAGGTAAACCCTCAAATTTTGTGGACAAAGAACAGCGTGCTTCCTGATCTCCGATCTCTTTGTTTTCCGTTCCAGCGTCCAGGCTCCAAGCGTCCGACATCACGTGTATGGGAATCACTACGTTGAGAAACACCTTCATTCTGTGGGACAAGTGAGTCCAGCGCCACCTTTCACACGAGATCAGGTTCAGAGACCCAAAAGCAGCAACAGCTTGCACAAAACCGTCCCGACGTGTCTGGCCTCACTGACACACTGCGGCTTTTCGTTGGGTTGTGCCCCCTCTGCAATGAACATGAAGTGAAACGTGGCCTGTGGAGAAAATGGTGTGTGATGTTGCTGGATGTCTGCGGTTTGTTGTGTTTCAGAGAGACAGGAGAGCCGTTCAGCAAAATCAACGTGTGGCAGGACCTGCGGGCGAGCGACCTCGTCAAAGAGTGGAACAGATCCGTCAAACTCAGGGTCAGTGACTTCTTGGCACCCACAAGACATTGCGAATCAGCGCACGGCAAATTTTTATCGTGTTTCGTGGAATCTTTGGGAACCTGAGGCACATCTGAACACTGACAAGCGATCTTGTTTGTCTCAGACATTCTGTGAGCAAGAGACACCCTACTTTCCCAACTGAGAATCCTAGAGTCCCAAAATTCTTGAATGAACTGCTATTTTCATGTCTGAAAACACCAGGGTTCTCAAATAATTGGGTGTGAAGAGCAGAACATCAAAATGTGAAATTGACCCTTCAGTTCGAATGTTGTGTGTACACACTGGTATTTGTCGTCATTGACTTTCCCGACAAGTCCTGCAGAGTTTGATAAATATTTTCTGAAGGGTTTCAATGCAGCGTGCAAGCTGCTGTACTGGATGACTGCGTCTTCAAAGTTCCTGGCGGGTTCCATCCTAGTTTTCCGTTCCAATATGGTGTGTATGTGGCGCCACGTTTCTGCGGCAGATTCAGGGCCCGATCCGCCTCGTTGTGCACGAGACCTTGAATGTGTCGCAGAGTGAACTGCCTGTTGCTTTTCTGATTCTGTGTTGGTGTTGCAGGGGTTTAACGCGGTGTGTAAGGTTCTGTACTGGCTAACCCGCTCTAACCGCTTCCTCGGAGGCTCCGTTCTCAGCTTCCGCTCCACTGTGGTGCGTATCGCACAATACCTGCGCTCTAACCAGACGTGAGACAACCCAAATCACCATTGGTTCAGTTGTTTGCTGGACACAGATGATCTATCGTGGAGTAGTCGCGTCCACGTCACAGTTTTCCGAACTTCTGTGATCACTGACGGACCAACTCGAGATTCAGTTGGGGCCAGTAACTCTGAGACTAACACTTCACCAACAACTAACACCAAACGGAACACAATCTTCTCATCAAATGTTGTGCAGAAGAGTCGTGGAATCCAATAGATTCACGTTTTTGAAGAAGAAACCAACACGCGGCTTTTGTATTCTCGCACGGTCAACGACAAAACTCACGGTTCGTTTCGGCAGGGAATTTGTGTCCTGGACCCAACACCGCTCTACACTCACTCACTCTATGCGTGCCGTATTCAGCTTCCTTTTCTCTCTTCCAGGTCACAATCCGGTTGCTGTGGCTGATCCAGAACAATCCTCATGTAAGTAGTCACTGGTACTCGATTGCTTTCACGGCTGTACAGTAAGTTGCTTGCTGTCACGTCTTCGCTTTGTGTGCTTGGGAAAATTTCCAGAGTATTTTGCGAACCAATAATACATGCTGGTGGTTAAAAATGGTCAAATTACACACAGCGGAAATTTGAAAAATGTCGTTGTGTCATCATTTGGTCAATGAAATCAGAAAGTTGTTGCCCAAATCCGCACTTGTACAGTACTTGGCTGTTTCCCGTGCTTACAGTTAAGACGGCGCATAGAGGAAAATCAAGTTCGCTTCGGAACCGCTGACACCTACCTGCTGTGGAAGCTCACCGGGGGCAAAGTGTTCGCAACCGACTATTCCCATGCAAGTGGCACAGGACTGTTTGATCCTTACCAGGTCAGTTCGTGTTTTACCCGTGTTTGGTGTTATGTGTTTGATACAGTTGAAAAGGCGAATCAAGCAGAACCGGGTGTACATGGGCACGATCGACACCTATCTGCTGTGGAAGTTGAGCGGAGAGAAGGTTTTCGTGACGGATTATTCGAATGCGAGCACGACAGGCCTTTATGACACTTACCAGGTCGGTGGGCAATTGAAATGCGTTCAGTGCGCTGATAGTGGAATCGAAACACCAAAAAGGACACGTGTTCTCCCTGCTGTTCGCGACGACAGCTGCGAAAATTCTAGTGGAGACTGGCAAGAAAAGACTTCACACTTTCATGTGAAAAGTTTATTGCTGCGGATGACAAAATGAATGGCTTTTCTTCAGGACAGACACAATTCGTCCGCTCTCCTTTCTTGGGATCTCCTCGTGCAGGCTGCGCGGACTTTGGTACACACGTGTACCCGCGTCCTGCTCGTAGCGCGCACTGAGCCGTGTGACTCTCACGTTGCAGATGGAGTGGAGCAAGATCGTGTCTGCGCTCGTGGGGACACCGATGAACGTGCTGGCGCCGGTGCGTGACACGAGCGGGCTTTTCGGACACTGCGACGAGCAGCTCTTCGGAGCCGCTATTCCCATCACCGCCATGGTGAGCGCTGCGAGGGAAGGGCAGCTCGGCTGAAACCATTGGAACATGGGTTGACTGTGACTGGGTGCTGCCCTGGTTGCAGGTGGCGGATCAGCAGGGCGCGATGTTCGGACAATGCTGCTTCGAGGAAGGCGACGTCAAGTGTTCGATGGGAACCGGCACGTTCGTCGATGTGAACACGGGCACAACGCCGCACGCGTCTATGGCAGGTCAGAGCGAGGGTGCTCTCCCACCGACCTCATCACTCCTGTGTCGGGTTTGGAGTACCCCCCCCCCCACAGGAAATGAACTTTCCAAAAATCTAGAAACATTTCCACGAAACCCAACAAGCCGTGACTATTCACATGATTCTCCCACAAGTTTCGTTGCCTTGTTGGCTCCACGGCCTCTCTTGTTTGCAGGGTTTTACCCGCTGGTCGGGTGGAAGATCGGAGACGAGTGCACGTTCATTGCAGAAGGGCTGTCGGCGGACACCGGCCGTTGCGTAGACTGGCTCCAGTCTCTAGGTGTGTGCATGTGTGCGTGCGTGCGTGTGTGTGTATCGTGGAACATCAGCTTGGTTGCACTTCTGATTGCTTGACTAAGGAACAGATTGTATTTTCTGAGACATTTTGTTCTTGTTGGTACTCGAGTCTTTCTGTTTTCCAGGCTTTTGCGAACAAGTTTCTGAGTTGTCAGATATCTCCAAATCAGTGCCAGGTAGGTTCTTGTGCGTCGTGCATCAACACGCAAAACTTCAACAATTGTAGGTCGGCAACTTTGGCTTCAACGGTTCATGTTTGCCGGTATATTTGTTGCAGATTCGGATGGTGTCTACTTCATTCCGTCCTTCAGTGGACTTCAGGTGAGAAGTGTTCTGATTTACGAACAGTTGCGTTGGCGTTGGGACCAAATTTAAAGGAAAGTTTGAGAGAAACTTCCTACTGATTTTGAATGGAGTAAAAGTCATCGTTGGAACCTGAGCTCGGAAGTTTTTCGAGTCATCAAACAGCCTCATTGTGTTATTCTCAGCCACCGATCAGCAACGACCGCGCTTGCGCGTGTCTGATTGGACTGAAGACCAAGACGAGCTCTTCACACATCGTACGCGCCGTGCACGAGTCCCTCGCCTTCCGCTGCAAACTCATCTACGACGAGATGCTGCGGGAGATCCGCACCGTCAGCGGACAGTGCGTCAGGTACGGCGCGTCATCTCCGATCTTCGGGAGTGACAGGGGCGAATGCGAGACTTGGTTGGATCACTCGGAGGTTGGGGGAACTACCAACTTTGAACAACTCAAATTCATGCGTGCAATCCAGCTCACCTCTTCACCCTAAACCCTGGATTGGAAGGTGCTATTTTCTCACCGGAAACAAAACTCGTTGGTCTTTCAACCCAATTTTATCATTACAAGTTGAAGCCCGACTGATCGTGATCTGCAGGAGAATCGTAAACCTCATAAGGGAATCTTTTTGAAGGCGCACTGGTCGATTTTGTCCCTTGGATTGAACGACCAATGCGAACTGCAACTGAGATGGAAGAAGGCATTGAACAGACGAACATCTGCGTGTGTATTTTCAGGATCGACGGCGGAGTTTCGAACAACGACTTCTTGATGCAGATGATCTCGGACCTGATCGAACTGCGCCTCGAGCGGCCGAGTCACACGGACGTCGCTGCGCTGGGCGCCGCCTTCCTTGCAGGTACGTGGCGTTGCGACAGAACACTCGAGAAGTTAGTTGGGAATTTGCAGGAACTTCTGTGACACAAAGGAACCAAGACAAAGCGCGGGTTCCGTAACAAGAATCGGATGACCCAGTATGGACAGCACAGAAGACCTAGTTTGTCGCTGCAATTGGTTGAGCTTCTGATTCACCCGCAGGGCTGGCTGTGGGTGTGTGGAAAGACAAGGACGAGCTGCGCGCGCTGCGACAGAACGACGTCTGCTTCTCGCCGCGGCGCCCGGCGAGCGAGTACGCCGCAGACGTGGCCGAGTGGCAGCGCGCCATCAAACGCTCCCTCGACTGGTACAAGTACGTGGACGTGTAGCGCGCGTGTACCGTTCAGCGTGTATCGAACGACGAAGTGAACTGCAGTTTCTGAAGAGTGAGATTGTTTTGTCGTCTCACCGGAATTGCCACACAGATGAGGCGTAATGATCACAAATGTACAGCAATGTCGTGTCGCAATTTCACCACCACACAGGATTTATCGGTCAACAACAACAACGAAGATTTGTTGAATGACATATGTTGAAAGTCACCACTTGTTTTTGTTGCTGGTGTGAACAGTTTCATATTTTCCTTGATGTTAAGGACGGGCTTGACAAAAAGAAGCACTCACAGAAAGGTGCGTGATTATCACTGTGATACCGTCGATGCTTTTCGAACGCCTGGCACAAACGGCCACTGTCTCAAACAAGAAGCAGTGCACAGGGCAACTACAAGTGCGAAGTCCCCGGGGTGTTTGCTTTGTTGGTCACTTCCTGTTTTTTTTTTTGTTGCATCTGGTTCCTAGGGAGTTTTGCATCTGGTTGCTAGGGATGTTGCCATGGACATTCTTTTGAAACTCAACTGCAAACTACTTTCAAATACCTTTCATATGAGCCATAGATCATATCTCTATCACAAAAAGAACCTGAGATTTAGCCATTTGCATCTGGTTGCCAGGGAGTTTTGCATATGGTTGCTAGGGTAAGTTGCCATGGACATTTTTTTGAAACTCAACTGCAAACTACTTTCAAACACCTTTCATAT